>JAABUK010002003.1_pt1 | contig 37391 bp, 38 predicted proteins | sample 5559141 | NCBI WGS metagenome assembly JAABUK01 (sample SAMN10711869, study PRJNA513367) | rock metagenome | isolation source: Antarctica rocks | place: Antarctica: Victoria Land, Pudding Butte nord | collected 2016-01-03 | reverse complement strand
CTACGAGCGAGGCAGCATACTGATCACCTCAAACCGCGCCGTCGGCGACTGGGCACTGTTCTGGGCGACCAGGTCGTGGCGACCGCCATCCTGGACCGGCTGCTGGCACCACAGCCACGTTCTGACCATCCGCGGCGACAGCTACCGCCTGCGCGAGAAGCGTCGGTCGGGGCTGATCAAGGCAACACCCGCACCGGCATCCGCCGGGGCGTCACAGTAGCGGAGCTGGCCGGGTTCTCAGTGTCGCCCCTGGATGGGTTCCTGATGTCGCTTGACACAGCTTCCATCCGGAGCGCAGGATTGCGGCTTTGCGGGACTACCTGCGGCAGCGGGAGCGTCTGCTCGACTATGCGGCCGTCGCGAGCTATGCTGGAATTTGGGTGACGCGGTGATCAGGCGGCGCTCTGTGCTGGCGTGTTGATGACCTCGACGCCGTTGGTGAAGGTGACGCCCTGGACGACCTTGGGCAACTGGTTTTCGCCCTTCAACCGCCGCCAGGTCTTCGCGGCGGCAGTGACCAGCTTGAACACCATCAGCCGGGCGGTGTCCTGCGACAGCGCGCCCTTGGTCCGCACCGTTCGGTGTCTCACCGTGGCGAACACGCTCTCGATCGGGTTCGACGTGCGCAGATGGTCCCAGTGCTCGGCCGGGAAGTCGTAGAAGGTCAGCAATGCATCGCGGTCCTTGACCAGGCAGGTCACCGCCTTGGCGTATTTGGCGCCATACTTGTCGCTGAACGTCGAGATCGCGGTCTCGGCCGTCGCACGGTCCGGCGCCGTCCAGATCTCGCGCAGATCGGACTTGGCCGCGGGCTGGACGGATTTGGGCAGCTTATCGAGCACGTTGGCGGTCTTATGCACCGTGCAGCGCTGATGCCGGGTCGTTGGTGACACCTCCTCGAGCGCCCTCCAGAAGCCCAGCGCTCCGTCTCCGGTCGCCAACTCCGGCGCGATGGCCAGGCCGCGCGCCTTGAGGTCGATCAGAAGTTCGCGCCAGCTCTGCGCACTTTCTCGCACGCCCACTTGGAAACCGAGCAGCTCCTTCTTGCCCTCGGGCGTCGCCCCGATCAGGACGAGAATGCACTCGGCCTGCGGCTCCATGCGCGCCTGCAGGTAGACGCCGTCCGCCCAGATGTAGACGTAGCGCCGGGCGGACAGATCGCGCCGCTGCCAACGAGAATAGTCGGCCTCCCACTCGGCCCTTAGCCGCGCGATCACCGATGGCGATAGGTTCGGCGCATCCTTGCCCAGCAGGGCTGCGAGCGCCTCCTGGAAGTCGCCCATCGATATTCCGCGCAGATAAAGGATTGGCAGCAGGGCATCGAGGCTCCGCGTCCGCCTTGCCCAGCGTGGCAGGATGGCCGAGGTGAAGCGGATGCGCTCGGCGCCCGGCTCGGCACCGCGGTCTCTCAGCCTAACCCGCTGAACGGTCACCGGACCGATACCGGTCTGCACCTGTCGCTCCGGACCATGGCCGTGACGAACGACGCGGTCGCGTCCGTCAGAGAGTTGGGCACCCTTCATGGCGGCGAGGAAAGCGTTGGCCTCAGCCTCGATCGCCTGGGCCAGCAAACGACGGGCACCGCCCCTCAACACCGCCGTCAGTGGATCGTCGATCGTGTCGGGCAGACGGAGGGAAACAACACTGCTACTGCTCGTCATGGCGTATCGGCTCCTTCAGGAGTTCAGGCAGGCTCTCACCCGCCTCGATACGCCGCCTCTCTCAATCCGCCATCACCCAGGTTCGGCCATAGCTCCCTGCAAGCCGCCATCAAACGCTACCTCGCCGAGCACAATATCGACCCAAAGCCATTCGTCTGGACCGCCTCGGCCGCATCAATCCTCGCCAAGCTCGGCAGACTGCCTGCATCTCCTGTTTGAGCCAGAGCACTAGGATCAAGGTTCTGGCGGAGGAAGGCAGGCTTAAGGAAGAGTATGCCCGACGCAACGCGGCCCTACAGAAACCGGGTATTTATGTTTCGCCCGTGCCCGCTCCCGCCGTATCGGCTGTGTGCGCCGAACAATAATTCAAACTGAGACACGCCCGATCACTGTGGCGGCTGCGGCCCAATTTCGCAAATAACTAGCACATCCTCAACGATGGGCCCGTGCAGGCCCGGAGAACGCGGAGCCTCATCCGTGGGGAATATTGCATTTGCCGTCTATGCGATCGCTCTGCACTATCGGTGCCCCAGGCGCGGTGCTCAAATTGAAAGAGCCCGTCTGCCGGTTGCTCATCATGACCATAGAAAACCGCATTTTCGGGTCTGGGTAAATTCCCACGATCCCCTCTGCCGTGTTCTGGACTACGGTAAATTTCGCGACGGGAGAGCTTTGGACCAGCACATTGTTGTCCAGCGTGTACGTCAGGATCATCACCTCCGGCCCGGAGCTTGCATGCGGGATGAAGGAACAGACAAAGCGCTCCGCCCGAGCCGATCCGCTCGTCAGGAGGAGGATCGACAGCACAAAAGCGGCACCCCGTATCATCGCTCCTGACCGGCGCACTTAGCCATAAACAATTCTCCCTCGTTACTTTGCTCCGGCTCTTCGGCAGGTGCGGGGCTTTCCGCAACCTTGCGGATTTGTTACTACAATTTCATATGGGGCTTCCCATCACCACCGGGCGTACCAGGCCAGCGCCCGGTCACGAACATCCGCAACACCGCGTCGAGCTACTGGCGCGCGTGGATGAAGCCGGAATACCGCTGTCTCGTGCCCGTAACGGCGTTCTGTGAGTACGCCCTCGGCAAGCCTGCAATCCCGCACTGGTTCGCGTTGGGTGAGGATCGCCCGCTGTTTGCCTTCGCGGGCCTGTGGCGGCCTTGGACGGGCACACGGGGCACCAAGGCGGACCCGGCAGAGGGCGAGCATCACCTGTTCGCGTTTCTAACGTGCGAGCCGAACGCGGTAGTGGCGCCGATCCACCCTAAGGCCATGCCGGTGATCCTGACCACGCCGGAGGAGTGCGAGACTTGGATGGCGGCACCGATTCCCGAAGCGCTGGAGTTGCAGCGGCCGTTGGCGGAGGGTCTGCTGTCCGTGGTGGCGCGCGGCGACAAGCAGGACCCGCCGGCAATTCAGCCTGAGACAGCGCCTGCGCTGCTGCTGTGACCGAGCCGCGCGACCCCTCCCCTGGTGATGACGCTCTCGCCTACCTCGGCAAGCTGATCGCATCCGGCACGTCGCCCGAGCGGATTACGCACGACATTGGCGCGCTGATCGCAGGCTGGGCGGTCGAGCCGGACATGGACCCAGGCGCCGCGCAAGCCCGGATAGAGCGCCTTTGGGACAGCATCAGCAAAGATGCCGCAGACCTACAGGAGCAGATCGCGGACGCACGGGAAGAGGATGCTGGCTGGTTGAGCGCTGCACGGCGTGTGCTGACCGCGATGAACGCGGTCGTGGCGGCGCTGGCGGAAGCGCACGGGCGGGTATAATTGCCATTCCGGCCCTCACATGGGAGGCGGGAACGGCTGCTCTTACGAGAGATACGAAAGTGTGAACCGCCGGCCCAATGAGCAGGCGGCCCCCCATCTCCGCTGGAACTGGCCATCACGCGGCTCGGCAAGTTGGCCAGCGGCGGCTCCAGCAGGGTCAGGATGGAGCACGCCGTCCGGGAAGTCGTTGGCGGGTGGAAGCAGACGGAGGACCATGACCGGGTTAGGCGCTGGGTCGAGACGCTGCACGCGGACGTGGCGGCCGGGCTGTTCTCGGCCGAGGATCGGGCCGGTGACGCGGACGGCAGCGACCCCACCCAGGAGAAGCAGGCCGCCGCGGTGGTTGCGGCGCTGCGAGCCACGCTGAAGGCGCTGGCGGGTGAGATGCAGGGGCTATAGGGCGCCATGACGCCCTATACCTCGACGACACCTGTGCTGACCTCAGCGGGGGCGAGGATCACCCTTTCTGAGGGGGCGGGAGGCGTCGCGAATTTCGTCCACAATTCACGGCGCATCGTGAGACTCCGAGCCTTTGCTCACTTTCCTAAACCTGCCAACAATGACTTAGCCGACCAAACTGTAGAATCAGCGGGTTAGGCGTCCTGCTCAGAAAACACGCAACCTGACGTAATCATTGCGGCTGCTGGAGCATAGCGGTTTTCCAAACAATTACCCACAGAGCTATCCACAGGAACTGGGGATAATGTTGCGGGTTTGTGGCAGGCGCGAATGGACCACCATAACCCCGCCCTCCCTCCACGGCCACCACGGCCCATGCCGTCGGCCCGACGCAGCACGCGCACGTCCTGTAGGATGATGGGCACGCCGTCCAGCACCACTTTCCACCATGGCCATGATGATCAGCCTCCCTCGGCCCCGCACGGTGGCAAGGGACAGCACTTCGACGGTGGCCGTGGTCGTGCCGCTCACGCGCATGCACTCGTCCTGCATCCCGCGCGAAGGTGGATCGTGGCAGCTTGCGCCGCGGCCATACGTGAAAGGTTGACATATGGCCCGTTCACCTCAACCTCGGCCGGCCAGCACGAGGCCAGCCTTTCGGGCCGTCGCGGCTGCCGTGCAGCCGACCTGCCCACCGCAGAGGCCGACGAGCGCCGCTGACCTCACAATCCGCCCCCACAGCACAGCTCGTTTACGAGTTGTTGAGGATGTGGGCGTATAACACACTCACCAACGCGTGAGGAGTTGTAAGGATGACCCAAGTAGACAATCACACGGCTTCCGCTCCTGTCCAGAGCGGTGCGCCGTCTAGCAAGTGGCCGGCCTTTCCCGTCGAGATGCTAGGGACCGCTGGCAACAAGGGGTCGTTATTCCCTCCTATGTTGATTGCCGACGCGGGCAAGGTCCAGCTTGGTGGACAGTCGCCTATGTTTCTTGCGCCTGATCTCATCACCGACGCAGGCCTTGTACGTCTCGGGGGGCAGAGCCCCATCTTCTAAGTGATCGCCTTCCGGCACTGCCTGGCAGCACTTACCCCACCCAGTGGGGTGAATGCTGCCAGGGAGTGTTATCACCGTGAGCATCAAGGTCGCCCCTTACCCACCAGAGTAGGCCGGTCACGCCATCTATCACGATTTCGTGGATGCCTACCTCAGCGACAGCGACAACCGGCAGCTCGCAAGCGTTCGCCTCTAGCGGGGCCAGGCCGAACGGTTCAAGTATTGGAAGCATAGATCATGACTACCGTATGATGGACGCACTGACTTTGAGGTGGCAGGTGGGGGCTAGGGGTGAGCGTGCCACTCATCCGGCGCTCGACCGTACCGTGATGCGGAACAGCCGGCGCGCAATGGCCTCACCTTCGCCGAAAAGTGGGTGGTGAAGTTTCCACAGCATCGCTACCCATCCTGCCGCTCCAACCGCGATGGCACCGAAGATGCTTATGAGGGACGTATCGGGCGACCAACCGTTTGCCGCCATCACCACAGCTGTCGGGGCGCAGGCGATTATGGTCAGCCCGGCGCTCTGACGATAGATCGACCGATAGTCGCCCGCGCTGGTTTCGGTCATGCGCTTCAGGTCTTGCTTGTAGAGCAGGATCATGTAGATCGCCTCGCCGATCTTGGATGCCGCAGCCCAGACCAGCCCACTCAGGCACCCCAGGCCGAACAGCCCGAGGCCTACCAACGTGCGCCGGGCCTCCAACCGGAGCTGACGGTTAGTCTCACCGCAAATGACGAAGATTTCGAAGGTCATGGTGATGGTTGTCAGCAGCAACCCGGCGACCGACAGCATCGAGAGCGGCGTTGCGGCTCCTAGCCAATCCTTCCCGTATACGGTGGCGACCACCGGCCCTGCCAGCAGCGCCATGCCGGCAAAGGCTGGCCATAGCAGCCCAGTGATCATGGCTACGATCTTGAGGTAGCTTTCCCGCAGCGGGATCGACCGGCGCCGCTGTTCGGCAAAATCCACGAAGGTCACCCGGCCTATTACCAAGTGCAGGTTGTCCCAGAGCAAACCGTTCAGGCCGGACGCGCGCGTGTAGAGCCCCAACGCGCTGATGCTGATCAGCCGTCCTAGCAACAGCTCGGACAGGCGACCGGCGATGTTGCCAAGCGCGCTGACACCCAACATTTGCAGTCCGTAGACGGTAACGCTGCGCCAGTCCCGTAGGCCGACGCGCAGGCTGGCATGGCGCCGCCCGACCACATTGATGCAGACTACGCTTACGCTGGCGCTGACAAGGTTGCCCCAGGCGATGCTCATGTAGCTGAAGCCCTCGACCGCCAGCGTGATGGTCACAATGGTCGATAGCACGGCCTTGATCATGGCGATGACGGCAAGCACACGGAACGCGCCCCCCCGCTCCAGGCAGGTGCTTGGCAGGAATTCGAACATGTTAATGAGGGGGGTGACCGCCAGCAGCAGCATGACATGCTGCACCCCGGGATCGCCGAGCAGCGCGCCCCCTGCCAAAGCCAATACGAAGATCATCAATGATGTCAAGATGGCGAGCAGGGCGTTGATGGTGAAGGTCGTCGTCGTGAGGTGATCGTCCAGTTCGGCCTTGCGGATGATCAAGCTGCTAAGGCCGAACGCCCGGATGGTTCCGAGGACCCCGATGATCGCGGCGGCCACTGCGTAGACGCCCATCTCGTAGGGCTTGAGCAGCCGTGCCATCGCAACGGAGCCACCAAACTGGATGATGAACAACCCGCCTTGCGAGACCGACATCCAGGCGAGGTTGCGGCGTGTCGAAATCTGCATTGGCTGCGCAAGCTCCGTGCAAGACAGGTTGTCCCACCAGCGGCAGGCTCTATACCTAATCGGGTCGATCTACCATTTAGACTGCACCACAGGAGCCGTTCTTGCCATCAACTCTGAGCATCGTCGGCAAGCGGCGGACTTCATGGACGCCGCATCCAACAAGGGTCCGGAGTGGGAACACATGGTGATGCTGCGGGACCCGGCCTGCACCGCGGTCGTGCTGGACCCTCTGCGCTCGGTGGCAGGCGCCCGCCTAGGACACAAGATCGCTGGCCTGCCGTTTATCTGGCGATTTTCCAAGGTGCTCGGAGGTGAAGTCATTGACCCCCCCCCCCGTTCATCTGGCGGCTCTCCAAGGTGCTCGAACGCTCGGATGCGATGCTCGCGCAGAGTGAGCAGTCTTGCTATTAAGCGGCGCTGGCCAGCCTGCTGACGTCTGGCCGACAACCACTCTTTATCCTGTTCCACGGTCACGGCTGGTCAGAACGGCGAAATCGAGTGTTCGCCGCAGTGGGTGCAACGGACTTCAGTCCTATCCCGAACACGAGTGGCCGACATGTCGTGAGCGCGGGCAACCGCATCTCGGATTACCGCACGCTGGCGCCGGCATCGACGCCACGTGCAGGGTGGCAGCGGACAGCAAATGGCATGTCGAGCCACTGAACCTTGGAGCGGCCGACATCCCCACCAACATGATGGTTGCGAGCGCCGGGAGCTACGCCGAGCTGCGTTCACTCTGTGCCGATGCTCTGTTCGCCGTCGTGCCGCTGCTGGATGTGCGTTATGCCTGCGGTTACGCCGTGATGGCTGAGACCATGGCCATGGTCAAAGCGGTCATCGCCACGAGGACCAGGAGTCCGAGCGATCTAATCGAAGACGTTGTCACCGGACTGTATGTCCCGCCAGGCGACGCAACGGCCCTGCGCGAAGCGATTCAGGATCCGCTACGGCGCCAAGTCCTGGGGCTGCGAGCGGCGGGCGCAGCACCGAAACCGCCACCCCACATCGCGTTCGCCGCAGCCTGCCACGAGGCCGAGTTGTTCCGCGGCGTCGCACGCAGCCTCCAGCTCGCAGGGCCATGACGACCGGGGCGACCGCTCTCTTTCCGGGCGCCGAGGTCTGGGAAGGCCAGCGACACGTGGGGACCTTCAGAACTGAGGCCTGGACGGCCGCGGGGTCAGAAAGCGATACGGTGCTGTTGAGGAAGTGAGGGGATGGCCACCGGCGCAATAGGCCGGCATTCTCCCGCTATGTGCAACCTCTATAGCGTCACGAGGGGCCAGCAGGCCATCCCCAAGCTATACCGCGCCTTGGTAGCCCGGGCCGGCAACTTGCCGGTCCTACCTCGCCGCGCAGCACCCTCCTGGCAGTTTTTCCGGACCATCGCGCGCCCGTCCTCCGCAACGGTTCCGCACGCCCGCTGCTATTCGAACCATGAAAGGCCCGATCCAAAATCCGCTCCACAGCTCAGCTCGTTTACGAGTTGTTGAGGTTATGGGCGTATACCACACTCACTAATGCGTGAGAAACTGTAAGATGGCCCAAGTAGACAATCATACGGCTTCCCCTCCGAGAGGCGATTGTGCAACAGACTCCATGGACGATGAATTTGGATCAGATTCACACGGCGTAGAAAAGTCATCGCTGCGAGATATGCACTTTGTCGTCGTGCGCTCTATCACCGATGCGGACCCGACAGTCCGTCTACAATCGGACCCCATGCGGCACGGACTAACACAGCTTGGCTACAGGGCTGATCTCTTGCAGGTTGCTCCCGATCAGCCGACGGCATGGCCGAACGCAAGCAAGCTCGCCCTCATGTTCCACTACAACGATGTAGGCGCCATTGCGGCGCTTCGCACGTTTGCAGGGGTGAAGAGGTCACTCGTAATCTGCCTCTGTAGCGACATATACTCCTTCGATCGATATGTATCGATCCACGACATTGTCGACTTCTATGTCGTTCCATCTCACTTTCATCAACAGACACTGTCGTATCAGGTTTACAAGCCGGTCTACGTTGTCCCGGAAGCCATTGACCCGATCGCGATGCGGCCATCGAACGGTCCAGCTGCCGGCGTTGGCGGGCCGCCGAGACAATCGAAGCGGCTGCTATGGTTCGGCTACGCCGAAAGCTTCTCGAAAAGCATGGTTACTCTGCTGCCTGTGATCGAGCGGGCGCTTGAAGCGGGCTGGATCGATGATTTCGGCCTGATTGTGGATGAGCACCGCTTTTCGAACAGGTTCCAGTTGAGCACTCAGATGTACGACCTGACCACGTTCGTAGGCAAGACGAGCGCATTCGACTACTGCATTTTAAGCCATTTCTCGTTAGACCTGACGATGAATTCTTACATCAAATCTCCTAACAAGGCGATCACAAGCCTTGCGTTAGGGCTTATCCCGATTGCCTCCACCACGCCAAACTACCTCGACCTCATGAAACGCTTTGGGCTCGACAGGCTCACGTTCTCATCTCCGGACAGCTTAGGGAGAGTTCTCGAATCCCTTGATCCTTCAGCGGACCAAGCCTTGTTACGCCAGGCCGACCCTGTAAGGTCGTTGATGCGTGAGCTGGCGCCGGTTCGCATCGCGGAGCAGCTCCTTTCCGCCTGTTGGACGTTCCAGCGGCGCGGCAACGGCGTGCTCCGGTCAGAGCTCGTCCCAGTCACCCTGACGAAAGCCACCCCTACAACAGGCCTGAAAGATCATCTCGCCGATCTCGTTCCCAGCTTCGTGCGTGCGTTGAAGCTCCGCCTTCCAGCAAATGGCAATCGAGCCAGCTAGCCTCGGTTTCTTCCTTAGCCTGAGCTTGCGGCCAGGGCGCCACCGAGCGCCTACGGCCGCCAGCCGTCCGTCCCACAATCGCCGCCAAGCTCACGCCCATGCTGCAAACCCTGGCCGTGCTTGGACAGGCCCGGGACACAGGGGGCGGGCGCTGCGTGGCATAACCGAATCCCGCCATTTGGGCATGCGGCTGCTACCTATGTGCTACCTAGGCCCTTTCAGGCCATCGCACCGGACCAGCTAACTCGCTGAAATCATTGGCGGACCCGAGACGATTCGAACGTCCGGCCTTTGCCTTCGGAGGGCAACGCTCTATCCAGCTGAGCTACGGGTCCGTCGCGGCTCTCATAGCGCGGCTGGGCCGATGCGCCAAGCGCCTATTGCCGCCAGCGCAGCCAGGCCGCCGCCCAGCGGTCGGCCCCGGAGGGCAAGGGCGCTGCAGGGGCGCCGATCCATGCGATCACATCCTGGATCACCGCATCGCGGCCGCGGTCGCGCATCAGCAAGTGGTACCCCGACGGATACAGCCCACGCCGCACCGTCGCCGGCATGCGGCGCCAGGCGCGGGCGGCCGCCTCCACCGGCACGATGGTATCGCGCTCGCCATATAGCGCCAGCACCCGGGGCGGCAGGCGGGGGGCGGCGTCCTGGGCCGCGTCCATCAGGTCGGTCAGGCCGCGCAGCGCGTCGAAGCGGGTGCGGCGGATGGTCAGCGGGTTGCGCGCCAGGCGGATCAGGGCCTCACGGTTGTCGCTCGGGACCACGCGGAGCTTGATCTCGCCGCCGGTCACGCTCAGCCCCGGCGCCAGGCTCGAGACCAGCCAAAGGCCGCTGCTCAACAGCACCCCCATCTGCTGGCGGCCCCACACGGCCGGGGAGAGCAGGATCCAGCCGTCCACGTCGGGCGCGCCGGGGCTGGTGGCAAGGTTCATCAGGACCGCGCCGCCCATGCTCTCCCCCATGGCATACACGGGCACGCCGGGGTAGCTGGCGCGCAGTTGGCCGAGCAGGAAGGCGGCGTCGTCCATCAGCGCCCGGGCGCCGGGCCAGCGGCCGCGCCCGGGGGCGGCGCCGAAACCGCGCTGGTCCGGGGCGAACAGGGCGACGCCGGCGGCCGCGAATGCCGGGCCCGCCAGCTCCCACGCATCCCGGCTGTCGTTGAAGCCGTGCAGCGCCAGCACCACGGCGCGGGGCGGACCCGGCGGCAGCCAGCGGCGCACCGGCAGGCTGCTCCCATCCGGCATCCGCACCCGTTCGTCTGCCTGCAGCGAGGGCCCCGGCAGGGCCGGCAGCACCGGGTTGTACACCGGCAGCCCCATGCACCCGGCCAGCGGCAGGGCGAGGGCAAACCACCGAAGCCAGGCGAGCACGGTTGAAACCACGGCGCACAGAGGTATCATCTGCCCGCACTTCCCGCATAGAGGATCGCGATGCCCTTCGGCGCCGACACGCCCCCGCTCGACACGCCCCCGCTCGACACACCAACCCCCGAACTGGGCCACCCCGAGATCATCGCCGTGGACACCCGCGTGGTGGCCTGCGACGGCGGCAGCGACGCGCTCGGCCACCCCCGGGTCTGGCTGCACATCGTGCATCAGCAGACGTTCTGCCCCTATTGCTCCCGCATCTACGTGCTGAACCCCGGCGCGGGCGACGACCAGGGTCACTAGCATGTCCGATGCCCCCATGCACCTGATCCTGATCGACGGGTCGGGCTTCATCTTCCGCGCCTTCCACGCCCTGCCGCCCATGAACCGGGCCGACGGCACGCCCGTCAACGCCGTGTTCGGCTTCACCAACATGCTGGCCCGCCTGCTGCAGAACCACGAAGGCACCCACATCGCCGTGGTGTTCGACGCCGGGCGCACTACCTTCCGCAACGAGCTGTACGACAAGTACAAGGCCCAGCGCCCGGAGCCGCCCTCCGAGCTGGTCCCGCAATTCGCCCTGGTGCGGGACGCCACCGCGGCCTTCGGCGTGCCCGGCGTCGAGCTGGCGACCTGGGAGGCCGACGACCTCATCGCGTCCTATGCCCGCGCCGCCAGCGAGGCCGGCGGGCGCACCACCATCATCTCGTCCGACAAGGACCTGATGCAGCTGATCGACGACCGCGTGATCATGCAGGACCCGATCAAGCAGAAGCCGATCGGGGCCGCGGAGGTGATGGAGAAGTTCGGCGTGGCGCCGGACAAGGTGGTCGAGGTGCAGGCGCTGATGGGCGACAGCGTGGACAATATTCCCGGCGTGCCGGGCGTCGGCCCGAAGAACGCGGCGCAGCTGATCCAGGATTACGGCGACGTCGAAGGCGTGATCGCCGGGATCGAGGGCATGAAGCCCGGCAAGCGCCGCGACCTGCTGCGCGAGCATACCGAGAACATCCGGGTCAGCCGCAAGCTGGTCGAGCTATGCCGCGAGGTGCCGCTGCCGATCCCGCTCGAGGACCTGCGGGCCCGCGACCCCGATCGCGCCACGCTGGTCGGCTGGCTGCTGGCGATGGGGTTCCGCAGCACGGTCAACCGACTGGGCCTCGACGCCGGGCCGGCCGCGCCCTCCCCCGAGCCCGCGGACCTGGCGGCCCCCCCGGAGCAGCCGCCCTTCGGCCACTACGAATGCGTGACCACGCCCGAGCGGCTGCAGGCCTGGATCGCGGAAGCCGAGGCGGTGGGCGTGGTCGGGTTCGATACCGAGACCGACCGGCTGGACGCGACGCGCGCGACGCTGGTCGGGTTCGCTCTGGCGACCGGCCCCGGCCGCGCCTGCTACGTGCCGCTGCGCCACCGCCACCCGGCGCATGTGGCGCAGCTCGCCTTGGCGGGCGAAGCGCCCGCGCCGCCGCCGCCGCTGGAGCAACTGGACGCCGAGATGGCGCTGCAGGCGGTCGCGCCGCTGCTCGGCAACCCGGCGGTGCTGAAGGTGATGCAGAACGCCAAACCCGACCTGATCATGCTGGCGCGCGCCGGCGTGGCGGTCGGGCCGGTGGACGACACCATGCTGATCTCCTATGCGCAGGGCGCGGGGGCGCACGGGCATGGCCTCGACGAGCTGTCGCTTCGGCACCTCGGCCACAAGCCCGCCAGCTACGACAGCGTGACCGGCACCGGGCGCAACCGCATCCCGTTCCCCGAAGTGCCGCTGGACCGCGCCACTACCTATGGCGCCGAGGACGCGGACGTGGCGCTGCGCCTGTGGCACCTGGTGCGCCCGCGCCTGCGCGGCGCCCGCAGCCTGGGCATCTACGAGCAGATCGAGCGCCGCCTGGTGCCCGTGCTGATACGCATGGAGCAGGCCGGGGTGAAGGTGGACGAGGCCGAGCTGCGCCGCATGTCGGCCGACTTCGCCGCCCGTATGGAGGTGATGGAGACCGACATCCACGCCATGGCCGGCCGCGCCTTCAACCTTGGCAGCCCCAAGGCGCTGGGCGAAATCCTGTTCGATGAGATGAAGCTGCCAGGCGGCAAGCGCATGGCCAGCGGCGCCTGGGGCACCGATGTGACCGTGCTGCAAGGCCTGGCCGACCAGGGCCACGACCTGCCCGCCCGCATCATCGACTGGCGGCAGCTCAGCAAGCTGCGCTCCACCTATACCGAGGCCCTGGTGCAGCAGATCAATCCGGCGACGGGTCGGGTGCACACCAGCTTCGGCCAGGCTCACACCAGCACGGGCCGCATCTCGTCCACCGACCCCAACCTGCAGAACATCCCGATCCGCACGGAGGAGGGCAGCCGCATCCGCCGGGCCTTCGTGGCCGAGCCCGGCCATGTGCTGGTCAGTTGCGACTACAGCCAGATCGAGCTGCGGCTGATGGCGCATGTGGCGGACATCGCCCCCTTGAAGGAAGCCTTCGCCACCGGCCAGGATATCCATGCGCGCACCGCCTCGGAGGTGTTCGGGGTGCCGATGGAGGGCATGGACCGCGCGACCCGAAACCGCGCCAAGGCGATCAACTTCGGCATCATCTACGGCATCTCGGGCTTCGGCCTGGCCCGGCAACTGGGCATCGAGGCAAGCGAGGCCGGGCTGTACATCAAGGCCTATTTCGAGCGCTATCCGGGCATCCGCGCCTACATGGAGCGCACCAAGGAGGAAGCGCGCATCCATGGCTACGTGCTGACCCCCTTCGGCCGGCGCTGCTGGGTGCCGGGGATCACGGAGAAGGCGATGCAGAAACGCGCCTACGCCGAGCGGCAAGCGATCAACGCGCCGTTGCAGGGTGGCGCCGCGGACGTCATCAAGCGCGCCATGGTCCGCCTGCCGCGGGCGCTGGCGGAGGCGGGCCTGACATCGCGGCTGCTGCTGCAAGTGCATGACGAGCTGCTGTTCGAGGCGCCGGAGGCCGAGGCGGCGGAAACGGCGGCGGTGGCCCGGCGGGTGATGGAGGCGGCCGAGCAGATTTCGGTGCCGCTGGTGGTGGAAACCGGAGTGGGCCATAGCTGGGCGGATGCGCATTAGAGTGCCGGAATGTCGATTGGCGCTCGCCCCAACGACGCAACCCTGAGGACCCCATGCCCCGCCACCTGAAACACGGCGTCTCCGCCGAAACCGCCGCCGAGACCGACGCCGGCATCCGCGCCACGGTGGAAACGCTGCTCGCCGACATCCGCGCGCGTGGCGACGCGGCCGTGCGCGAGATGTCGGTCCGCTTCGACAAGTGGGACCGCGCGGACTTTCGGCTCACCGACGCGGAAATCCAGGATTGCCTGGCCCAGCTTCGGCCCCGCGACCTCGACGACATCCGCTTCGCGCAGGAGCAGGTGCGCGGCTTCGCCGAGAAGCAGCGCGCCTGCATCCTCGACCTCGAGGTGGAGACGCTGCCGGGCATCGTGCTCGGCCACCGCAACATCCCCGTGCAAAGCGTCGGCTGCTACGTGCCCGGCGGCAAGTACCCGCTGCTCGCTTCCGCCCATATGAGCGTCATCACCGCCAAGGTCGCCGGTGTGCCCTTCGTGGTCACCTGCGCGCCGCCGTATCAGGGCAAGCCCGCGCCGGCCATCGTGGCGGCGCAGCACATGGCGGGCGCCGACGTCATTGCATGCGCATCCGTTGCTGCCGTCCAGCTTGGTGGAGACGCATCTCTCTTTGCCGCGGCACCGCTTGCTGCGCGGCGGCATCCGCGTGCTGCGCCGGGCGCCCGGCGCCTCGCTCGCCGAAGCCGCTGCCGTCCGCTTCGCCGCCCGCGGCTTGCGGCGCCTGTCCCTGGTCGAGCCCAGCCTTAGCCGGGACGCCGCCCTCGACCAAGCCACCGCCCGGTTGCAGGACGAACTCCGCCGGTTCCAGGCGGATTTCCCCCGCTAGGCCATGCTGTTCTCGGTAGTGATCACGACCCGGAACCGCCCAGCCCTGCTCCGCCGCGCGCTCGCCTCGGTGCGCCAGCAAGCATGCGAGGACTTCGAGGTCGTCGTGGTGGATGACGGGTCGGCGCCGGGCTTTGCGGCCGAGCATGCGGCCTTGGCGCTCGAACTCGGCGACCGCGGCGCCTTCCACCGCCTGGCGCCAAGCCCGGGCGGGCTGGGGCCGAGCTTGGCCCGCAACCACGGGGCGGCGGCGGCGGCGGCGGCTTACATCGCCTTCCTCGACGACGACGATGAATGGATCGACCCGGACTACCTCGCCGCCGTCGCGCGCAGCCTTGCCGCTCACCCCGGCACCGACCTGCACTACGCCAATCAGGTCGCCGTCCGCGCCGACGGCAGCACCGTGGGCGGGGTTGTCTGGATCGAGGACTTGGCCGAAATCCTGCCCCGGACCTTGCCGCGGCAGTCCGACGGCACCTTCGCGGTGACCGCCGCGCACCTGCTGCAAAGCCAGGGCTTCTGCCACCTGAACGCGACCGTGGTGCGCCGGCAGTTCTTTCAGGACCTGGGCGGCTTCGACGCCAGCCTGCGCTACGAGGAGGACCGCGATTTCCACCTGCGCGGCATCGATACGGCGGGGACCATGCTCTACAGCCCGGCCGTGGTCGCGCGCCACCACGTGCCCGACCGCGGCACCGCATCGACCAGCCTCAGCCCGGATCAGCGCTCGCTCGACCAGCTGCGCGTGCTGGACAAGGCCATCCTGCGCGCCAGCCGCGCCGAAATCCGCGCCTATGCCAAGCGGCACAAGGCCTACACGCTCAAGGCGATCGCGCAGCGGCAGTTGCTGCGCGGCAACCACGACCTCGCCCATTTCTATGCCAGCGAGGCGCTCGGGATCGGCCTGAACGCCAAGTGGCTGGGCTACGTTGGATGGCTCTGGTTCAAGCGCGGCCGGGCGCGGCCTACCCCCCCATCGCCCTGACCATCCGGGACAGCGTCCGGCTCTCGAACGGCTTCGGCAACACGGCCTCGTTGGGCCCGAGGATGCGGCTTGCCAACGACGCGATCCGACCGGTGATGAAGATGATCGCCAAATCCGGCCGGGCCCGGCGCATCTCGTCGGCGAGGTCCGCCCCGCTCGGGCCCGGACCCAGGTCGACATCGGTCACCATCAGAGGCGTTTCCAGGCCCTCGCGGACCAGTCGCAGCGCCTGCGGCGCGTCCGCCGCCTCGATTACCTCGAACCCCTCGTCCTCAAGCATGAGGGCGACGGTATCCCTCACCAGGGGGTCGTCTTCGACAAGCAACAGGCAGCGGCTGGATCGAGTGGACATGGAGGTGCAACGAGGCCCAGCCGGCTTCGTTTGCTGCGTGAGGCTGCTGTCGTAAGTTGTGATGTATGCTACAACTTACCCAAGCAGCCGCCCGATCGCGCGCGCGGTATAGTCCACCACGGGAATGATCCGGCCGTAGTTGATCCGCGTCGGCCCGATCACCCCGATGGCGCCCACGATGCGGTCCGCCTCGTTGCGCGCCGGAGCAACCACCATCGAGACCCCGCTCGCGCCGAACAGGCCGCTCTCCGCCCCGATGAAAATCCGCACGCCATCGGACGCCTCGGCCAGCTCCAGCAGCCGGAGCATGGTTTCCTGCGTCTCCAGCCGCTCGAACAAGGTCTGGATGGCGCTCAGCCGCTCGATCGCCGTCACGTCGGCCAGCAGCCGCGCCTGCCCGCGCACGATCAGCGAGCCGCCCCGCCCCTCCCCGCTCCAGGTCGCCAGCCCGGCCTCCACGACCTGCGTCGTCAACGCATCCAGCTGCGTCCGGTCCTCGGCCATGTCGGCGCCCACGACCCGGCGCAGTTCGCCCAGGCTGCGGCCCGATAGCCGCGCATTCAGGTAGTTCGCCGCCTGGGTCAGCGCCGAGGGCGGCAGGCCCGGCGGCGTCTCGATCACCCGGTTCTCCACCTGGCCATCGGCCGACACCAGGATCACGAGCGCCCGGCCGGGCCCCAGCGGCACGAACTCGATGTGGCGCACCGCCCCGTCCGACTTCGGCGCCAGCACCAACCCGGCCGCCCCCGCCAGCCCCGCCAGCAGCGCGCTGGTCTCGGCCAAGGTATCCTCCAGGCTCCGCCCCCGCACCTCCAGCGCCCGGCCGATCGCCTCCCGCTCGTCGGCGGCCACGCTGCCGGTCTGCAGCAGCCCGTCCACGAACAGCCGGAGGCCCCGGTCCGTCGGCAGCCGCCCGGCGCTGGTGTGCGGCGCGAATAGCAGGCCGGCCTCGGTCAGGTCCGACATGACGTTGCGGATCGTCGCCGGGGAGAGCGCGATCGGCAACCGGCGGGACAAGGTGCGGCTGCCGACGGGTTCGCCCGTCTCGACATATTGCTCGACGATCTCGCGCAGCACCGCGGCCGAGCGCGGGTCCAGTTCCAGGGGGTTCCTAGCCACGCAAGATCGCCTCCACGACCGACTGCACCTCGAAAGCCTCCTCCAGCGTGGCCAGCGCATGCGGCCCGCCCCGGGCCATCCGCGCCACCTGCTCCAATTGTCGGCGCAGCACGAGCGGCCGCATCGCCTCGTGCGCCGGGGCGTCCGGGTCGCCCACCCAGGCGCCGTCCGGCCGCTGGCGCTCGGCAAACGACCAGTCGCGCAGCCGGATGCGGCCGACGCCGTCGAGCGTCCAGAGGTTGTGGTCGTCCTTGGCCGTGGTGCCCACGCCGCCGCGGAGCCGCCCCGGTAGGCCGCCGGCCTCCAGCCGGGCCTCGATCGCCCGCTCCGTCCCGCCCGCCGGCGTGGTGGCCGAGGCGGAACGCAGCCGCAGCGGACCCAGCAGGCGCCGCGACAGGAACAGGAAATGGGAGACCACCTCGCGCGTGAAGCCGCCCTCGGCCGGGCCGTCGAGCCAGGCGGCGGCCTGCTGCCAGGGGCGCGGCCAGGCGGCGAACCCCACCTCGATGGCGAAGCCGCGCGGCGCGCCGGTCGCTCCCTCCCGCATCCACTCGCGCAGCCGATCGACCGCGAGGGAGGAGGCGAACGGGAAGTTGACCGCCACCCGCGCGCCCGCATGCTGCCGCACGAAGGCTGCGGCCGCGGCCACGTCGGTCGCCAGCGGCTTTTCCAGGAACACCGCCCGGCCCGCCGCCAGCCCCTGCGCCGCGTAATCGAGGTGCGTGCCCGGCGGGGTCGCCACATAGATGCAGTCGGCGGCCCCGATCAGCGCCTCGGCCGAGACCGCGCGCGGCACGCCGGGCAGGGCAGCGCCGACACGCTCCATGGCAGCGGGCGCCCTGTCCCACACGCCCACCACCTCGACCACGTCTGCGGCATGCTCGAGCGCCGCGCGCAGCATGCGTTCGCCCATGATCCCTGCGCCGATAATCCCTAGGCCGAGCATCCGACTCCCCTTCTCCAGCCCATAGGTTATAGGAACCGGCTCCATTGCAGGACACCTCATTTATGCGCCCCTCCGGCCGCGCCGCCGACGCCCTCCGCGACGTCTCGTTCACCACGGGCTTCGCCCGCCACGCCGAAGGCTCGTGCGTGATCCGCATGGGCGGCACCGAGGTGCTGTGCACCGCGAGCGTGGAAGGCCGGGTGCCGGGGTTCCTGCGCGGCAAGGGCGAGGGCTGGGTGACCGCCGAATATGGCATGCTGCCGCGCGCCACCCATACCCGCGGCGACCGCGAGGCAGCGCGCGGCAAGCAATCCGGCCGCACGCAGGAAATCCAGCGCCTGATCGGCCGCAGCCTGCGCGCCGTGGTGGACCGCTCGGCCATGGGCGAATGCACGGTCACCCTGGACTGCGACGTGCTGAACGCCGATGGCGGCACACGCTGCGCCAGCATCACCGGCGCCTGGGTGGCGCTGAGCCTGGCGTTCCGCAAGATGCAGGCGAGCAACGTGCTCACCCGCTCGCCGCTCTCGGGCCAAGTGGCGGCCGTAAGCTGCGGCCTGGTGGGCGGCGAGGCGGTGCTCGACCTGGACTATGCCGAGGATAGCGGCGCCGAGGCGGACGCCAACTTCGTGCTGACGCAGGGCGGCGGGATCGTGGAAATCCAGGGTACGGCCGAGCGCGACCCGTTCTCGGAGGCACAGTTCATGGCGCTGATGCGCCTCGCCCGGCACGGCACGCAGCAGCTGTTCGCGCTGCAACAGGCGGCCCTGGCCTGATGCCCCGGCGGCTGGCGCCGGGCACTCGGCTGGTGCTGGCGACGCACAACCTGGGCAAGCTGCGGGAGTTCGCCGATCTGCTGCGCCCGCATGCGGTGGCGGTGGTGTCCGCGGGCGAGCTTGGCCTACCGGAGCCCATTGAGGATGCGCCGGATTTCGCCGGCAATGCCCGGATCAAGGCCCTGGCGGCGACCACCACCACCGGCATGCCCGCCCTCGCCGACGATTCCGGGTTCGGCGTGGCGGCGCTGGGTGGGGCGCCGGGCGTGCTTTCGGCGCGCTGGGCCGGGCCGGGCCGCGACTTCGCCGCGGCGATGCAACGCGTCTGGCGCGCGCTGGACGGCCAGGCGGATCACCGCGCCTGGTTCGCCTGCGCCCTGTGCCTGGCCTGGCCGGACGGGCGTACCGACACCTTCGTCGGCCGCGTCGGCGGCGGGCTCGCCTGGCCGCCCCGGGGCACCCAGGGGTTCGGCTATGATCCCATGTTCGTCCCACATGGCGGGACCAAGACGTATGGCGAGCTGGAGCCCGCACGCAAGCACGCCACCAGCCACCGCGCGCAGGCGGTGGCGCAACTGCAGAGATCCTGCCTCTAGAGCATGATCCGACCCTACGGGATCACTCGTCGGATGAACATGCTCGTAAAAACAGGGCCGGCTGGCATGGCTGGCATCGGCGGCGCACCTTGCGGCGATGCCGCCGCCCCGCAGCTTCTTCGCCCGGCCCGCGCCCGAGCTGGCCCACGACCTGATCGGCGCCCTGCTGCTGTTCGACGGCGTTGGCGGCATCATCGTCGAGACGGAGGCCTATGACCGCGACGACCCGGCCTCGCACAGCTTTCGCGGCCAGACCCCGCGCAATGCCGCGATGTTCGGGCCATGCGGCCACGCCTACATCTACCGCTCGTACGGCATCCACTGGTGCCTCAACGTGGTGTGCGACGCCGAACCCGGCAGCGCCGTCCTCGTCCGGGCGGTGCAGCCGACGGCCGGGCTTGCCCTGATGCGGGCACGGCGCGGCGTCCTGGATGTGCGGCGGCTTTGCAGCGGACCCGGGCGGCTGTGCCAGGCCCTGGCCCTGACCGGGGCCGCCGACGGCTTGCCGCTCGACGAGCCGCCGTTCCGGCTCGAAACCGGCTCAGCCCCGGCCGGGGTCGTTTCCGGGCGCCGGGTCGGCATCAGCCGCGGCGTGGACACGCCCTGGCGCTTCGCCCTCGCCGGCTCCGCCTTCCTGAGCCGCAAGCTGCTGGCATAGGCCCCGCAAGTCGAGCGCGTTGGCGGCCGCCTCGCCGCGCCCGGTGTTGTCGAAGATGCACCAGACCGGGCCGCGCCGGGCCGCTTCCGCCACAGCGGCGGCCATGGTCGCGAGACGGCCGGGCTCGTATCCGGAGTAGTACGTCTGCGGCGAACCGTGCAGCCGGTAGTAGGCCAGCCCCGGCCAGCCGCCGGGTTCCGCGGCGGCGGCAACGCGCGCGGGGTCGGCGGCAACCCGGGCCACCGCGAAGCCCGAGAGCAGCGCGTCCACCTCCGCGCCGAACCAGCTGGGGTGCCGTGGCTCGCACACAGCCGCGCCCGCGAACCGCGCCCGCAGGCTGGCGAAGAACGCCGCTGCCGCAGCTGCGTTGAAGGCGAGGCTCGGCGGCAGTTGGACGAGCAGCGGCCCGAGCGCGGGGCCGAGGGCGCCGGCTTCGGCCAGGAACCGGTCCAGCACCGGTTCCGTGCCCAGCAGCCGCCTGGTATGGGTGATCTCGCGCGGCAGCTTGACGGCGAAGCGGAACCCGGCCGGCACGCTCTGCGCCCAGCGCTCATAGGTCGCAGGCCGGTGCGGCCGATGGAAGGACGAGTTGATCTCGACGGCCGTGAACTGGCCGGCATAGCGCTGCAGGTGCGACCCGGCCCCGGGGAACCCCGCGCCATGCCGTGCCGGAATGCCCCATCCCGCCGTGCCGATCCGCTGCTCCATCCCTGCCCCCGCCGCCTCCCCCGGCCTATATGAGCCCAATGGAGCCCCTCGCCCTCTATATCCACTGGCCGTTCTGCCTGGCCAAGTGCCCGTATTGCGACTTCAACAGCCATGTGCGGGAGCGCATTCCGCAGGCGCGCTTCGCCCGGGCGCTGCGCACCGAGCTGGCCTGGGAGGCCGCGCGCCTCGGCCGCCGGCCGCTGCAATCCATCTTCTTTGGCGGCGGCACGCCCAGCCTGATGGCGCCGGACACCGTCGCCGCCCTGATCGCCGACGCCATCAGCCTGTTCGAGCCGGCGGACGACCTCGAGGTTACCATCGAGGCCAATCCCACCAGCGTCGAGGCCGGCAAGCTGCGCGCGTTCCGGGACGCTGGTGTGAACCGCGCCTCCCTGGGCATCCAGAGCCTGGACGCCACCGCGCTGCGACTGCTCGGCCGCGAGCACTCCGCCGCCCAGGCCACGGCCGCGCTCGAGCTGGCCCGGGCGACCTTCCCGCGCGTGTCGTTCGACCTGATCTACGCCCGGCCGGGCCAGGACGTCGCCGCCTGGCGCGCGGAGCTGGACGAGGCGCTGACCCTCTGCGCCGACCACCTCTCGCTCTATCAGCTCACCATCGAGCCCGGCACCGGCTTCGAGGCGCTGCACCGCCGCGGCACCCTGGTGCTGCCGGACGACGATACCGCGGCGGCGCTCTACACCGAGACCGGCGAGGCCTGCGCGGCGCACGGCCTGCAGCCCTACGAGGTCAGCAACCTCGCCCGGCCCGGCGGCGAGAGCCGGCACAACCTCGCCTACTGGCGATACAGCGACTACGCCGGCATCGGGCCCGGCGCGCACGGCCGCATCACGCTCGGGGAGGACCTGGTGGCGACGCGACGGCACCGCGCGCCGGAACCCTGGGCCGACCGGGTCGAGCGCCAGGGCCATGGCAGCACGGCCGAGGAGGTCGTTCGCCCCGCCGACCGCGCCCGCGAGATGCTGCTGATGGGCCTGCGGCTGACCGAGGGGATCGACGCCGGGCGGTTCGCCGCCCGCACCGGCGTGGCGCTGGACGCCGCACTCGACCGGGGCACGCTGGACCAGGCGCTCGAGGCGGCGTACCTTACCTACGAGCACGGCCGCCTGGCCGCCACCGCGGAGGGCCGCCTACGCCTCGATGCGCTTTTGGGTGCGTTGGTGGCATGACCCGCTTGTTCCCAGGGGATGGCTGCCCTACCTGATCGCCCATGAGCACCGACCCGCACGACATCCCGCCCTACGCGATCCCAGCCGAGGCCGATCCCGCGTTGCAGGACGACGCCCGCGCACACGACACTGGCGCGGCGCCGCACCCCAAGACCGCCCCGCTCGACCCCGCCCCGCTCGACCCCGCCCAGATCGACCCCGGCCAGATCGACCCCGCCCAGATCGACCCCGGCCAGATCGGGCAACTGACCCGCGAGCGCGACGACATGCGCGACCGCTGGATGCGCGCCGAGGCCGAGATGGCCAACGTCCGCACCCGCGCCAAACGCGATGTGGACGATACGCGGCAATACGCCGTGCAGAAGTTCGCCGCCGACGTGGTGGAGGCGGCCGAGAACCTCCGCCGCGGCCTCGCCAGCCTGCCCGCGCCCGCAGCCGACGAGCCGGAGACCGTGGCCAAGCTGCGCGAGGGCTTCGAGGGCGTGGAACGCAACTTCGTCGCCATCCTCGAGCGCAACGGCATCCTGCGCACGGACCCCACGGGCCAGCCCTTCGACGCCAACTTGCATCAGGCCATGGCGGAGCAGCCCTCGGCCGAGCATCCGCCGGGCACGGTGATGCAGGCCTGGACGCAAGCCTGGACCCTGAACGGCCGCCTGCTGAAGCCCGCCATGGTCGTGGTCGCCAAGCCCGCCGATCAGGACGCCGCCGCGTAATTCGCACACGTCTTGTGCGCCTGCGGACCTTGTCCACGGGGCCTTGGAAGAATACATGCCGCTACGTTCACCCATAGGACGACCCACGGTGCTTCGGGCCGTGCGCCGCCGCTGACAAGGAGACAGATATGAGCAAGGTCATCGGTATCGACCTGGGCACCACCAATTCGTGCGTCGCGATCATGGAAGGCACCGCCGCGAGCGATGCGCGCGTCATCGAGAACGCGGAGGGCGCCCGCACCACCCCCAGCATGGTCGCGATCAGCGACAGCGGGGAGCGGCTGGTCGGCCAGAGCGCCAAGCGCCAGGCCGTCACCAACCCGACCAACACCTTCTATGCCGTCAAGCGCCTGATCGGCCGCCGCTTCGAGGACCCGATCGTGGCCAAGGACAAGGGCATGGTCCCCTACCCGATCGTCAAGGGCGACAACGGCGACGCCTGGGTGGAGGCGCGCAACGAGAAATACTCGCCCAGCCAGGTCAGCGCCTTCATCCTCGGCAAGATGAAGGAGACGGCCGAGGCCTATCTCGGCGAGAAGGTGAGCCAGGCCGTCATCACCGTCCCCGCCTATTTCAACGACGCGCAGCGCCAGGCGACCAAGGACGCCGGCCGCATCGCCGGGCTGGACGTGCTCCGCATCATCAACGAGCCGACCGCGGCGGCGCTGGCCTACGGCATGGACAAGAAGCAGGGCGGCACCATCGCGGTCTACGACCTCGGCGGCGGCACCTTCGACGTGTCGGTGCTGGAGATCGGCGACGGCGTGTTCGAGGTGAAGAGCACCAACGGCGACACCTTCCTGGGCGGCGAGGACTTCGACAACCGGGTGATCGACTACCTGGCCGACGAGTTCAAGCGCGAGCAGGGCATCGACCTTCGCCGCGACAAGCTGGCCCTGCAGCGCCTGAAGGAAGCGGCTGAGAAGGCCAAGATCGAGCTTTCCTCCTCCAAGGAAACCGAGATCAACCTGCCGTTCATCACCGCCGACGCCAGCGGGCCGAAGCACATGGTGCTGAAGCTCTCCCGGGCCAAGCTTGAGAGCCTGGTGGACGACCTGGTCGCCCGCACGCTCGACCCCTGCCGCGCCGCACTGAAGGATGCAGGCATCACCGCCGGTGAGATCAACGAGGTGATCCTGGTCGGCGGCATGACCCGGATGCCGAAGGTCATCGAGGCCGTGAAGCAGTTCTTCGGCCGCGAGCCCGCGCGCAACGTGAACCCCGACGAGGTCGTCGCCATCGGCGCCGCCATCCAGGGGGCGGTGCTGCGCGGCGACGTCAAGGACGTGCTGCTGCTCGACGTGACCCCGCTGAGCCTGGGCATCGAGACCCTGGGCGGCGTGTTCACCCGGCTGATCGACCGCAACACGACCATCCCGACCAAGAAGAGCCAGGTGTTCTCCACCGCCGACGACAACCAGGGCGCGGTCACCATCAAGGTGTTCCAGGGCGAACGCGAGATGGCCAACGACAACAAGCTGCTGGGCAACTTCGACCTGACCGGGCTGCCCCCAGCGCCCCGCGGCGTGCCGCAGATCGAGGTGACGTTCGACATCGACGCCAACGGCATCGTCTCGGTGCAGGCCAAGGACAAGGCGACCGGCAAGGAGCAGCAGATCCGCATCCAGGCTAGCGGCGGGCTGTCCGACGCCGACATCCAGAAGATGGTGCGGGACGCCGAAGCCAATGCGGAGACCGACAAGCGTCGCCGCGAGCAGGTGGAGGCGCGCAACAGCACCGAGGCCATGGTCCATCAGGTCGAGAAGACGCTGAAGGACGACGGCGAGAAGGTGCCGGCCGAGATGAAGGCCGAAGCCGAGGCGGCGATCGCCGAGGCCCGGGCCGCGCTCGGCGGCGAGGACGCGGACACGCTTAAAAAGGCCGGCGACAAGCTGACCCAGGTAGCGATGAAGATCGGCGAAGCGATGTACAAGGCGCAGGCGCAGGCCGAAGCCTCGCCCGCCCCGGACGCTGCCGGCAAGGCGGGCGAGAAGGTCGTCGACGCCGAGTTCGAGGACGTGAGCGAGAAGAAGAAGGCATCCTGATCAGGCGCTTTCCAACGTAATGCGTAGAAGACGCCCGCGCTTCACGAGAAGGCGGGCGTCTTCGCATCAGCGCCGGGAATGAGGGCTGACGTGGCAACCAAGCAGGATTTCTACACGACGCTCGGCGTCGCCAAGGACGCCAGCGCGGACGACTTGAAGAAGGCGTACCGCAAGCTGGCGATGCAATACCATCCCGACCGCAACCCCAACGACAGGCAGGCGGAGTCGAAGTTCAAGGAGCTGAACGAGGCTTACGACGTGCTGAAGGACGACCAGAAGCGCGGCGCCTACGACCGGTTCGGCCATGCCGCATTCGAGCAGGGCGGCGGTGGCGGGGCCGGGTTCGGCGGCGGCTTCAATTTCGCCGAGGGCGGGCTCGGCGACATCTTCGACCAGATGTTCGGCGACGTGACCGGCCGCGGCCGGGGCGGGCGCCAGCGCGGCGGCGCCGACCTGCGCGCCCAGGTCGAGGTGGACCTGGCGGAGGCCTTCGCCGGCGCCAAGGTGCAGTTGCGCGTCCCGTCCCAAGTGAAATGCGAGGCCTGCGACGGCACCGGCTCAGAGACCAAGTCCCGCGAGAACAACACCTGCGGCACCTGCCGCGGCCAGGGCAAGGTGCGGGCGCAGCAGGGCTTCTTCCTGGTCGAGCGAACCTGCTCCACCTGCGGCGGCTCGGGCCGCGTGGTCAAGAACCCCTGCAAGGTCTGCCATGGTGCCGGCACGGTGCAGCGCGAGCGCACGTTGCAAGTTTCGGTGCCGGCCGGCGTCGAGGACGGCACCCGCATCCGCCTCTCCGGCGAGGGCGAGGCTGGCCCGCAGGGGGCGCCGGCCGGCGACCTCTACGTCCATGTCGGCATTCGGCCGCACGACATTTTCCAGCGCGACGGCGCCAATATCTACTGCCGCGTCCCTCTGCCGCTGACCCGGGCCGCGCTTGGCGGCGAGGTGGAGGTCCCATCGATCGACGGCACCCGCGCGAAGGTGAAGATCCCGCCGGGCACGCAGACCGGGGACCAGTTCCGCCTGCGTTCCAAGGGCTTCTCCGTGCTGCGCAGCGCGGACCGCGGGGACATGTACATCCAGGTCGCGGTCGAGACGCCGCAGCATCTGACCCGGCGGCAGCGCGAGCTGCTCGAGGAGTTCGAGGCGGAGTCGAAGGACCACGCCAAGGGCAGTCCGGAAACCGAGGGCTTTTTCGCGAAGGTGGCGAAGTTTTTCGAAGGGCGCAGCGGCCAGGCCTAGACGGGGGCGGCTGGCGCCGACCGGCTAGGCTTCCGACCGAAGCGGATCGGAAGCCTAGCCCGTGGGTGGTTAGCCCGCCTTGCGACGGATCAGGCCAAGTCCGACCAGGCCAGCGCCAAGCAGGACCATGCTGGCCGGCTCGGGCACCGTAACCGGGGGAGTCGTGGGCCCCCGCGCAGCCACATTGCCGGTCCGGCCGGTCGGTCCGATGATGTCGCTGGCGAAGAAAAAGCCGCCGCTGTTGGCCACGAACGACAGCGGCGTCAGCGCCGTCGCGCTCGTCACCGTGAACGACAAGGGGCCAGGCAGCGGGCTGCTCGCGCCGGGTCCGCAGCCGGAGCACAGGATGGTGGTCTGGAACGTGCCAAACGTCGAAAAGGTGTCCGCGCCGCTGGCCGTGAAGCCTGCGGTCAAGTTGGTGATCGTGATCGCCGGACTGCCAAGCAGGTTGAAGCCGAGAGCGTCTCCGGCGCCGGTCTTCACGAACTGCGATCCAGTCAGCGTCTCCACGACGGTCACGCTATTGGCGGTCGAGCCCTGCTGGACGTCGATGGTTCCGAACACGGTGGAACCGGTCCCGCATCCGCCGGTGCAGCCATCCTGATTCAACGTAAACAGCAAGGCGTTGGCCGGCGCAGCATGCGCTCCCATGACAGCAACGGCCGCGATGGCACCGAGAAAAACTTTATTCATAAAACACTCTCCGGTTGGGGACAGGAGAGTTGTTGCAACCTGCGTGCCAGCTTATCAATTGGTTGACATTAAACGCCATTCTGACTTAGGCGCTAGATGTGCGACCGCAAAGCTGTAAAGTTTATCGACTTATTTCTGAGATTCCATCCCTGCTTTCAGAAAGGTCCTATTTCTTCGGCGCCGGCGCCAAATCTTCGTCCAAGATGGTGATGTGCAAGGAATAAGAAACCTCGCCGTCCTCCTCGTCCCGATGCAAGGTTCCGAGAAACTCCTTGTCGATGGTCACCTCCACCGAGGCGCCCCGGCGCTTGGGCACGGCGATCTCGATGCGGGCGGTGCCCAGGGTCCGGCGCAGATAGGCCTCGACCCGCGCGATATCCGTTGGTGTCATTCCTCGTCCCTTGCCGCCTCCAGAAGCCGCGCATTTAGCAGCCTCGCCGAGGAAGGGCTACACCGCAGCCGCGCTCGACGCGGGCCAGCGTCTGGCGCTTGCGCGAGCCGAGGCCTGGCGCGATGCTTCCGCCAACGCAGGGGACGGGGCATGACGGGAACGATCGAAGTCCGCAAGGTAACGCCGGTGATCGGCGCCGAGGTTTTTGGGGTCGATCTGGCGCAGCCGCTCGGCAATCAGGCGTTCCAGGAGGTGCACGACGCGCTCATGGACAACCTGGTCGTGTTCTTCCGAGACCAGCACATGGACCACGCGCAACAGAAGGCCTTCGGCCGCCGCTTCGGCGAACTGCACATGCACCCGGCCGCCCCTTCGGTGCCGGGCCACCCCGAAGTCATGACGATCCACGCCGACGCCAAGTCCACCTTCGTCAACGGCGAGAGCTGGCACTCCGACGTCTCCTGCGACGCGGAACCGCCGATGGGCAGCGTGCTCTATATGCGGGTGCTGCCCGAGGTGGGGGGCGACACGCTGTTCGCCAACATGTATGCGGCCTTCGAGGCGCTGTCGGCGCCGATGCGCCGGCTGCTCGCCGGGCTGACGGCGGTGCATGACGGCGAGGGACTATACCGCGGGCGCTATGGCGGCGACGACCGCGGCCGGGTCTATCCGCGGGCGGAGCACCCCGTAATCCGCACCCATCCGGTAACGGGACGGCAGGCGCTGTTCGTGAACTCATTCTTCACGACGCGCATCCTGGAGCTGAGCAAGGCGGAAAGCGACGCGCTGCTGGCCTTCCTGTTCCGCCACATCGAGACGCCGGAATTTTCCTGCCGGTTCCGCTGGGCGGCGAACTCGGTGGCGTTCTGGGACAACCGGGCGGCGCAGCACCACGCGTTGTGGGACTACTTCCCGCACACGCGGAGCGGGACGCGGGTGACGGTCATGGGGGATCGGCCCTTCTATCGGGGGTAGGCGACCAACCGGCGCATGGAACCCACCACGGAACACCCGCCAATGACCCAAGACACGCTGCATGGCTACTACCGCAGCACGGCCGCCTGGCGGGTGCGGATCGCGCTCAACCTGAAAGGGCTGGCCGCGGCGCATGTGCCGCACCATTTGCGCCGGGGCGAGCAGGGGGCGCCCGGTTACCTCCGCCTGAACCCGCAGGGCCTGCTGCCGGCCTACGAGACCGGCGGCGCCGTGCTGACGCAGTCGCTCGCCATCGTCGAATACCTCGAGGAGACCCACCCGCGCCCTGCCCTGCTGCCCGCCGCCCCGCTCGACCGCGCCCGGGTGCGCGCCTTCGCCCTGGCCATCGCCTGCGACATCCACCCGGTGCAGAACCTGCGCGTGCTGGCCCGGCTGCGCGCGCTCGGCCTGTCCGAGGACCAGGTGCAGGCCTGGGCGCGCGAGACCATCGAGCCCGGCCTTGCCGCCTGCGCCGCGCTGATCGAGGAGCGGCCCGGGCCGTTCTGCTTCGGCGCCGCCCCGAGCCTGGCCGATCTCTGCCTGGTGCCGCAATTGTTCAACGCCCGGCGGTTCGCGGCAACGACGGAGTACGGGCGCTTGCTGGCCGTGGAAGCGGCCTGCATGGCCCTGCCCGCCTTCCAGGACGCCCATGCCGACCGGCAGCCCGACGCCGAGTAGCTGGCGCCGAGTAGCCCCGTTCACGCGGCCGTTGCTTGTCAATCATGCTGCACCGCACCATCATCCTAACTCATTGGTTAGGACAGCGATCGTGGCAGGACTGGGCGACAACATACTTGGCCTTGCCAAACTACGCCGGGCCAAGGAGACGCTGGCGGCGAACCTGGCCGAGCCTGGCCGGCTGAAGCTGATCGCGCCGGCCGGCGCCAACCCGGGCGGGCTGCGCATGCTAACCTACGTGCCGGCCGGGCTGGCTGCGGGGGCGCCCCTCGTGGTCGTGCTGCACGGCTGCACGCAGAACGCGGCCGCCTACGACCACGGCGCCGGCTGGTCCACCCTCGCCGACCGGCATGGTTTCGCCCTGCTGTTCCCGGAGCAGCAGCGGGCCAATAACGCCAATTTGTGCTTCAACTGGTTCCAGGCCGCCGACACCACCCGCGGCGCGGGCGAAGTGCTGTCCATCCGGGACATGGTGGCGCAGGCGATCGCGCTCTACGCGTTGGACCCGGCGCGGGTCTATGTCACTGGCCTGTCTGCCGGCGGCGGCATGACGGCGGCGCTGCTGGCGGCCTACCCCGACGTTTTTGCCGGCGGTGCCGTCATCGCCGGGCTGCCCTACGGCGCCGCGGACGGCGTGCAGCAGGCGTTCGAGGCGATGTTCCAGGTGCGTCACCGTTCCGCGCCCGAGTGGGGCGGCCTGGTGCGCGCGGCCAGCCCGCATCGCGGGCCCTGGCCGCAGGTGCAGGTCTGGCACGGCGACGCCGACGCCACGGTCAAGCCCGGCAACGCCGACGAACTCGTCAAGCAATGGGGCGACGTACACGGCGTCGTCCAGCCGCCGGTGACGGCGCGGGTGGACGGCGCCCTGCACCGCGCGTGGCGCGAACCCAGCGGGCGGGTGGTGCTGGAAAGCTACCGCGTCCCCGGCCTGGCGCACGGCACCCCGCTGCACACCGAAGCCGCCGACCTCGACCAGTCGATGGGCGCCGCCGCCCCGCACATGCTGGAGGCCGGGATCAGCTCCACCTGGCACATCGCCCGTTCCTGGGGGCTGCTGACGCAGGCCGCGCAGCCGCGCACGGCCGCCGCCGCCACGCTCCGGCCGGTGGTGCAAGCCGTGGCGCCGATCGCCGCCCGCGTCGGCGGTATGATCGAAAAGGCGCTTCGCTCGGCGGGCCTCTCGCCGGGCTGACCCGCGGCTTCAAGCCAGTCCGCTCTCAGGCCGGGCCGCTCTCCCGCCGGAACGTGACCACCAGCACGTCCCGGTGCGCGGGCCGCGCCGGGTCGAGCGGCTGCACGGGCGTCACGCCATGGAACACGCGGTGGTCGTCCACCAACGCGGCATCGAGCGGCGCTTCCAGGGTGAAGCTGCCGAGCAAGGCGCGGTCCAGCCCATGGATGCTCGTGGTACCCGAGGCGATGTTGACCCGGCCCACCATCAGCACCATCACCCAGTCCACGCCGTCCTGGTGCATGCCCTCCGGCGTGGGCTGCCCCGCCTGGCCCGGCCGCGCCTCAATGCGGAACTGGTGCACCTCTACATGCCAAGATGGCGCGGGGGTCAGCCTGTCGAACAGCGCGTGGCACAGCGCCAGCACCGCCTGGAACGCGGCGGTCCCGGCCGCCTCGGGGCCGACCGGCTCGAACCAGCGGGCGATGCCGCCATTCAGGGCGTTGTAGTCGCGACTCTGGTAGTGCGGCTGGTGCGGCTTACGCACCATGCCCGCGGCCGAGGCGGCGTAGGCGGCGTGGCGCCGCTTCCGATAGCGCCCGCCATCGGCCATGTAGGTGTCGAGGCCGAGGTCGTCCCAGCTGCGGGCAAACACGTCCCAATCCTGCAGACTGCCGGCGAGCGCGGCGCGCATCTCCGGGGCATGGGCGAACACGAATCCGCCTTCGCGCAAGTCGTTTGCCCACTCGGCGGGAATCATGCGGCTTGCTCCACGGCTGGCGTTGGCGGGGGATTGTTGCTCAGGATGCGATGGCTGGTGAAGGGGCTCTCGATCGCCAGCTCGTCGAACCGCAGCTTGATGCGCCGGTTCAGCTCGCGCCCCACGGCCCAGCGGCTGCCGGGCTGCGTCTTCATCCGCACGCGCATGATCCAGGCCAGGTCTACGAACTTCTCGACCCCCATGACGTCGAGCGGCTCCAGCACTTTCTCCCCCCAATCGGGCTCCGCCTGCATCGCGGCCGCCACGTCGCGCAGCACGTCGGCGATAGGGTCCGGCTCCTCGTTCAGCCCCACGCTCACATCCAGCACGGCGAAGCCGTAGTCCCGGGTCTGGTTGGTAACGGTCGTGACCGCGCTGAACGGGATCAGGTGGACCGCGCCGTCCACCGCGCGCAGGCGGATGGTCCGGATCGAGAGCGCCTCCACGGTCCCGGTGAGGTTGGCCAGGGTCACGACGTCGCCCACCTGCATCGCGTTCTCCAGGACCAGGAACAGGCCGGTGATCAGGTCCTGCACCAGTTTTTGCGAGCCGAAGCCCACCGCGATGCCGATCACGCCGGCCCCGGCCAGCAAGGGCGCGATGTTCACGCCCAACTCGCTGAGCGCCATCAGCGCCACCACCAGCACGATGATCACCAGCAGCACCGTGCGCAGCATCGGCAACAGCGTGCGCAGCCGGCCCGCCCGCGCCAGCTGCGCCTGCGCGCTCAGCCGCGCGATATGCTGCTCGATGCCGGCGTTGGCGGCCTCCCAGACCGCGACGGCAATCAGGACGGTGAAGCCGATCAGCAGCACCGCCGACAGCACCCGCCCGCCCAGCCCGCCATAGCCGAACCAGGCGGCGGGTCCGATGCCCCAGGCCTCGAGCAGCGCAAAGCCGGTCGCGCACCACAGGGCCGCGATCAGCGCCGTGCGCAGGACGGGATAGTAAACCCCGGCCCGGCCCGCGAGCCCGACATGGGCCGAGGCCTCGATGACGGTCGAACGCAGCCGGTCCAGCCCGCCCAGCAGCACGATTGCCAACAGCCGTGCCGCCAGCAGCACCCCGAACGTCACCGCACAGAAGTGGAGCAGCCGCACATAGCCGCCGCGCAGCTCCACCGCCCACACGAGCCAGAGGGCCACGATGTAGAAGATGGCGATCAGGTGCCAAATCTCGGCGAAGCGGTTCAGCAGCGCGGCCCAGACCCCGTGCGCCCGGCCCCGTGCGTGGATGCGCGCCGCCACCGGCTCCCGCGCCTGCAGCACCGCCACCACCAAGCACAGATGGATCAGCAGCGCGAACAGCTTCAGCACCGCGTCATGCGCCGTCCGATACATGCCGAACAGCAGGCCGATGTCGGTCACCGCCATCGCGACGGCAGCCAGGATGACGATGCGCCGTATCCACCGGGTCAGGAAGGCCGCCGCCCAGTCCGAGAGGTGCAGCAGCCGCAGCGGCGGCGCCGCGGGGGAGACCAGCATGGCCGTGACGGCCAGGATCAGCCGCGAGACGGCGTAGGCCTGCACAGCCTGCAGCACCACTAGCCGGGTCTTTTCCGGCTCGCCCAGGCGGGTGCCGAGCAGCAGGTTGCTGGCCAGCGCGAACGCCAGGATCGGCAGCGCGTCGAGCAGCAGGCGCCCGAGCAGGTACGGCAGCCGCCGCAACGCCCCGAGCGCGCGGCCGAGCCGGTGCCGGGTGTCGGCGAGCTCCGTCTCGCCGGCTTCGGCCGCGGCCAGTCCAGTTTCTCCTTCGGGCCGGGCGGGCGCCTCCTCCGGGCTATGCGGCGCCCACCCGGCCAGCGCACCCTGCAGCCGCCGAAACACCCGGCGCACGGCGAATTCGGCCAGCACGCCGAACGCGAGCACCACGGCCAGCTTCCAGGCTGCGTCGGCCAGTTGCGCTCTCGCCTCCGGGCTGTCGGCCTGCGACACCATCCAGCGCCACAGCAGCGGCAGGTCGTTGACGGCCTGCACGGAGGCAAGCACCTGCGCCCCGGCGTTGGCGGCGGCGCGGGAGACCTGCGCCGCCACCTGGACACCCAGGCTGTCCGGCAGCCGCGGCGAGTTGGCCGGCGCCGGCGCCACCTTGGCGATGGCTTCGAGCGTGGCAGTCAGCTCGCTCCGGCGCTTGTCGTCGCGCAGCAGGTCGAGCACCTGCTGGGCCTGGGCCTGGGCCTGGGCCTGGGCCTGGGCCTGCGCCTGGGCCTGGGCCTGGGCCTGGGCCTGCGCCTGCGCCTGGGCCTGGGCCTGGGCCTGGGCCGGCGCCTGGGGAGCGGCGGGCGCGAGGGCGGTTTGCGCCCGAAGCGGCGACCCACCCAGGCCAGCCACGAGCATCAGGAGCCCGGTCAGGCGGCGGGTGCGAGGCATGCGCGGTCCAATACGCGCAGTCCCGCCCGAGTCAAGCTTGCGCAGCCGCCAACCCCGACCATCTCCTTTCCATGACGACGATCCTGACGGTTCTGGTGGTGCTCGCGATGGTGGGCACGGTGGGCGTGCTGTTCGCAGGGCTGATCGGCCTGGCCCGCGGCGGCGAGAATGGGCAGCGGTCGAACACGCTCATGCGGTGGCGGGTGCTGCTGCAGGGTGCCGCCCTGATCCTGTTTGTCGTCCTGCTCAGCGTGATGCGCGGCTGACCCGCGTCCACTCGGTTTGACACAGCGCCCCCCGCCGCTGCACACAGCGCGGGCATTCCCCCCGGCATGATGGCAGTCCCATGAAGCTCCTCGTCCCCGTCAAGCGGGTTGTTGACTACAACGTGAAGGTCCGCGTGAAGTCGGACGGCTCCGGCGTTGAGACCCAAGGGGTCAAGATGTCGATGAACCCCTTCGACGAGATCGCCGTCGAAGAGGCGGTCCGGCTCAAAGAGAAGGGGGTCGCGACCGAGATCGTGGCCGTCTCCATGGGGCTGGCCACCTGCGCGGAAACCATCCGCACCGCGCTGGCGATGGGCGCCGACCGCGGCATACTGGTCGAGACCGATGTGGAGCTGCAGCCCTTGGCGGTGGCCAAGCTGCTGAAAGCCCTGGTCGACAAGGAGCAGCCCGGCCTGGTCATCATGGGCAAGCAGGCCATCGACGACGACATGAACGCCACCGGCCAGATGCTGGCTGCCTTGCTCGGCTGGCCGCAGGGCACGTTCGCGAGCAAGGTCACCGTCGACGGCGGCACCCTGACGGTCACCCGCGAGATCGATGGCGGGCTGGAGACGCTGTCGCTCGACATGCCTTGCATCATCACGACCGATCTGCGGCTGAACGAGCCGCGCTACGCGAGCCTTCCGAATATCATGAAGGCGCGCAAGAAGCCGATCGAGACCGTCAAGCCGGCCGACCTCGGCGTCGACCCGACGCCTCGGCTCAAGCTGGTCCGCGTGGCCGAGCCGCCGCGCCGCAAGGCGGGGGTGAAGGTCGGCTCGGTCGCCGAGCTGGTGCAAAAGCTGCGAACCGAAGCGAAGGTGATCTGAGATGGCGTCGCTCGTCCTGCTCGACCATGAGGCCGGCCTGATCAAGCAGCCGTCCCGCAGCGCCGTCGCTGCCGCCGCCAAGCTGGGCGAGGTGCATGTGTTGGTCGCGGGCCTCGGCGTCGAAGCGGCCGCCGCAGCCGCGGCGAAGCTGCCGGGCGTGACCAAGGTGCATGTCGCCGACAGCCCGGACTTCGAGCATATGCTGGCCGAGCCGCTGGCGGCACTCCTGGTCTCCATGGCCGGGCACCACGACCACCTGTTTGCCGCCAGCACCGCCACCGGCAAGAACGTGATGCCCCGGGTGGCCGCCCTGCTGGACGTGCAGCCGATCAGCGACATCTCCGGCATCGAGGACGCCAACACCTTCATCCGGCCGATCTATGCCGGCAACGCGCTGGCCACCGTGGTGTCGTCGGATGCCAAGAAGGTGATCACCGTCCGCGCGGCGAGCTTCGACCCGGTGGGTATCGAGGGCGGCTCCGCTGCGGTCGAGCCTGTCCCGATGCCGGCAGCCACCAGCACGTCGCGCTTCGTCTCGGCCGAGCTGTCCAAGAGCGAGCGCCCCGAGCTGACGGCCGCCCGGGTGGTAATCTCCGGCGGGCGCGGCATGCAGAACGGCGAGAACTTCAAGCTGATCGAGCCCGTGGCCGACGCCCTGGGGGCCGCGGTCGGCGCCTCGCGCGCGGCGGTGGACGCCGGGTTCGTGCCCAACGACTACCAGGTCGGCCAGACCGGCAAGATCGTCGCGCCCGAGCTGTACATTGCCATCGGCATCTCCGGTGCGATCCAGCATCTGGCCGGCATGAAGGACAGCAAGGTGATCGTCGCCATCAACAAGGACGAGGAGGCGCCCATCTTCCAGGTCGCCGACTACGGCCTTGTCGGCGACCTGTTCACCGCGCTGCCCGAGCTTTCGGCCGAGTTGGGGCGCCCCGCATGAACATCGACCTCCTCACCTTGCCCAGCACGCCGGACATGGCAGCGGAGGCGCCGGCGATCCAGGTGCTGGGCATCGTGGGCGCCGGGCAGATGGGATCGGGGATCGCCCATGTCTGCGCCCTGGCCGGGCTGCCGGTGACCCTCATGGACACAAAGACCGAGGCGTTGGAGAAGGCGCGCGGCGTGATGGCCCGCAACATGGACCGCCAACTGGCCAAGGGCACGATCAGCGAGGCGCAAAAGGCCGAGGCGCTGGGCCGGATCATCATCACCACCGACTACGCCGCGTTCGGCACGGCGGACCTGGTGATCGAGGCGGCGACGGAGAAGGAGGAGGTCAAGCGGGCCATCTACAATGCCATGACCCCGCATTTGAAGCCCGGCTGCATCCTGGCCAGCAACACCAGCAGCATCAGCATCACCCGCTTGGGCGCCAGCACAGACCGGCCCGAGAAGTTCATCGGCATGCACTTCATGAACCCGGTGCCGGTGATGAAGCTCATCGAGGTCATCCGCGGCATCGCCACCGACGAGCCGACCTTCCAGGCGATCCAGGCGCTCTCGGCCAAGCTCGACAAGACAACCTCGGTCTCCGAGGACTTCCCGGCCTTCATCGTCAACCGCATCCTGGTGCCGATGATCAACGAGGCGGTGTATGCGCTCTATGAGGGCGTGGGCAGCGTGGTGGCGATCGACACGGCCATGAAGCTCGGCGCCAACCACCCCATGGGGCCGCTGGAATTGGCGGATTTCATCGGACTCGATACCTGCCTGAGCATCATGCAGGTGCTGTATGAAGGCCTGTCCGACAGCAAGTACCGGCCGTGCCCGCTGCTGGTGAAGTATGTCGAGGCCGGCTGGTATGGCCGCAAGACGAAGCGCGGCTTCTACGACTACACCGTCACGCCGCCGCGTCCGACCCGCTAGGCTCCTCCTCCTCCACTGCAGCCTCGAGTTCGAGCGACGCATCGGCCTGCGACGCCTCCAGCAAGGTCACGCTGCGGAGCTTGCGGTCCATCGCCCGGGTCCGCACCCGCGCCTCGTCGATCGTCTTCGTGACCCGGCCGGCATGGGTCGCCACGCGGCCCAGCACCGCATCCATCTTCGACATCTCGGTCCGTACCGCGCCCAGCAGGTTCTGGATTTCATGCGCCCGCTGCTCGATGGACAGCGTGAGCGTGCCCAGCAGGATCGTGCGCAATAGCGCCGGCGCCAGGCTCGGGCCCATGACCAGCACCCGGTACTCGCGATTGAGCGCCTCGATCAACCCGGGCATCCGCGCCGCTTCTACATAGAGCCCGTCGGTCGGCAGGTACATCACCGCGAAATCCACCGTCACCGGCGGATTGACGTATTTCTCGCCGATCTTGCGGGCCTCGAGCCGCAAGGTCGTCTCTAAGCCGCGGCGCGCCGCACGCTCGCCCTCCGCGTCGCCCGCCTCGGCCGCGAGCAGCAGCCGGTCGTAGTCCTCGGCCGGGAACTTGGCGTCCAGCGCCAGCACCGGCCGTTGCCCGCCCCGCACCGGCATGACGATGGCGAACTCCACCATCTCGTCGCTGCCCTCGCGCACCTTGCGGTTCGCCTCCCAGCCGCCCTGGGGGAACAGGTCCTCCAGCAGGGCGCGCAGGTGGACCTCGCCCCAGGTCCCACGCTGCTTCACGTTGGAGAAGATGCGCTTGAGGTCGCCGATCTGCGCGGTCACGGCTTGCACGTCGCCCATCGCCTTCTGCACCTGGCCGAACTGGTCGATCACCCGCTGGAAGCTGCCCTGCATCTGCTTCTCGACGGCGTCGTGCAGCGTCTCGTTGACGGCGGTGCGGATTTCCGCGAGGCGCAGCGCCCCCTGCTCGCTCATCTCGCGCAGCTTGGCCTCCAGCAGCGCCCGCGCGTCGCCCTGGTCCCGGGCCATAGCGGTGGAGAGCGCGCCGAGCGCGCCGGCCAAGGCCCGTTCGGTCTGGGCAAGCTGGGTGCGCGTGGCCTCCGCCTCCGCCCGTTGCCCGGCCGTAGCCTGCTCGGCCATCAGGCGGAGCCGCTGCAGATCGCCGGCGCCGGGCTGGCGCAGCAGCAGGACGAGGTTGATCGCGCCAAGCAGGGCCAGAATGGCGATGGCCGCCAGCAAGGCCTCTTGCATCGAGGGGTTCAGGCCGGCCGCGCCCGCCCGGCCGGCACGCGGAACCCGGTGAACTCAGGCCCGAACAGCAGCCAGCCGCACACCACGCCCGGCAGGATGGCATGGACCCAGATCAG
>JAABUK010002002.1_pt1 | contig 37407 bp, 57 predicted proteins | sample 5559141 | NCBI WGS metagenome assembly JAABUK01 (sample SAMN10711869, study PRJNA513367) | rock metagenome | isolation source: Antarctica rocks | place: Antarctica: Victoria Land, Pudding Butte nord | collected 2016-01-03 | reverse complement strand
TGCTTTCATATTCATTGTGTCTGGCAGCCATGCCGTACAGAGTGCAATTTGTGATACAGTCCAAAAGTTTTTTGAAGTTGTCACTGATGCTATTGTTGATACACTGAGCTTCTGATCATTCAAGCATTAACGTAGCATATGTAACGCATCGTATGTATGCGTTACATATGCCGAATTCGACTGATATTTCCCGATAGGGGTATACATCATAGGCTCCCGAGTGGGATTTCAAGCGGCCCCGCGGCTCTCCCGAGCGCATTTAACAGTGAACCCTCCCCCCGAATTAACCTAATTCGCCAAAAGGGTTTAGTTGCCCACATCCGGGAGCGATGGGTCTCTCGGTGAAGGATGTTTGAATCGTAGTGTTACCGTAACCTACGGTTTACCGTAACAACGGAAGATGAACCGTTGTCAGAAGCGTCCTGCTGGCACAGCTGCTGGCACCGACAAGAACGGGCTGTCCGAGCTGACTCAGTAGGCTCCAGCCGAGAGGCAGCCGAGCGACAATCGTATGGTGTTTGTTTCGCGAAGCGACAAGGTGTCAATCTTATTTGTCACCTCGTACAGCCTTGTCTTGAGCACAAGAGCGAGTGTGGAGCAACGACGCTACGGTGAGACAGCTGTACTATGCTAAGGTTGTGATCAGCCTTCCCGTTATTATACGCTCACAAGTTGTGTCTCTGCAGGCTGACAGGCCTGGCTGACGAACCACTCCTCAGTGTACCTCTTGTTCAAGCTCGACCCCACTTATTGTAGCTTTTTGGTCATCACTAGGTTAGTACTCAGACTTCAAGAAGCACCTTTGGCAGCACCAGGTGTGCATGACATTGCAGCATTCTGTGCATGTGGCTCATGCACACCTGGTGTCTTGCTGCGCAGGCTTTGCCTGCAAAATGGCTGAAGGGCTCACATTCCTGGACAAGCTTGAGATCCCAGATGGAGCTGTGGCAGGCCTCCATGCTTCACACAAACCAGTGCTGAAGGGCAGGCTGCTGCAATTACCTGCTGAGGTCTGGCCATACTTCTTTGATGGTCAGCCCTTGGACGTGCTGAAAACGTTGCGCACACTTCTAACTGACGCACCATCAGGTCAGGCTCAGCAAATCTCAACATGATATTGCTGCATGGCCTGTTGCAGCCTTCTTGTGCATTGTGAGGGCAACTCTGGTCACCCCCTCCGGCAGCCAACAGCAGATGAGCATCTTGCAACAAAACCTTCTGTCTCTTTGCATCATGGTCTGACTCACTCAGCTTGCTGGCATTCTCACAAAGTGTCAAGCATATTCAAGGCAGCTTTTCAGCCTTACGTCTGATTAATTGGATTGCCTTTTGCTTTGGTTTACACTCAGCCTGTGCTACACATGGCAAGCCAAGTCAATGCTGTATGTGAGGCATGTCTGTACAGGAAGTGATTGTCATCAAGTGTACCCACACAGTTGTTGCAAGCTGGCCTACTCAATTACCCAGAAGTCATGCATGTTTGATTTGAGGTTGTGTTGTGGCCTTGCTGACAAACCTGTCTAGATGCATCCCCATGAATTACTCTCTGTCATGGGCTGTCATGCGTTGAACAAACCTCCAGGTGGTCTTCCCTCATGAGGGATGGGCTACAACTGGCACGCGACTTTGGCTGCCCTGAACACCGTGAATGCAGTCAGGGCAATCTTGTATGTTTATGCAGTGTACCTGGGTATTTATAACATGCTGTGAGGGTGCTGTAAAAGCAGCATTTGACTTGTATGCAGACATATATTTTGGTTTAGATTCTGCTCAGTATACGTGCAAACGACACCATCAACATGCAGCGTGTTGCCTGTTTAGCAAGTGGGCAAATCTCCTATCACAGTGAAGTAGACCCATCCTTCTACACTAAGTCTGCATTTCGGTATGCCACAAGCCTCGTTAGCTTACCAACCCACAGTTTGCTTGATGTTTTGCAGATGCTTCAGCTTCAGATGACGTCCTGCGTTTGCAGCAGCGGCTGGATGACATGGATGCACGATTCGAGCTAAAACTGGCTCGGGCAGAACGAAGCATCACATCAGCTGCTGATGTTGGAAGAACCGTTATGTCTTCTTCAGCTTGGAACAAGGGCAGCAACAGAGTCATGTTATATGAGAAGTTTGATGCCCCAGAAGATCTTGTACAAGACCTGATTGGCAAGCTTGTGGACAGCCTCCCTACAAGTTGGCTGGAATGCAAGCAGCTTGAGATTGAAGCAAGAGCCAAAAGCAACCCTGACACGGTCAAAAAGAGGAAGGCTGATCTAAGCCCACAGCAAGCAAACTCAGCAGCCCTCCAAGAGAGCGATGTCCAATTGTGTTGGGGCTATTTGCTGAGGCAACTTCAGCATGCTGCATCAGAGCATGCTCAGTGGCATCTTCATGATACCTCAGCTTCTGGAATTAGTGGGCACAGCGGCAAGGTGGATTACTGCTTCACTGCAGACAAGCAGAAGGCGTGGCCTCAGGTGGTCACCCTGGCACAACTCAAGAAGGATCTCCAGACGCACAGCTTTTACACTGAGTGCATTGGTCAGCTCACTGCTCGCTCTGACAATATCTTCTTCAGTCAGCCAGCCCGCAAGTTTTTGGTTGCAATTGCTGGAGGTGCAGACCAGTTGGAAGTCCTGATGTTCTACAGAAATCATGCCATACTGCGCAGTGGCCCACAACCTTTGTCACTCGAGCGAGGTTCTCTGGGCATAAGGTGGCTGTGCAAGGTTCTGTCCTCCAGCCCGGCTGCCATGGGCTTTGTGCCAGAGTTGCCACCATTTATGAGCAATACGCCTGCAGGTTTGTTTGAGTGCAACTTTCTGAATGGTGTACACCGAGAATGTTGCAGCCAAGATGCAAGAATGTATGTTTGTTTGTAGGCGGTGCTCTTAGTGACTGGGTGTATTGGAGAGCCGATGCTGCAGTAAAGGGTGAGGCCCGTGCATGCAAGGTATTTCGAGCTATGTATGCTGTGGATGGCATGCCCCCAGAGCAAGTGGCTGTGAAGACTGGTGTATCTGCTCTTACAGAGGTGAGAGCTAGCTTTGAGGTGTTCTTGACTTCAAATGTGCTTAAAGGTGACTTTTGAGCAGCTATATATGCTGCAACCAGCAACTTCCTCATGCCCGGTGCTGAAAGTGGTATTGCCTAAAGCATGCATCATTCTGCACGCCTTTGCTGTGGTCAGCACAACACAAAAGAACTCCTTATTGTGTGGACATGCAGGCAAGCATGCTTGAATTACTGCAAGACACGCCTGGTGTGATCAAGCTTGTGGAATGTGGCAGCATTCCTGACGGCCCTTCGTTTCTCATCACCAAACCATTTGGCCACCATCTTGAATTCAATGACAGTGCACAATTGGTTGTGTCAGTGATAGATGGAGCTGCAGCTGTTATACAACAGTTGGCATCCCATACCACTCCAATCCTGCACAGAGACATCTCCATTGGTAACCTCATTTACCATGATGATCCTCTGGTCACCTACTTGGTGGATTTTGGCACTGCTGTAAGGGCCCCTGGAGGCCACTTTTCAGCTTTGAGCACATACAACATAACAGGCACCAGCGCTTTTGTGGCTCGCAGTGTGCTGCAGTGTCAGGGTTATACTTTATCTTCAGAGCTGGAAAGCCTGATGTATGTCACAGCGTTTCTAGCTTTGGGTGGTGTTGTACGTTGGGCTAAGAGCCCAACCAGTCCAAGTGCACTGGCTTTCAAGACAGAGTCCTTCTGTGATCAGGAAAACTTTGAACGATATGTGCTTCAGCGTTGTCGTAAAGATCTTGTAGTGGTTGTTCAGAGGCTGCGGGATCTGTTTTGGGAACCAACCTACAAGCGCAATGTCACAGCCCTGCAGTTCCAGCAAGCTTTGCATTCACAATAGTCTGTAGATGACGTGGGAAGTGCAAGCCTCACATACAACTGTCTTCGAACTCTGAATTGTCACAGTATAAGGTCTCATTTGTATGCTTGTGGTATCAATATGCACAGGGCTTTGCAATGTCTGGGTGCCATTGGCTGGGCATTGACTGAGGTTTTTGGGATGAGCTAGCTGGCATCATGATGAGCAATGATCATAACGAACAAAGCATGACGCTTGGCTCGGGGTAGCAAGGCATCAAACCCGTCTCAACAAATATAAGGCAGTGGTCAAGATGAGCGTCAAAGCTTTCAAACTTGTGAATCAAACGACAAACTTTGTCTTTAAGATGTACCAGTAGGCTGATGTCAGCATGCATATGCTGCGCAGCATGCCACAATCAAACTCCCATTCTCAATAGTGTGGAGGCAGCAGCATGATTCAAGAGAAGAAGGGTGCTCAAAGTTCTCGGCTAGATGTCAAGATGGTAGAAACAGAAAAGCCAGAGCAAGCCACACAATCAGGACATGATGATGACAGCCCAGGCAACAAGCTGGCTTTTTTGACAACAAAATTCGAAGTGCCGCCACCCTGGCCTGAGAGGACATCACACAAAACAGCTGTTGTTCTGGTTAGGCAATCAGTGCAATCTGGTGGCAAAAACTCGAAACTGGCAGGTATCAAGCGGGTGCTTTCTATCAGTGAAGTATGTTTTGATACAGCATTCAATCCAGGTGCCTCCTTCCTGCCCACCTTGCAATCCCAGCAATGTCTCCATCTTCTTTTGTAAAGCAAAGCATGCTGGAAATGGTGTGCCGTCTTGCAAAGACTTGCTGTAGTCTTGTGCTGGGAATCCCTGTAAAACAAGCCATTGCTCGAGCCTACTCCTGTCAGGGCTCTCTACCACATATGCTTAGGACGGTGCTTCAAGTGCCTGCAACAACCCTGTGCCACAGTCCAGACCATGCACTAGCTACAAGCAAGTACATCTGCAGAACATTTGCTATGACACTTTGTCTGCACAAAAGATGGTTGCATTGACACTGCAATAGAAAAGCATTTGACCTGAAAAAACTCATTTGCATCCTTGTCAAACAAGGCAGCATCTATTTCTCCAGTAGCATCCTGAAGATGTAGCTTGACGAGGTATACCCAGCTATCTTGGTTGACATCTGCAGGAAGCACTTCTCACTCACATCAGCTCTGAGCTATATCCAATGCTTCAATCTTCTCTAAGTTGCATAATGGACCCGCAGTTATACTTGATGTCACAGCAGCAATATAGTGCCAGCTTCACAAGCATGCAGCAATCATGCAGCAATGAGCACCATGTGACAACATGACAAGCACTCCATCATCATATCAATCCTTTATTGATCATGTGTCTTTGCCTGAAGGGCATAAAGTCAGCACCAGCGATAGCATGAGTCTCACATTTTCACCCACCTGTATGCGGGAGACCAAGCTGAGACCTGGTGTGGCAAAATTCAGCCACATCAGCCGGCATGTACCGCACCACGTTTACCAGGCATCTGTCTTTCCGGGGCACACCGTCACCTGTGCGCAAATGCTCTGCCTGCGCGTGTGTGTGTGTGTGTGTGTGTGTGTGTGTGTGTGTGTGTGTGTGTGTGTGTGTGTGTGTGTGTGTGTGTGTGTGTGGTGCAGCCTTCATAGGCTGACTCAGTGAGCCTAGCTTGAACACTGCTTGCAAATACCAAATACAAAGCCACACCTCAAGCAGGGCAAAATCTGATCATGCCCTCATGTGAAAGCATGGGCAGTTGCATGCATCAAGAGGCGAGGTGGCAGGCATGCATAGAGGTTTAGACATACCAGCTTGTATCTGGAGAGTGCGCAATGATGTGAAGGGCTGCACCTGCTGTGTACTGGCTAGCCAATGGTCAGGATTGCTAGGTGCCCAACCTGTGACACCAAACTTAACATGAGCCCTGGCATGGTATCTTGCTGCAGCATGAATGAATCTTGCTCTAGACGCAATTGCTTCAACTCAGCACAGCAGTGACAAACGTGTCATGTTTCAGGCTCAGCAGACAACTCAAGACCTGCAGTGGACGGCAACTGAGCTGTGCACAAAACCATGCCTTGTTTTTGCACAAAAAAGGCAAGGGAGCCAAAAAAATGCCGCAAGATACCTGCAACATTGTTGACCTTGAGGCGCTGTGCATCCTCTGTTAGCGCCTGCTCATCAGCATTGCACGGTGCCCACTTGCTGTTGGGCAAATACCGCCCCTGCAGTGTGTTGTGCCCAAATAGTTATAGACAAATGACAAAGGCGTGACAGTGATAACGTGTTGGCCAGTTACTACTAACCAAACGCTGGCCGTCCTGCAGCTGTAACCAATGTGCATTGCTTAGACCTAACTGCAGCCAGCTGTGGGTATGTTCAAGGCCAGTATGAAAGCTTGATATCACTGCTGAGCTAAAGACCATAGAGACAGCGGTGACAGACCTGCAGTTGACCAGCAACCACCCAAGATCTGACATTGCGTAGCTTCACCCAGCTGCCCACGCTGGGCAACACCAAGGGACCCCTGGATTTGCCTTCAACAGGGGCAGGGGTAGTGATGATGATGGGCAGAGCTGTGCCTAGTGCTGGCAAGTCAGGAACTACACCATCACCCTGCAAATCAAGCAAGCAAGTCACAGGCATTGCCTGCTGAACGCCCAACTTATGCATTAGCCAACTTGTTTGTGTGCTTGCTTGCATTGAAGTTGATGCCACTTCCAGCATGTACCTGGGTTGTCAGTGACATTGGGGCAGCACAACACGTTGTGCGGGTCAGTAGGCAGCACAACTCAAAACAGCATTTGCAGCAACAGACTTCTCTATAGCAAACAACTCACATGAACATGCATGGCACGGCGGCGAGCTGCAAGCCAGGCAGGGTCTGGCTGAGCTCCCTCAGGAATAACCTCGCCTGCACTTGCATCCAGCTGATCCACCCTGCAACACATGGTGTTGTTGGGCGTAACGCAAATTGTCATGCATCACAGCATCTGAGATGAGTCATGCCTCCTGTGCACTGACAATGCAAGTTGTGCAAATGGAACGGGCTGCAATCAGATGCTGTTTTCAAGGTAGCAGAGTGGTGCTTACGTGAAGGGAAGAGGCAAAGCATCTGTGCCGTCCCAAACAAACATGATAGCAGCATCTGGGTTTCTATTGTCCACAGACAGCACCTGCATATCAGACTTGTCTTCATGCAATATTCCCCACTATCATTGGGCTGTTGAACAGTCCACGTGCGATCTCAAAGAATCCTGTGCCAGTTGCAGCATGTATAATGACAGTGTGCTGCAATGTTAGGCATATGTCACAAACAGTATCATGCCAGCTTGTTACCCTGCAGATAATGTCAAAGAATCCGCCAGCACGTATGTCTTTGATCCGCTTCAGGTAGGCTGTGGAGCCTAATGGAGTACTGGCAAGAAGCCTTCCAAAGCTGCGTAAGGCTGAGATGATCCCAGGATCTCTTGCTTCCAGAGTGTAGGTATCTGAGCTTACCTGATATGGTGTATTGCTCCCCTGCACTGCAGCTGGTGCAACATGTTGCTTCAAAATAGGGCAGGCTTTGACAGGTAAACTGTATAAGAACAGAGCACACCTCTGGTCTGCCATCAAATAGGCAAAAGCTACACTCTTTTGCCCTGTGAATCTTGGCAATCAATTGTGGCTTGCCATTGTACTGTGACACCTGCAGGCCAGCTGTGTGTAGAATACCGAAACGGGCACCTGACGGTACCAGACATTGCAGCGCTGTTTCGGCTGAGTGTATACGTACAGTGACCCGATGAAGTCTGATGATGTCTCCTGGACGCCTCAGTGTTGGCAGATGATGCTGTTCTGCAGAGAACGCCAGCATCTCTAGACCCTCAGGAAATTGGGGGTTTGTAGCGGTAGATGGGTCCACCAGCCTCAAGTTGCTGACCATATCTGCAGAACAAGTTGTGATCTGAACTCGTCACCGCAACAGCAGACAGTACTTGATACTTCCGTCCCACCTGTGCCTCTTGTAGGTCTTGGAACACTGCATTCGGTCACGACAGCATACAGGTTTGCCCTTTCTTCGCGCTCGGTCGCTTCGGCAAGCATTACATATTCGTACGAAGTTCTCCGCACCTCCTGTGCCATGCTGTACCGTATATTCTACGCGTTGGCGTTGAATGCCAGTCATGGCCACATGTCTGCGGCAGACGGCAGCATGCCTGTGGGAAAAAAAGCAGTGTGCAGTGTGGCTCTGCTGCTACGCATGCTAAGGGCGATGACTAATCACAGATCACAGATCTGCTTGGTGAGATGAAGAACAAGAAGGACATGATGTCAATTGTCCAGCTGCAGCAGTGTCTGGTCAATAAGGTCAATGCTGAGATCAAAACAAGGCCAAAGCCCACCGAAGCAGCTGTGAGCAGTCTGAAGTAGAGGTGTTCAAGCGGAAGTCATTAAGATGTCAGCCAAAATGAAAATGATCACAAGAGATGGGCGCAATAAAAAGCTTACATCATGAGCAAGTCCGTCACGAGTACTGGTTTGTAAATTGCCCGTACATTCTCTGCATGCTGGCTGTTGGACAAGCATAGCATATGCTGAATGTGTCAGTCCACGCAGCTAGCAAATGAGGCAGAAGAATGCTTGGTGTAGTAGACAGGCGTTACTGTCAGCTGTACATTGTGATACTGGACGCACCCTGAAGTGTGGCATGTGTGAAAGCTGCCCATCATATCCTCTAGATGCTGTGAGTTCTGCGTCACACTGCATGCGCTGAAGCTGTGATGTGCCTGAATCCTTGCAGTAAGGTAGTCATGCACAGCAGTAGAATGCTATGCAATGCAGACAGGCTTTGCTCTCAGCTGTACACTGTGCTGCTGGAGATACCCTGCTGTGTGGCCTGTGTGAAAGCTGGCCAACATATGCTCTGCATGCTGTGATCTGTGACTCAGAGTCACACTGCATGCGTCAAAGCCGTGCTGTGCCTGAATATTTGCATCAAGCATATGAGGCTGCAGAGTGCTTTGCATAGCAGAAAGGCATTGCTCCTATCTTTGTATCGCAGTGCTGGAGGCACCCTGATGTGTGGCATGTATAAAAGCTGGCTGTCATATGCCCTGCATGCTGTACACATGTGATGTGTGAGTCACACTGCATGTGCTGAAGCTGTGCTGCGCCTGAATGTTTGCAGCAAGACAAACAGGCAGCAGACTGCTTTGCATGGCAGGCAGGCAGCAATATTGCTGTCAGCTGTGCATTATCATGCGTTGAGTCTCGACTCGACCCTTCAGCTATACTCAGAGTGACGCAGCTCAGAGTCATGCAGACGACTACTGAGATTCAAATGTCGCTCGGTGGTGGCAATCAAAGCAGTGCCTGTGCAAGCGGCCGCGAGACTGCCAGACCCGGCTGCAATTCTGACAGCGGGTGTACGTACCCTGTGCAAGGCATGGCTGCGTGTGAGTAGTGCTATACTCGCGTGACCCGGTGCCGCTGTAGCTATGAGCCCCACTCCGCTGCTGGACCATGGACTTTGCCGTAAGCCAGGCTATCTTCCTGGCATGCGCGACACGTGCTGCCGTTGGTTGGAGGAGGTAGTCAAGCAGGCTCCAGTGGCGGTGCTAGACAGATTGCACGTCCTGTTGGATCACCCAGTCGGGCCTACCCTGCACGAGGCCACTCTGGGGCCCGTCCTCAAGTACGTGGACTGGAGGCCAGAGGAATGCGCCACTGTCATGCCGTGGTTGGACCTCCTTGCCCATGAGGCCTACACCCTGTTGGAGGACTGTGGCCAGCCTGAATTGGCAAAAAAGGCAGAGCTCAGCATCCATGGCTTGAGGCAATTGGGTGTCTTGCGGCATATTGCCTCCCTGCCACCAGTTGAGGTTAGTGATTTTGATATGCACGGCTTCAACAAAGTTGTTCACTTCAGATCCTGCTTGTTACAGCAGTCTAGAGGCCCTTGTACGGTAGACCTGTGCCTACCAGCAAACAAGCTTGAGTGTCACCCTTCCCTCGAGGCACTGAACGCATATGCCGTGTCTTTCTGGTCAGGCTTATTGCTTGGCACAAATATACCTTCTACGTGTGCGCAGGGTGTCCCTGATGGAGTCCGCGCACGTGCCACTGGAGCACTTATATGGACCTGCATGGGCCTATGTTATCAAGATCAAAGCACACAAGAAGCTATGGATGTCCAATCCCTCCTGCTGACCCAGGAACAGCATGGTGACAGGAGTAGGGCAGCGATGTCCTTCATGGCTGATGCTGCGGAGGCATCACTTGCCTGCATAGAAGATCGTTTGAAGAATGAAGGGTGAGCATTCATTTATTCATCCATGTATCCATCCGATCGTTCCTTGACCCATTCCATTGCCCATTCGCTAATCCAGTCTTTCATTCGTTTGCTTACAAAATGCTGCATCACGATGCTGGGCCTTGCATGGGGGACCATCTGACTAATTTGTCAATCCCGATAGACTCCAGCGTTGGACAAACTTATCTACGATTGTTGCCTCCATAGCGTGTTGTCCCCATATGTATGCATGTCCAATACAAATCTGCCATTGTCACATTGATTGTCAATACCATCCTTCCAAAACATACATCACGTCCTGAGCCGTATTCTGGCATCATTAAGATCGTGTCCAACTCAAGTCCAATGCAGTAGCTGACCTGAGTTGGACATGTTGCAGTAACTGCGCAATAGTTGCGCAGTGACTACCGGGTCCATGCAACATTGCAGTCAACGACTTTCGAAATAATTCTGCCTTGCTGTGCATTGCACGCTCCAACACAGTAGCTCTGTGCCGCAGCTATTGACAAACCACAATGCACATTACAATACCTCTGTGATCCAGGCATTTTATCAGGGTGTGCAGCGATCCAATCTAGCAGCGAAACCTCCATACTATTCATTGTTACTAATACCAGGTTTTTTTTAATTTTTTAACGTACACTTGACGACTCAGACTCACTCAATAACGCCACTTGCAGCCAAGGTGTCAGGTCGGAATTCATCCGCATGGCTGCCGTGATGCTAGCGCCCATCTACTTTGGTTGCGGAGCCGTGCCTGCGCACATCAGCTCGGCCGAACAGGGAGCACAAATCGCTGCCCTCCAATCCCTGACAGTGGTGGAGAGCTGTATGGGTATGCAAGATGGCAGGCTTCTCAAAATTGGAGAGCTTTGCTTGAAGCAGCTGTTTACCTCAGATCGCGTCTCTTCAACAAGGAAGAGCATCCGGTCAGGTGGGCGACCGCTGCAGATCGTCCCTACCGCAAGGTGATCTGCTGTATTTAGTTCAAGTGGTGACTGATCTGTTGTCATGCAGGCTATTTGCAACTGGGGCGGACTTATACCTTTGACAATCAGACCTACAGGCTCCATGCGTGCTGGACGGGGTATCACTGGCGTGCGAACTTCAGGCTGGACGCCCTGTACCTGCGGATGTGTGTCCTTCAGACTAGGTGCTTTGTTGCAAGAGTGAACAAAAACTCCAGTCTTTTGAAACGTGGCCACCAGCATGTCAGGTCTCTGACTCAAAAGCAGCTGGAAGCTATGAAAGAGCAGAACCCACTGCTGGGTAGCCAGAGATACTTGCGCGCCTGTGCTCAGCTGGTGGCTTGCCGCCAAGACCCTCCCTGGAAGCATCTACCCCCAGAAACACAGGTGCTTGGTTCAAGCATGCAATCAGCTTGAACATTCCGGACTTTGCCATACCACAATGCCAGTAAGCACTCACCCATCAGGGCACTTTGAGTGGACAAGATGCTAGAGAGTCATGTTGTATGTTCTGCACAGGCTATGTTTGAGGATGTGCTTGGTCCTGCATGGGGCACTGGTGAGGATGTCGACATCCAGAGCGTCATCAATGACGGTATGTTACCAGTAGTTCTCTGCGTCTGAGTAAAATTAATTAGTTGACACTGCTGTCAGGACTTGGCCATGGCTTGTTCCTATATAAGCTTTGAAAATGGTAAGACGTGTGTCACCAGTCAATGGGTTCAGAGGCATCACAAGTCATATGTCATGGATACACAAATACCATCTTGCATGTGATATATAGATGGCAAGGTGTTGCATGTTATTTCAGAGATACGCAGGGCCCGAGAAGTTGTTTGCTCTAGCCAAGCGCCAGCGGCAGGACTTCATGGAGAAATGGGGGGCACATCACCATATTGCACGGCGTGACAGGGCAGATGTACTGGCTGCTGTGAGATGCGTGCGACATGCTGCAGCAGCGGCTGGCAGCGCCAACGTCTGTCAAGAGACAAACTATCAGCAGGCCCTCCAGAACATCACTGGACAGCTACAAGAGCACACTCAGGTATGCCCGAAATCTGAAAAGTAGCGATGTAGATGGTTGGGTACTGTACTACATGACTCTCATTGTGCTTTTTGTGCCAAGGACAGATCACTGCTTTGTCCAACAGACTTGAGCAGGAGAGTGTAAGCACATGAAGCCTGTTGCAATACACACAGACAGAAGCTGGCAACTTGCTGGACATTGTATGCCTGGACTTTTTCTATGGTTGGATGCATGTGCTTTGCAAAAGCATTGAGTGATTAACAAGTCGCATCTTGCATGTGTTACATGTTGCACGCATGTTGGCTTCTGGCGGGCATAGACATGCATCTGTGATCGGTGCTGACACGCTGATCTGTTTGTGTAGGCTACTGAATCCGTGCTCGGAACAGCAAGTGCTCGACAGCTGTCTACTGGGCACATTGGGATGGTCCGCCCAACAGAATATGCTGACCCGTACGTGACACAGCTGCGAGCAGAGTGTGACCGGCAGTTCAAGGCTCATAGGGTACAAACACAGGGTGTCATATCAGGGTGTGCATAAAGGTCGATGGCTGTTGCAAGCATTGTTTGGCGCTCAAACGTCCCTTCATGCAGTTGAAATAAGGAGAGCATGCATTCCTGTACAAATATAATTGCTCTATACAATTGACGCTTACCTGTGAGAAGTTTGGAAAATCTGTGGAAGCTCTTGAAAACACTTGTGCCTATTTCCTCCCCAAGTTCTGCACAATTTGCTGAATTACATAACTGTTTTTCCAGACCTGTGCTTGCATTTGACAGCCTCTGCAACGGCTTATAAAGTACTTATTCACGTGACTTTTGTGCAGAGCAAGGATGAGACCATTGGTGTGTTGAGGGACTTGCTTCTTCAGGAGAGGACTTCTGTGCGGAGCAGGGATGAGACCATTGCCAGGTTGAAGGCTTTGCTTGTTCATCAGCGGCAACAGAATTCTCAGCGCCTCAAGAGTATGGCTGCTTCGGTCCTTGGAAGGCATTCAGCATCCTTTGCAAGTCGTGAGGACTGTGAGCTGGCAACGATGATCTGCGAGGCTGTAAAAGCTGGGCTTCATCACCCACAGAAAGCAGACACGCAACAGCCATCACAGGCAATCCCAATCAGTGCCAAGCGGCATCGTTACAGAGGTAATACACCTTGTACACTGGTCACTGATGCGACTGCTGTCATTGTCATACGTGTACCATGTGTGACTGACGACTGCTGATGAAATCAAAGGCTGGCATCCTGAGCCCAAGGAACCTGAACCCAATACAGCAGTCGATGACTGCGCATGAGCGTACTTGCAAGCAAGTTTACGTGTAGTGCTGTGCTCATGGTCGCAGGATCCTGTTAGCTGAAAGCACCTCGCTGTCAATCAACCATTTGCATGATGGCTTATGCTTACTACAAATGACTGCATCGCCTACAGGACTGTTGACACTGAGCGGCCATACAGCCACCAGCAGCCCCTTCAAGGGATGGCTAATACTGTAATGTTGGCCACTGAAGACGCTGCCTGTCAAGAGCACGAGGTGTGATTGGAGCACTGCATATCACATTGCCCTTGACATGAGACACCGTGGTCCAGAGACCGTTTGCGACCTTATTGGAGTGTCACAGCTGCTGTTGTTCAGCTGCCTGCTGTCATCATGTGGCAGTATGCTGTCTATCGCTGCTTGGGCCTTACAATCATCTTTATTGTTTTCCCCTTTCTTCCCTACCAGCATTCGCTTGTTTCTTGACTGTGTGATGGGTGTATGTCTTGCAGGCACAGTCGAGCAGGCTGCAGTCTTGCGTAGACAACAAGGAGAACGGCCTGCTTGGGCCTGGCAGACACCCCAAGCTGAAGGCAGTGGAGGACAGGCGGGTACTAGTGGCTTCTGATACCAGGAGCATGACTCAGCAGGGTACGCAGACAAACAGCTTTGCTGCCCTTTAGTAGGCTACACTGCAAAGTGAGTTGCTTCGGGGGTTGCTTGCGCGCCTGTCAATTCATCATCAGATTCAGCCGCCTGACCATGTTCACTGACAAGTCTGCTAGTACCAATGCCTTTTCAAGCAGTGGGAATGGTCAGGTAGAGTGGTAAGTAATTCTGAAAGTGGCACATCAGTTGCATGTGTACACTTGACTGACCTGTTCCGTACAGGGGTGTTGTCTGTATCTCAGACAAGATTTTCACACATCAGACTGCAGTCACATGCTGCCAGATGCACAATAGTGACATTGTATGCGCCACACTCCCCACAAGTGCCGGTGGTGCATATTGACCCCATTGCGCCAGTTCTGCAGGAACCTCACTGGGCTTGAAGCGTGGACGGGTGCCAGATGCTGTGGGGTACCTGCCGCAGCAAGACAAGCAGCTGCGACACGAAACTTCATGCATCATCCCGCGTCAGGCAAGCCTCCACTGGGGTCAACCCAGCCAGGTTGCCTTCTAAAGCTCACTGTGATGCGAGTCAGCTTGAGAATTAAGGTTCAGCTTACTGACTGGTCGCCTGTGAAAGTCAGTGGTGGCTATGTCTTTTTCTACAAGAATCAGCCAGTTGTACAAGGCATGCCTTGAGTTTGATGTTGGATGTCTTCTTTGGCAGGTTTTTCTGACGCATTCACCAAAGTGAACTGCTTCTGGCACTGCAGGCCGGTGTACAGGAGCAGGCAGCTGGAGGAGTGTCGTTTGGGGGTGCAGGAGGCCTCCTTGCCTACAGGGGTAGCTCTGGGGCGACCTTTGATGGGGTGAGATCTGATGCATGGCACGCAGCATTTGCTGATGGCAGGTTGCCACTGCATGCACATTCAGCAAGCTCCACACACAGTGCACCCCATTTGTGTCACAGCATGCATGACGCAGCAACATCTACACCTCGACAGTGTTTTCAAGTTGTTGAGACAGCGCACCCTCCAGGCTTGCTGACATTTGAATGGTGCGGGTGAAGCTGGTGAAGCCAGAGACTCCAAGCATGGTGGCTCCCCCGGGTGACCAAGCAGTCAGTGGCACATGTGAAGGAGGGAAGGGTATCACGGTACACCCAAGAAGATGGACCGACATAGAGATCGATGCCCTCATCAAGGCCGTCCGCAAGGTAAACTGCTGTGCTATAGAGCTTGCCTGACAGCTATGTTGCATGCGAAACAATGCGCGTTGGGTCAACATGTATATGAATGGTTGAGGCACGCAGATGCGCATTTATCTGCAGGCAGATTGTTGACTGGACGGTTGTCGTGGTCTGGAGTTAAATGGCTTTCTTTGGTGCTGATTGGCATCAAGTGCGACAGTTTGCCCTTGCTCTGCGCCTGCATCAAGGATGTATGTGTCCTACTACTGTTGATCTGGCATTTGCACTGCAGTTGGGCAGGGGCCATTGGAAAGCAATCTGGGCTGAGGTAGAAGGTCGCCTGCACAATCGCACCCTAAAAGCAGTCATTGAAAAGTGGAAATATATGGAGGCAACTGGGAGGGTCCCCAGGGACCTGCTCCAATTGGCCTGCACCAGCTCTTTTCCAGCGGAAGCTCTCAGAAAACCCTATACTTAGTGGAGCAACTCAGAGGATGATGCCCTCATTAGGGCTGTCATCAAGGTCGACTGCTTTGCATGCGAAAGACTTTGCGTGGGGTCAACATGCATACGTATGGTCAGGGCACGCGAACGCATCTATCTGCATGTAGATGATTGATTGACATTTGTCCGGATTTCAATGGCTGTCTCTGGTGTTGATTGGCATCAAGTTCGACAGCTTGCAAACACCGAGTATCGTCCTTGTGTCGGATCATAGTATTGTTGGCTATTGAGCAGTGTCACATCCCATATGCATGCAACTTAACAGCGCAGCAATTAGCCAATTGCCTGCAGTGCTTCAGTGGGGAATAGGAGCTTCACCAAATGAGCGCAGCGAACAGTAAAAAAATCGTCAGCAGGATGAAATTGAGGCATTGCCCCACCAGCGCCCCCCAGAGACCCGGCAGCGCATACGCATGCTAAGGGCGATGACTAAGCCGAAGAGCTGGAAAAGAAGTATGCCAAGCACAGCCAGCACTACTGTATGTGTATGCGGAGTCATTCGGGTAGACAGCGCAATCGAGCTGTTCATTGCAGCAACGCTGAGAACTGCTTTGCATGCAAGTGACGTAGGATGACAGGTCTTGCCGTTCGTGCGTGCAGTCTGAAGGCAGCTGATCTGGATGCATGGATTCAAAGCAACAGAAAGCATTGCTGCAGAGCGTGCGTGCGTCGCTGCTGAAGGTAAGTCCTCTCCAGCTGATACATGTGTGTGTTTTGTTTTAAGTCTCGATACAATCTGCACGTGCGCATCCCAAGCACACCAAGTGCTGCACAGTTCCAGCATGCTTAGGCTGCAGCGTGGTCATGATACGACAGGTGCAGGAGCTGGAGCAGACCGTTGGTAACTTTTCAGGGGATCAACAACTGCTTGACATACAATTGTAAGCGAGTTTTCCACCTGAGTCTGACAGAAAGCCTGCCATAGCTTGCTGATCAACAGGTGCCATATAGGAACGACCTGATTGCATCACTGAAGGATTTACAGTCCAAGCAAGGTGCTTGCAGTGGTACAGAAGTGCCTATAGACGTGTTGAGGTGAAGCGCACAACTCTGATTTTGCTTCTGAGTTTGCAAGCAGCCTCCAGTATTGTCTCAGGTTGCTCGGATGTATGCAGAGCGCTGGACGCAGGAGGTAATCCAGATATCGCCACCCTTGCTCTTTTCACACAGAGTTTGCAGGAGAATCAGGCTACCAAGGGCAAAATAGAAGCACTGAGTCAATTCAGGTGATCTTACACCTCGTGGTAGAGTCGGCATGACTCTAAATGAGGAGATATGAACACACTGTGTGCAATTGGTCCTGACTGCTAACACATTGCATACAGCGAGCTGCTGCAGCTCCCACAAGCATTGACTGTATAAACAGCTCCGAGATATGTTGACCACACATACCTGACCTTAGGGACAGACATGTGTGCAAAGGAACATAACTACCGGACACAGTGCGATTAATAGTATGCGCACGTTTGATGAACATGTGGGTAAACACCCGCTTGATGCATTGCATTCAGCAACACGCACAGCCACAATCAAGGGTTTGGAACAAACGTCTTTGTGATCCTGTCTGGCATCTGTGTGAGCACTGCGTCAATTGTTTGCTGCCCGAGACTACAGTGCCCAGCTTTCAAGATGTGTGATATGTGCAGGGACAACCTGTTCAAGGAGGCACAGGAGGCATACCCAGACGTCTCCACCAGCTACCAAGCACTCAAAGCAGCTCCAGCTCAGACACAGCAGAAAAGTAGTGACAGCAAGCCATAGCGTGGCCATAGTTGGGGCTGCATTATTCTGGAAGCGGTCACTGACGGCCAGCTTGTATTGGAGCTGACTCTCAGCAGAGCTTGAGTGTTAAGAAGCTAAAGAGGCATAGCCCTTGGTCGTCACATCTACTGTGACCTGCACAGATGACTTCTTTACGACAGGACTTAGAGGCTGAGGATGCCACCAAACAAGCAACAGCGCTACTGCAGGTGTTTGGCTCTTTCACCTGCTTATTGTGGAGCACTGACCTGTCCACTCTAAGCCTTTGTTTTGATTCTTTTGTGCAGCGTCTCTGAACACCACAGTGCATCACAAAACTCCACCCTCTCAACACATTTTGAGCACAACAACGCGTTGGCTGTTTTTGCACAAGCGAGGGAGTCAAACAGTATGCTCAGGCCAGTATGTACAGCAGCTTTTGTGGCCCACTTTACAGCAACAACCTTATAGGTCACAACTGTGCCTGTGATGATTTGATGCAGGTCCTGAACTACTTGGCAGGCGGGAGAGAGGTGGGCAATCTTGTCACAATAGCATGCCAGTCTGTCCTGGCTCGCCCAGCAAGCCCTGCAAGCAAGAAGCTTGCATATGACATTGCCAAAACAGCTGCCCTGAGCAGTGATGACTGGGATGCTGCGTGTCAGGGCCTCAGAGCAGATGTAGCTGGCTCGCATAGCCCTGAGGTACATGCCCCTCCTGCCTGCACCTGCCAGCATTTCATCTCACCATTGTCCTCAGCATAACACAGTTAAAGCTATCACAACTTTTGTGGGCAAATGGAGTCTAGTTTGTCTAGAACAGGACATAGCCAAGGCACCATATTGCGTTATTGCCTGCACTTAACAGCGGCAGTAAGGCATTGCAGCACATGCTGCATGTCTGCATGAGGTGTGCACAATGTCTGTGGGAGCACAGGCACGTCTGCACCTTGCTTGCCACAAGTTGGTGACAGTGCACTGGCTGCAGGTGCAATGCAGCGCCTTGGAGGTGTTGCCACTTGTCCCAATGCCCAAGCTGCTCAAGCTGTTCACAGACGGCGAGCTTGCCAAGCATATCATCAGCTGCCTTCAGAGCAGCCTGCCAGAAGTAAGAGCTGCAGCTGCCACCTCTGTTGCTCATCTCCTCAGCAGTCAGGACCTCCTGCGGCATTTGGCAAGCTCAGGCACCTTGCTGACAGCTGTGACACAGTGGGCAGGGCTGCTCGGGGCAGCCCTCTCAGACCCGGCCCCTGCTGTCATTGGTGCGGCCCGTGCGGCAATGCAGCGAATACTCGGGTCGGTTGCACATAATGGCGGCAGCGATGCAGGGATGCTTCAGGATAAGTTTGCTGGAGCTCTGTGTCAGCGTGTGGTCAAGTCTTTGGGGTCGATACTGGAACAGGCACAACTGCTCTCTGCTGGTGAACAGGTATGCACATGTACACCACAATGTGCACATCAGCGCTGCATTAACCGCTGTGTAGCTCGTAGCTGCTTATGCAATGTTCACTGGCCGTGCATGTAGATGCATGTAGATGATTGTTGTTTGATTGTTGCTGTCAAGACATTTTTGAGGCAGACTGCTGCTGCACGCAGATCAGCATAGCCAGTACGTGACAGAGTGACCTGGCGGTTGCCTTGGTACTCAGAGACCTGCAGTTCACAAGACAGAACTTGATTCAACCAAAGCAGAGAGCACTGACAGGTCGTGCAGATGCATCCTACCTGTGACAGTTGTGCTGCAGATACAAACAACCATCTTCCCTCACCCAGGCGCAGTTTGACACCCAGCTTCAAAAGCATCTGTTGGGGTCTTTTGTGCACTGCCACACCTACAGGCGTGGGCGTTTGCTGCAGGTGGTTGTGCCTGGAGCTCTTGTGGCTGTGGTGAGGTATGGGCAGGCCCGCCAGTGGAAGCTGGCAGAGGCCGCTCCCCATGATGACCTGTCTGCTGGCAGCTTCTCCGGGGGATCCACAGCTCAGGGGCACCAGGGCTATTGGGTTGCCCAGCAGGTGCAGCCCATCTGCACATCACCTCTGCATGTTGGGGCAGGCGGCTGCTGCTCATACTTTGACATTGCGTGATTTGGCTGAACTAGCATCAGGCAGCCTGATTCAGGCTTAACACAATCGCAGCGCCTTGCATGCAAAGATGCAGCTCGGCATGCTGCAGTGGCACAAGTCCAGACCTGTAATCAGAATTTATGCAACTGCTTTGGACTGTCTGAACAGGAGGACACAACAGTTTCACGTCTAGCTTTGTGTCGAGCACGAGGTCACGCTACAGGTTGGTGATTACCTGGTCAGTATTGTGAACAGCAGTGACGCAAGCATCAGCTTCCAAGCAGCTCAGAGCCTCCTGCAGCTCACTCAGATACTCAGCTCTAAACCCAACTCAGGAGGGATCAGGGCAGTTGCAGGGGTGGCATCCTCCTGGGGGCCTTTGGCTGTGGCAGCCCTGCTGCAGCTTTGGGATCGCCAGCTCAGCTTTGCAGGCCATGCTCAACTCATGGTGGTGCTGACAGAGCACCTCCCATGTCTTCAGGTATCTCACATCCGTCAGAGGCTTTGCCTTGGCAGCTGACTGTGAACCGCTGCAAGTTGGCATGCTCTGCTCTGCAGCAACCATCTGCTTGCTCTGAGGGTCATAGACCTCACCAAGTATTGCTTTGCAGTGTTGCTGGCATGTTTTGGCTGCAAGTCCTGTTCTATAACCCAGAAGTCAGTTTATTTGACTGTTTGTGACTGCTACTACGGGCCTACAAAGAGGAAGATGTGCAAGGGTTGCAAACAGCAATAAGCCAGTCTGAACATGACCTGTCACCATACAGGTTCCTTCACAACTGGCCTTGGTGAAGGAGCTGATGCCCCTCATAGCCACACTGCCCAGTGCTGCAGCCCGGACTGCTGCTCTGGCACGTGTGTGGCACGCGGTGGTGCAGGCAGACCTGGCCACAAGGAGGGCTGTGCGCAGTGGTGACAAAGCTGTGCCAGGGGCTCAGCTCAAGAATGTGCTGACTGAGCCCTTTGTGATGGGCATCATCAGTGGGACCTTCACGGGTAAGCCTCTTGTCATGCAGGAATCTGAGCTGGCAGTCGTGCTTGGCTGATGAGAGTTCGAGGCCATCTGGAATCCAACTTGCAAGTAGCATCTGCTAGTGGCAGGCGGTCGCCTTGGCATGGGCTTACAGCAGAAAGTTCAGAAAGATCAGATGGGCTTACGGCAGAAAGATCAGCGCTATGCAGTTTTGTTTGCGCTGATCTCATTGTCAGACACTCGGGTTGTGAGCAGACTCTGCCAGCTGCTGTTGCTGATTTTGCCTTGTCGCAGTGACAAACTGTTGTGGCTACTCCAGTCATGCTCTTACGTATATCATCCTGAACACTTTCTGCAGTAAGCCCATGCCAAGGTAGATGCCCGTACTTTGTGGGTTGAGATATGCCCACCTTGATGTTGCAGGCACTGGCCCAACAGGTGCTGCCATTGCCAAGAACTCCAGCCTGAAGGAGGAAGTGACAGCCACCCTGCTGCAAGTCCTGCGCCTGCACCCTCGGGCATCCACCCCAGTGCCCCAGGGCATCCCCAACTCTGACCAGGGCAGCCAGCAGTCCCAGGACATCTCGGTCATCACTGAGGGCGCTGCATACAGCCAGTCCATCGCAGAGCTGACAGACTGGCTGGGCTCTGCCAAGATTGCTCTTCAGGTCAGCCTCCCTCACCACATATCATCTGTATTCAAGTTGAGAGTTGTCACTCCAACCCATAATATATAAGCTTGCCTAAGACCTAATGTAAGACATTTTGGCTCTGGAACCAGTACATATTTCAGGCAAAACTGTAACACAGGCTGCTCATCATCACTTGAAGGGATTCCGACTGCACTCATGGATTCATGATGTATCACACGGCCGTGCACAAATTCACAGAATTGAGAAGGCTCAAAATCTCATGGGCACTGTTCATTATCGCTGGCCATGCCAGACAGCATTGTGCTTGCTGACCCTTTCAAGCCACCCTTCACATGTGCGCAATGCCTGCTGTCCCCATCTTCATGGCGCTCTACTACAGGGCACAAAGGCCTGTCTTGGGTGGGAGCGGGAGCCCCAGGGGGGGTCGCATGCCTGCACAGCTGTGGTGGACCTGTGGCTGCAGCTGCTGCAGCTGGCCCTGCACCTCTCCCACAACCTGCCTAAGGGCCCTGCTGACCCCCTTGCAAGGCAGGCCAGCCTGACTGACGCCATGGAGCCTGCTCTGGACATCCGCTCCCAAGTCGCCCAGCTGGTGAAGAGCTACCAGGCCTCCCTGCAGGAGCTCATGACACAACTGCTGGTGCACTGGAAGGTGAAAATGCCTTCTTAGCTGAGCATAGTCCCCACACACTGCCCTTTGTACTGTGAAGGGACTAGGTTGCGTCCTGCATTGCCGTGCGTTGATGGCAAGATATGGGACAAATGCAGCGGTGATCAACACAACAGCTAGTATGGCCCAAAGCTTGAAAGCATATTGCTTGTCACACTACTGCCGCTGCTGAATCTCCTATGCCAAAAATTAGACTCCAGCTCTGCTCATTATGTGACTGTGTGCCTTCAATGCTCTAGGTAAAGTCAACATCTGTTTGCTGCACTTCTCAGCAAGTCACATCTCTATCAAGACAGCACCAGATGCAAACACTTGTGCAAGCCACCACAACCTATGCTGTCAGCGAAAGCAAGCAAAGTGGATGGCTTAACCACAGGATGCATACACTTGTGCAAGCCACCATAGTTGTGCTGTCAGGCAAAGTGGATGCTTACCCTCAGGTACTCAGTTTTGCTCTGAAGCCACGCGCGCTGTGGGTTGCTGCTCACCACCTGGAGCTGACAGGCCGCATGGATGGCCTCTGGAGTGCGCTACTCAATGCTGTGGCTGACCTGGTCTCTGGCAATGAAGCTGAACTGGATGCCCGAAGGTACAAGAGAGACTGCCTGACACTGATGCTGATACACATTGCCAAAAACGTGCATGTTTGATATAGAGGCCTAGGAATGTTGGAGGTCTAAGCATCATGCAAACAACAACTTTATCGTGCAGCAATCGCCTGTTTGTCAAGCAGCCCTGTCATGTTGCCCTGTGCAAAGGAGGTGCCCAGGTCTGTCTGTGTGTGGCTGCAGGGCCAAGGCAGGCATGAACGCAGCAGCAGATGGCAAGCTGGCAGCCAAGAGCAACAACCCCTTCTCTGCTCTGGGCACAGACAGTGCAGGCAGTGCGCCTGCTGAGGCATCTCAAGGGGCCGTTGACGAGGGCGACATTGAGGCTGAGGGCATCGAGTCTGCCCTGGTCAGCCTGGAGCGAGTGACTGCCATGCTCACCCTCAACTGCATACAGGGTGTCAGCCCAGGCATGAAGGTGTGCAGCCATTGCCATGTTGTTCCCATGTTTTACAAGATTGCAACATTCAGTCCTCAAGCAGCAGCAGCAGCAGCAGCAGCAGCAGACTTGAGGTCTGTTTGCTGCATTTGGCATGTGATGTTTGCAATTTCTTTGTGAGCTTCAGCTTCCAGAAAACAAATGGAACTGATTTGCTGTACTGATTGCGAGACATGTGTGCAGGCAGCTGATGTTGCACAGCCTGTTGTGTGAGTGCACCTTGCCGACACACGTGGGTTGCTTATGTCAGCAAGCATGACAATGCATGCAATCAATCAATCAATCAATCAATCAATCAATCAATCAGGCAGTCAACCAATCCTTCAATCAATCAATCAATCAAGCATGACAATGCAGGACATTGCTGCCAAGATAGGCGATGTGCTGCGGCCTTATAGCAAGGGCAGCAGAGTAGGGCTGGACACGCGAGACCGCCTGCAGAGGGTTCTGAAGCAAACTCAGCCCATTGCCACCACAGACCTGAGACCCCTCTCTACAGAGCAGGACCCCACTGAGAATGGGGACACCCCCTCTCAGCCCCCTCCTCGGGAAGACCCAGTGCGTCTGAAGCTCAGCCCATCCTGGCAGGTCAGCCCTCTGCTGTCCTTGCTGTCCAGTAGTCCTTGTGTTGGTCACTTCCTGCACACAAGATTTTGTCAGGAGTATTCTTCCAGGCAGCACCAGCAGGGACATGCTGCCTGCAATTGCAGCACTTGCGCTGACTGTGGTTGTGAGGTTTTCCATTGGATGTGAGGCGAGCAACAGTCTGTCTCTGCATGTCTCCATGTCATTGAAGAGACCAGCTAGGCAGTGTGCAGTTTCAGTGCTTGAAGTGTAGTAGCCCGGGGTAGCGATGCAGGTGAATGAGGGGTACCCCATGGCAGCCCCCACTTCGACTGTGCTGCAAGGCACCAAGCGCGCCACCCGCTACTGGCCCCTCTATACCCAAGTCCTCACTGCAGTCACAGCAGCCTACAGCACCCAGTCACAGAGTTCTGCAGCTGGCTTTTCCAAGGCTGCCACTAAAGACCCCTTGAACGACATCAACTCTCTTCCAGGTACACAGCTGTCAGTGTAGGTGTTCACAAAGACATCTGCAATGCTCAACTGATGGTGGCGTTTATTCTGTGCTGATGTGAAATGTGTCATGATGCCTTGTGCACACACTGCTACTCTCAGATTAGGTTCAGCGGCATTGGAACAGGATGCAGCTGTAGCAGTCACCCTACGTAACGTGATGCATTGAATGTGGCTCTTTGAATTTTGTATGTACAAAGGCCGCACAGCACCTGGATCAGGCAGAATAACCACATACTTGACACAGTGGGCAGATACATGCAAGTTTGCATCGTATTCAATCTTAGGCTGTCTGGACTTCTAGCACTTGGCCCAACAGATTTTCTGTGTGCAGGCATTGCAGAGGTGATGTCACTGGTGACTGGGCTGGGCGGTGATGAGGTAGCAGGCAGGCAGGAAGTGAGCGGACCCACAGACCCCCTCAGGGTTGTGGTCTCCCACACACTGCAGCCTGCAGCCCGGTCAGTCAGCTTCACTGTGGAGCTGCTCAACAGGCTCACTGCCGATATCAAGGGCCTTGTGCTCAGGTAAGTCAGCCAGTGCTTCGGCTGCAAAGGAAGTCAGCTCTCACATGTAGTGCATTACCAGTAAATGTCACGACTTTTCCTGCTGTTTCGCTGTCAGCAGCAGAGACTCTGCTGAATACTGGCTGTGCAGGAGAGTGATTTTGTGCCACAGTTGCTTGGCGCTTACACTGGCGTATCTGTGTGTGTGCATGAGACTTGATACACTCAGTGGCTGGCAGTCAAGGCCAGCTGCACCTGAAACCCCTGCCAAGAAGCAAACATGCAGCACTTCATGTAGTGATGGTTACTGTGCTCATAGGTTATCCCTTGGGGGTCCAGTCATTCCAGATACCAAGCAGCCAGCACTGTACAAGATCCCCTTGCTGCCTGTGGGAGAGCGAGTGCTGCTCCACCTCACCTGCACCATTGGTGCTTGTGGGGCTCTCTCCATTCAGCCCTTTGTGGCCCTGCCTGTCAGCATGGCAGGTCTGCATCTCTGCCACCGCTGACTACCTGTTCCTTTTGAGACAATGCTCAGCACTTTGTGGGTTTCTTGTGACCTGACCATCATATGTGTCTTGTTTGCTTCCTGCCTCATACGGACCTCAAAGGCAGTCAGTGCATACATCCAAGACAAGGCTTGCTTTGGCATCGTGTGTGGTACTCTATGGTCGACATTCTGCATGTGCTGTCTACAAACACAGTGGTGCTGTGGCTCTGCAGGGGAAGACCTGAGTCTGAGATGTGGTGCGTATGTGGTACCCTCCACCGCTCTGCTGGGCCCCCCACCCCTGCTGCCCCGCTCAGCCGATTTCTTCCACCAAATGGCATCCATGGCATATGGTCAGCATCTTGTCTCATATATTGCAGCCTTTTTAAACCTGCTGCACACTTCTCAATATTGCCCTGCAAGCTGGCTGCATACCAACCGCATCTGCGTGCGCCATGACCTTTTGTCTGTACATTAGAAAAGGAAAGTCTTTGGCACGATTTGCCATGTATACTGCTGCCAAGCAGCTATGCTGCATCTTGGACCACACACAGTGGGCAAAGCCACTGCCTAGACCACAGCTCGCTGATGTCACACACAGTGGCTATTGCTACATGAGATGACGCAGAGGCTGGCTTAATGCAGGGTGTCACATCTGTGGGGTGTGCACCATCGGGGGCTGGGAGGGCGGCCTGGCCTTGCTGTCCAATCTGGAGCGCTCCCCCTTGACCAGAATCATGTTGAGAGGCCTACCAGCACAGGGTGGCTTTGAAGCAGCCTACTATGGTATGCATCTGCTTGCTGCAGGTGTCAGCATCATGCCTTGGGCACATGTCTGGTGATGCCATGATCTGATGCCACCTGGTCTAAGGCATGTCACGTGTCAGACGATTGTATGCTCAGGAATTGGGCTGCTCAAGTCTCAACCAGTGCATGCATGTGGCATGATGCTGTGCATTGCCAGCAGTGAATGCTGCATGCCTGAGGCTTCAGTCTGTGAGGTACGGACTGCGGGACAGTTTTGAACCTGCCCGACGCAAAGTATGCCCATGCATAACAGTATTTACAGCCATTTATGTATGCTGTAACACTACGGGATGCCTTTGTTGTTTAGTACACCCAATGCTGATCCAGTAAGGAGACTTTGCCATGGCACAAAAGCATGTTTGCTTGCAGGTTCCTACTGGGATGGCAGTGCAGCAGCGCTGGTGGTCACTGGCCAGCTGCTGCCTACCGGCATGCCAACAGATGGGCAGCCTGAAAATGGTAGCACCAGCAATGGCAACCAGCCAGCCGCCAACAGCAGCATCAGCCATCCAGCGTCAACAAGCCGGGTTGTGTGTCGCATGACCTTCAAGTCAACTTCCATGGATCTCATGTCATCAGTCGACAATGCCAGAGGCGCATGGCTGGCTCAAATCACAAAGGGCTCTTTGGTGGAAGGCTTCAACAGCCAAAGCTTATCCCTCGCAAGTGTGCTGCCACACCTGCACCCCTCTGTCGCTCCCTTGAAGGCAGCTTACACAGTGCCAAAGTCAAGTAGTCTTGAGGACTCTGGCATCATTTCTGAAGATGCTGCTGCTCCAAGTGTGTTTGAGGATGTGCTGGCACAAGAGTGGAGGTGTTTGCAAGCAGTAGTGGTGTAAGCATTGGACTTGATAAGTACAGCTTGTCATAGCCTGCCCATAAGCAAGCTGCAGTATGTCTTTTTACATCGTGATATTTGTCTGCCTGTCCAGCTGAATGACAACAATGCTGCTGTCTGTTTTTCTTGACTCTTGACACCCAAAATGTGTCACACACTGATCTGGTCCAATTGTGCAAGCAAAATATCTTTCACGGACCTCAAATAAGTTGCCACAGATGTGCTGCATGTCTGTAGTACAATATACCACATGCAATTTTGTGCAATTCACAGCTGCGTCACCGTTAGGTTACAACACTCTGGCTGCTTTTACAATTTTTACAGCGGCTTCAGCAGCATTCTTTTTCAAAGGTTACCAAAGCAAATCATGGCTTGCCGGTCAGCTACAAGAGCTAGTTGACGGCAATCATGCAAGCTGGGTGGCTTTGTTTGCATTTCGACTTGGTAATGTCCTAGGTTGCCCTGGTGCTGTTGTCTGCAAGTAACCCAGACTCCAACTGCAGCCCCCAGCATCTAGGACCACTCTGTCAGACAAAATAAAACCTAGCCTTCTGCACGTATGTCAATGTGCATCCCTAACGTATTAACAGAATTGCAGAGACCAGATCGATTTCTTTGGGTCATATGCTGGCCAGGTTCTGCAAAGTAGTGTGCCCTTGGGAGCATATAATGGAGTCCATTGTCACACAGTGTACAAGAACAGCATCTGCTCTGGCAAGAAGTTGTCTCACTGCACACACCGCAGACGAAGGTCCTATGATCATTCAGGGCCAATTTGCTGGAGTCCTATACACCAGCCACAGGACTAAGTGCAGTGCTAGTTGCTGGAAAACGGTTGATCGACATGCAAATCAGTCCACAGTGCAGGCTGCTCTGACCAGTCACGTATGGCAAGGCATCCTTGCCACAAACAGCAGTTTGTGCTGCACAAGTCTTGCCTCATAGCAGAGGCACTGTACAATCTTAGAGCCTGGGCACATGTGCTGTCAAAGGCTACACTGGCTGATGATGATGTGACAGACTGGCAGCTCCTTGTAAGTGCCCACTCTGCGCTGACTCTAGCCAAATTGTGCTGGGAAGATCGCTGCATGCTTGCAGCTGAGGTGTCCTTGCGCTGACGCTCGTACTGGTTGGCAGAGACTTGCGAGGAGAAGCTCCTCTGCTGGAGGCTGGCATGCTACTGCGAGGTGTGGTGAGGCGGCTGGTGAAAGATGTGGTGGACAGCAAGCCTGCATCAGCTGCACGGCTGCGGTACTGGTCAACAAAGTGCCTGGTGGCTGACACGGCATGTGGGCCCAAGGAGCTAGCTGTGCTGCGGCTGCTGGCTGCCAGATTCTCCCCATCTTCCATTGTGAAGAAGCCCTCCCTGATCTCCTTGACAGGCCGCATGAAGCGCTGGGCAGCCTTCATGGGCAGGAAGCCTGGGTTTGCAATGCGCCACCTCAGCTCATACGCCTGCAACACCACACGCACTTACTGCTTGCTTGGTGAAAGGAGAGAAAGTGCTTATGGAACAGAAGGGAAAAACATTGGCGTTGCGCTGCAAGACTTGTACACTTGGTCGGCAACACATTACCTGTATATGCACACATGAACACACTAACATGAATGCACCCTCATTTTACACGACTCATTTCACATGGCACAAATTGGCAACGATAAGCAGATCCTTTACAGACTGACCTTCATGATTCTTGAACACACATCCAAGCCCATATGCTTGGTCAGCCATACCCACAGCTCCTGTGCCACAAGAAAGCACAATGCAGCAATCAGAAAGGCCGCCAATGTTGGAGCCTCAATGTGCAACGCATATGCAGCTTATTTCTCTCAACATGCAGACAAGGGTCAAGCAATGCAGGGCTTCAGCAGCATACAACCATGCACAGCAAAACATGCATTCAGGTGGTTGCTGAATACCTTGACAGAGATGTCATTGAACTCACACAGGAGAGTCACTAGATCCTGCACTCCTGTGTAGTAATGCTCAGTCACTGTCAGCTGTAGGATAGCATCTTTAACATCATCATGTGTCACATCTCTCCCCTGCAAACCATATCTGCCTCATGCATGCAAGACTTGGATCATGCGACAGTGCTAGCTTGTTGCTGGGGCCGTTCATCGCAGGTGATCATGAAAATGATGGCAGGAGTTGCTTGATGCAACTAGCACAGGGTGGCATGTTGCCCAGGAGCCATGATAGCCTATTGAGCTTGTGATATAGTGTAGGAGAGCTTTATGTACACGCTGATCAGCTGACCTCATTGATGATGATCTCAAAGAGGTGGGCAGCCAGGGCCTTTTGGCCAGAGGACAGACCAGCCTGCCCTGCCCTGCGTGCCTGCCCCTCCAGCAGCTCCAGCAGGGGCCGCATCCAGTCAGCTCTTTTCATTCTCAGTATGGCTTCCTGCATGGTCACATTCAGCTTGTGCCAACAGCTCATCTGCATAGCGGCACCCACTCCTGCCTCCCTGTCTAACTTCTCGTTTGTCTCACCAGTGCTTCTTGGGAATTCACAGACTCAGGCCCACCTAATCATGCAGTCACTCACACACACACACACACACACACACACACACACACACACACACACACACACACACACACACACACACACGGACGGACGGACGGACGGACGGACGGACAGACAGACAGACACATGTTGCGCTCGGGCTGCAATGGTCATGGTGTGAGGTAAAGAGGAAGGACACATTGTTGAGCACCTGCACAGCTTCCATGCGGGACCTGAAGCGGATGGCTTCCAGCTCACGGCCGGGGTCAGTCAGGCCCAAACCATTGCAGTTGTGCTGAAGCTCCACCTGCAGGTTGTGCACCTTCTTGCGGTAGTTGCTGCACCGGTCGCGGCTCAGCCGCTCCAACCGCTTCTGCAGAGCCTGGTCCTTGTCCAGAGACACTGCATTGAACTCCTTTCGCACAGCATCGATCTGGAATGGTGTGTCCTGTGTTGCATCACCATCCCTGCAGCAGCATTGCATTCTGTGTGGACTGCATCAGGAGCTTTTGATGAGAAGGATGCAGCTTGAGAGCACATGCAGGATGTGCAAAGCTTGACAGCGTTACTATGTGCTGACAGTGCAAAAGTTGCAGGTGCTTACTGGGCAGCTGCTTCTGCAGCTTCCTTTTCCTGCTGCTCCAGGGTGCCAGCCATTCTGATGGCGATGTCCAGCATCCTGTTGCCTGTGGGCGCCAACGCTGACTTGGTGGGTCGCAGTGTGCGCCGCATTGTGGCATTGGCCTGCAAGACTTACCTGTGTACAGCTTGCTGATCCTGGGGTTTGGGTAAAAATAGCATTAGATGAGAGATCAGTGTTTCATGAAATACTTGGCCAACACCCTGAGATGTGTGCAACTTATTGGTGATAGGCTGCAAGCTTGGCAGCTTGTAGAGACAGGCAATAGCAGCTGCCAGGCTGTCAAATTGAGAGGCACTTGCTGTTACTCAAGTCAAACAAAATCAACTAAATGCACTTGGCCTGACTTGAAAGTGTCTTATGTGAACTATGTTGACTGAGCAACTGACAAGATGTGGGCAAAACAACAGCAGCTGGCTCACCCTCTTGCCTTCATGAGAGCTGAGGCTGTCCAGATGTGCAACAATATCAAACGTGATGTAAGGGCGCGTGGGATCGTCCAGGGGTCTTGGTCTTTCTTTCTTGCCCATCTGCAATGCAAGAGCCAGCTCACTTTGCGCATCAGCTAACAAGCACAGGCGCTACTGCGTAGGAATGCATTACAACACAGAGTTTGTTAACTGCTTGTGCTTCACTGTGTCATGCGACATGGTACGGCATCGCCTGCAACTGACTCTGTGCTGTGATACTATGTCTGCGAGGTGACCCAACATTCTGTTTGCGTATGCCACAGGACACAACAACAGAAATAGGTGGCAGAAACAGGCAGCACTTCTTGTCATGTATGCAGCTGCAAACAGGCAGTGAACCTGCTGGGTAATATCAAAGGCTGCTGGCCCATCAGTGTCGCTGGCAGCGCTTCTGAAGGAGTCGATACGGCTTGTGCTTCTCATGCTCCGTGCACGGCTGGTACTGCTCATCCCACTCTCCTTCTTCAGCCTCTTGCGTGCTGATGCAAGCCACCGTGCTGGGCCTGCTTACACACAGCTTTCATGCTCTGTCGACTTGTCAGCCATTACTCCCGCTGTCAAAGTTATCAGGTGAGGAGTGAGTTATGCTGCTGCTGAAAGGACTCATGACAGGCGCCCTCCCGTGAGTCTGCTCCTGTGCTGCTGTGCTAGCAGTATGCAGCTTAAGCAACGTATGGATGGTCAAGCATGTCGCATTCCATGAAAGAAACTGGTAGGGATCACAGGCGCAAGCATGAAAACGACACCACGTGTCAAAGCAGGGTGCAGCACATGGGCATAGAGTGTTGTTGTGGCCTTACCTAGCATTTGGCCCAGATCATCCTTGTTCTCAATAGCATTTGTGACAGCCACCCTTGCTGACGACTCAAGAGCCATGTGTTCTGCACCATTGCACACTTTTGTTGACATGACAAGTGTGCTGCTAGTCTTCAGCATGTCTGCAAGCTGGCAGAGGCACCCTTCTCAAACATGTCTCGGGGAAAGCTGACTGTCAGTTATCACATGCTAGCATGCATTTTGGCAAAGATTGGGCCAGAAGCAAAAAACTACTGTAAACCACAAACTATGGCAAGAGGCACCTGGCTCAGCAGGTGGAGCCCCAACCACTTTCAAAAATGGCTGTCCTGCTTTCACACGCTGCAGTGCAGGTCGGGCTGCCTGCATACCATGTCTGGTTAGACCAAATATGCAGACTGTTTGCAAGACAGGCTCAGTGTTGCTCCATGCTGATGGTCCCAGTGTCTCACAACATGGAGCCTACCAGCAGGAAAGCCACCATGGGTGATGCACTATTGATAAGCTACCTTGATGCGCTGCTGCATGTCATCAGAAGCTGTGTGCATGGCTTCGCGGCCTGTTGAGCGATTGCTGTGCAGCAATAGGTTGTTGATCTTTTCTGACTGTCTCACATTTGCAGACGTAGTGTGCCGTCCTGCATGGATGCATTTGTTGCAGGCTGTAAGCTGAAGGCCAAGAAGTCATATGCATGAAGAGGTGTTGGTGCTTGAAGAGCGTATTGCCACTGCACCTTGCCCGAAGGATTTTTGCACGTTTTCTCTCTGACGTAGAATGTCCCTTGGGGCAGCCAGATCCAACTTTGGCACCCCCAAAGGTTTGTAAGGTTTGGCAAATTCTGAGTTCCAGCCTCTGCGGTCCTGTGTCACCGCTCAAGGCTGAGGTGCGCCATCAAGCGTCACGACATGCCGGTAGGCATCTCACGCACCGTCTTAGTGGCCTCTGCCATCTCCCACTCGGCAACAACAGCTCTGATGCGCCCATCGCCACCTTGCTTTGCATCGGTCATCGTTGCTAGTTTCAGCAGCTTGAGTGAGGAACTTCACATACACTCAGTAAATAAAACATGCAAAGGCACATAATTCACAATTTCCGATAGTAGCTGGCCACAAACATGACGGGAACTTTTGCAAAGGTCACCTTTATGTATGTAGTCTTAGGTGAAAGGCAGCTTCCCACCATGCACGTTCCCTATAAACGCAATTCATGTTGGGCTCACCCCTACGGCCCCCGCGCATTGCAAATGCAAATGTAGCTTTGGCCAGCCAGCTGTGCCAAACCAAATGTCAATGACCTTCAGGCAGATGTCAGTTGATGGCAGGCACCACCAGCCAAGACAAAGGCCGGAGGCAACGCATCAAATTCTACTGGGGTCTTCCCATGCACTGAATTTCATGCATTCCGGAACGCCATAAGATGTAAGCATTGACGTCATGTGTCCAGTCATACAATGCTGCCAGGCAGCGAATAATGATCGAGAAGACACCACAACATGACAAAGATGCCAGCCTCTGGGCGCAATCTGCCTTGCTGCAACTGCAGTCAGGTGATTACGACAGCGGTAGCAGCACCAAAGCCTACACAGCTGCATGCATGAGAAGAAGCCATTAAATAGGACGCCATTCTGTCTGTCAATAATATGGGTAGGGTGCCATCTGACACACCAGATGATGTCAACTAATCTGCCAGTCTGTTGTGAAATGCATTCCACAACAATGTGTGCATTGGCCACCAGCAATCAGGTTCTACTGAGATGCAACTGTTGTCTTTCAAAGTCTGGCACTTTTGGCATGATGAAATGCGCATATATAATGGGACATGTATGCTAGCACTACATGATAAGCTCAGCTTTTGTTACAATAACTATTACATTAGACGGAAATACTGTGCAGCTATGCACACATGATTCTTTACTGCATGCTGGCATGCTCAAAGTCAACATATTGAATGCAAACAGTGTGTTATGATTTGACTGTCTCTGTTACACGTGATTTGCAGTGAGATGCCTGCTGCCGCATATGCATTGTATCAGGGCTTTGGCTGGTTTTACTTGCTGGCAGCAGGGAATTGCTTGCTCTCACCCTTGTGATTCTTGTCTGCAAGCACCTCCTTGTCTGCATTCTGGCTCTTGACCCATGAATACAGAACTCCAGCACACAACACACCAGATATTCCCAACACCAAGCGCCCACGCTGCAATACACCATTGTTATGACAGCCAGGACTGGCAGTGCAGTCAGGTATCATGACTCTCAAACCACTTCAAACACTTGGTCCTTGCCTGCATCTGAGAATAACGCAGAATGCAAAGATGCTCAAAGCACATTCACCAACTGACCTGAGTTCCCTGCCATTGTGATGGTTTCGTAGGTGCCTCACTTGGCGCTTTGCCTTTTGCTTCACCTTGTGACATGATCGCAGCTCGTTTCACTGCAATTCAACACGTCGATCGTCATTTGGTTTCGCAAACCGCTGCCGAAAGCGCGTGAGTGGCCAGAAATCGATTGGCATGCCGTGGCAGCCTAGCTAGCATACAGCATGCAAACGACGACACAGCTCTGTATGATGCTTTGCAAGATGTATCACCATCTTGGCCCGCAAAAGCACGACGCTGTACAGATCTAGCCCACGCTTGCTCTAGCAGTCGCAGGTAAGGCGTAGCACTGCGCAGCATGCTCGATATGTCTGCTCGTTAAAATAGTATTCGTAGCGTTCGCAAGTGACAGGGACCAGCCGATCTTGTTCAAATGACTCAGTCCTTCACATCCAAGCTGCTTTGCTCCACTTGACCGTCGACGACTCGTCCAGCTTGTATGCTCTTGGAGCCTTGCATTGTGGAAACAGAGTTGCACAGTCAATCAGACATGCCCTGCATTAGTACAAGGGCGACCTTTCAATGGGTTTCCCTCTGTGGGGTAATGAATTCTGCTGTCTATCGAAATGACGTGGCGCCAAAAAGCACCAAGACAGAGCGTAGAGGATCAGAGTCGGACACTCCCCTGCAAATTTCTTTGAAAACTTCGAGCAAGGTTAACGAACATAGTATGTTCAACGTACATGGCTGCATGTCCGTGCAAATGCATATTCTTTTGCAGAACACGTCATGTCAAGTCATATTAGGACGTGTTTGTTGCAGAAGTGTCCCACATTGATACGGCAACAACAGCCCACTTGAGATACAAGTCTCAAGGCTGTACTGGTCCAAACATGAGACAAGAAATTTCACAGCCTCAGCAGCATGTATCAACAATGCTGCACGGACTTGAAGACACCTCAAAGTAGACACATTCCAGATTGTACACATGATTGCATCTTTGCTACAGCTTTTCAACTGCTGCAATCACATGCCTGCTCACAGCCTTCACGTACTACAGCATCAGCAGTGTAGTCTACGACTTGCTGACACAAGATTCAGGTCCAGGTCTGCTATCTGTGCATCCAATTGCTGCATATCTCTGCACAGCGTGTCCATGCTGCTGGAATGCTGATGCAGTTGCTGCGGTCTCAGCGACCTGCAGCTATCTGTAGCAGCATGCCATTGCGGTGTCTGAACATCTGCTCTCTGCTGACCTGAGCTATCGGCACGACACTGAGCTGCTGGACGCTGCCGAAGTGCTGACTTGCAAGGGCTGCGCTGGGGATATGATGCAGGCACCAAGTCGTCATTGCCTGAATGTGACCTGTCATGCTTGTGTGTTACCTACAAGCATGCAAGCAATGTAACAAGAGAGTGCAACTTACACACTTCAGCTGCAACCTGGGAGACACAATACATGTAGACCTGCATATTAATCTCCAACATGCAGTGGGCTGGCGCAACTTTGTTGGGGTTGCAGTCTGAAGGGCAGTCCCTAAGAACTACTGTTGGAGAACCCAGCATAGCACCTAAGGATGCGACACTATGCTCTTTGCATATCACGCGTGTGCTACATGCTGCAGACAGATTTGCTTTCACTATTGATAAGGTATGACGGAGGACTGACCAGCTGCAAGGCTGTGCGGATGTCTGAGCTCTGGGCAGTGATGGTGGCTTCCAAGTCTGCAATGACATGAGCCTGGCGCTGCAACTGCCCCTCCTTGTCTGCCAGGGCCGTCTGCAGCTCACACTTTGTGACCCCCAGGGAGTCAGCTTGGGCCTCTACAGCCTGGCAGCGGTGCTTCAGACCCCTGATGTCCTTGATCAGCTGCTTTGCATCTTCATCTTCCTCTAATGCCTGCAGACAGTGCTTTTCATGACTCCTGTGACATATCAAAGGCTGGTTATGTCATGCGTGCAGCAATTCTCCATGTTAAAGACAGCATAACATTAATATGCGTTGCATATGCATAACGAGTTGCCACGGGCAATAACGTGCAGGCTAACAATACTGCTGCAGCGTACATCTGGTCTGACATTCGAGGAAGAGTTGCGCTTGCTCTTCTTGGCGTTGCCACCCAGCTTGACGGCCTTCCTCAGCGTTTCCACCTGCAACATGCCACAAGTTCTGAAACCATGTCATTTACTTGGTTTTGCATGGTACCAAGAAACAGCAGAACTGCACTTTGTGCTGTGTACAATTGCTGTTAGCAGGGATTGTATCAAAGCGGGGCAGGCATGGCAAGTCGATGCAGGTGCTGGTGCAGCTGCAATGCGCTACACAAGGCAAGCTTAGCTGTACAAACAGGAGCATGTGTGACCTTACATGCTGACTTCCCTCACAGGCTTCTAGATAAGCCTGTTGTGCACAACTGGACACACCTGCTGTTGCAAACTGTCGCGCTCACAGCATGCATCTTCCAGCTTTGAATGCAGCTCATCCACCTGCTTCTTCATGCGAGCCAGAGTTGAGCGATACTCCGGGATAAGGCTTTCCATGTCATTTGCGGCTTGATTGCGACTGCTGGTGTCCTGCTGTACCTGCCTCTGTGCCTACAGAAGAACAGACAGACATGGCATGCGCAATCTGTGGCTGAGACATCCGAGACCGAGGTGAACTGCATAATCACTTCAGGGCCTGAGGTGTGCACAGGATGCACATCATACGCCTCATTTCAGCGCAAAGGAGGTAAGGAGTTTTGCATCTGAAAGGGATGGATACCCAGACATGTTGTCTGTCTCACCCGTAAGAGAGCAACTTCAGTGCGCAAGCGTTCCAGCTCTTTGTGGTGGCTCTTGTGTTCTTGCCTGCCATGGCGGCATGGGCTGGCGGGCGCTTTCAAAGCCAAGCAGGTTGTATCTCCAGGCAAGGTGCTGCTGAGATGAGACAGGGCATGCATTACTTCCTTCAGCTCGCTCTGCATGCACAATAAACATACTTTGTGCTGTGACCATCTTTGGGTTTACAGTAAACCAGAAGGGTGTGTAGCAATACATGGCTTAATTAGAATTTGAACAGGCTGGTACAGTAGACACAAGCAATGATGAGATACCTGGACCGCAGGCGCTAGCCTGGAAGAAAGTGGCAGGTCAGCGAGCTCTGCAGGGCTGAAGAGCAGCATCTGCACTTTCTGCAGCCACAAAACATGTTCAATGCTCGAGCTCTGCAAAGGAAAATGCAACACCACAATTCAGTGTGTTCAAGCAATCAAAGACTTCTGAAGCTGCTACCTGTAGGTGACTAAATATATGTTGCAGCTGGTGATGGCTGTCTGCTGTCTGCTCAGCCAAATTGCCCTTATATGCAGCAAGCTCCTCCCTGTGCACCCAGCAAGCTATGCTACATGTGTGAAGAGGCTCAAGGTAAAACAAACTGAGTCAATACCTGGCACATGTTGCAGCTGCTCTGCTCTTGGCTGCATTTGCTCTGGATTCTTCTTGAGCAGCGAAGCTCTCCTGTTCTAGCTTCCTGCATGCTGTTTGTACTGAGCATATCCTGTTGTCTCACATGATGATGGTGAGTTGGAGTGGTACAACGCAACAACTGACCTTTTTGAGTAATCCAGCTGCTTGACTCGCTTTTCTGCCTCCTGCTTGAGTTCCTCCGCTTCTCTGATACTGAAAGTTGCCCTCTCACGCCTCTTGATCTCGCGTCGTAGATCTTCCTTTAAGCTGCCAACTTCTCTGGTCAGTGCCCTCACCTGGCGAAAACAAATCCTTTCACAAGAAGCGATACAGACATTTCAAAAGCTCCAAAGTGACCACTCGGCGCACTCATAAGGAACCTCAATCATGCATGCTGTTCGTACCCTTGCTTCCGCGACCTTGAGACCTTCTTGCCGCAGTGTACCACCAAGAGCAGACATGCAGACACTTCACCTCTCACAACACCCAGCAAACCGCAATCCCTGCCTTGGCTGCTAAGCCCGTTTGTATCAGACGACAGCACAGACTGGCAAATCGCCAATTAGACAACCTGACGGGGCCCAACAGATGGCTCAACAGTGCATGAAGCTGAACAGTTGAACGGGGAATCTGG
>JAABUK010002001.1_pt1 | contig 37410 bp, 24 predicted proteins | sample 5559141 | NCBI WGS metagenome assembly JAABUK01 (sample SAMN10711869, study PRJNA513367) | rock metagenome | isolation source: Antarctica rocks | place: Antarctica: Victoria Land, Pudding Butte nord | collected 2016-01-03 | reverse complement strand
ATAGATGAAAAGGGCTTTATATAAGGGGTTATTACTAAGTATAAAGTCATAGTCTCTAAGTATAATAAAAAGAAAGCCTATATAATATAATATAGGAACCGTAAATAGGTCTCGCTTATTAAATATATATTAATGGATGGAAGATCTTTACTCCTATAGATTATTTTCAAAGGTAAATTAATCTAAAAAGCTTGGAAGGAAGCTCTAAAATCAGGCGAAATTACTATTAATAAGAATGGTTAGACTGATAATTCTATTAGTTATAAATAGCTTTAGAAAGGTTTCAGTTAAGAGATAAAATCCTATTAGAAAGGCGAGTATAGAATACTATTAGTCGATGGCTACGCTTCTTATATCACGACTATAGTAATTTAGTACTACGTGGACTATAAGATTATTCTTCTATGCCTACCGCTATATATAATACATCTGCTCCAGCTATTAGATATCGGTATTTTCTCGCCCTTAGTAACTGCCTATAAGTCTTACGTCTAGCGAATTACACGCCTAGGAGGTAGCTACCACATCGATAAAGTCGACTTTCTGAAAATCTATTAATTAGCCCGATACAAGGCGATAATACTAATAAATATAAAGAAAGTATAGGCCGCATCAGGACTTTTACCATTTAATCTAGAATTAGTCCTCTAGTAATTTTCTACGACTCAGGCCTTATAGTAGTATAATATTAAGATCCGTTCTACTATACCTCCTAAAGCTATAATTACCTCCACCGGCCTTAATAGTAACTTCTACGTCGCCTTAACGCCAGCTAATACTCTATAGATATAGCAGATTCTATAGTATATAATTAAGGGCGTATGCTATACTTAATAACCCGATCTTAATTAAGTGCTTTAGAAAGTAGGTAAAGCGGCTATCTAAGTAATAACGGAGTCTATAATCTAGGGTATTACTAACTCTAAACTTAAAGAACTTAACTGACGTAAATAATAGAAGTCTACTCGTTTAAAGGGTAACTACGGGGTTACTAGGTTTATAAATTAAGCCGTTATTTAGGAACGATAGGCTAATTAGGCTATTAAGGAATAGAAAACCGCTGTTACCTCCCTTATAAGACTTAGTCCTGATATCCTCGCACTAAAACTACGTCCCACTCTAAGAAAGAGATAATTACCTGCCCTAATTAGGACGGTAATAGATACTCCTATCGCATCGCTTATAAGTACCTCCGCGACAGCTATACTAAGTAGAACAGTAGCCCGTCCCATCGCGACATAAGTAACACCAAGTAAGAGGGTCCGTGCAGCAGTAAAGCGACCTAAAAAGCTCATTATTAAGCTACTAATCAGGGTAACTACGGCGGAGTTAGAATAGGGGCGACGTGGGTAAATCCAGCAGGAAGGAGGTCACGTGACCGGAGCAGTCAGCCAATCAGGAAGAGCCATGCGTCAAAGACGAGGTCGTAAATTATGACGTAGATACCTTAGAAACAGTCTGATTATCGATTTATAGCATGAAATCCACGTCATGGATTAGATTTACAGATTTTGGCCCTAAATTTTAGGGTACCAACCCTATAAGGCTGGACGGTTACTAGGTGTGGACGGTTACTAGGTGAACCCTTCTAAGGGACCCTCTAGCGTGGGCTTAACCCGAACCGTCGCCCCCGTCGCCCTACTTAACCTCGACTGTATAGACAAACAGCGTGCCCGCTTCTCACGTTCAGAAATATCATGGCTATGCGTCTCAATAACGATGGGCCTGCTAGCAACATTGCCCACCATTTACGGTACCTGATGTGCTGGGTGTCCATGGACCGTTGCCGAACCAGACTCCAAGTCGCTGCAGTTCCAGCGAAGGCAGCATGCGTTTCTTGATAGACAATCATAGTCGTATTAAGGGCGATTGATTTTCTGTTGTGCCCCCATCTTTGGAAATCCGAGTTAGGACCAGTGGATCCCAATGATACGCGCGACTGAACGATCGATTGGTGTGCGTATGTCGGAGACAAGCTGCGGACCAGCTTTGGTATTATATCCCTCGTCAAGAGTTGTTGAGAGATGTTGTATACCACCCTCTCTTCTTTCTCCCCGTTGCTTTCTTTCTCAAATGTGATCTAGTCTACTATATGAAAGAGTGTGTCCGTCTACAATCTGAATTAATTTTGCCTCGATAATGACTAGGCTGCTGCTTCTTTATAAATGTAAAACCTCTTTTGTAACCACATGGAATAAATGTTATCAAGCTTCCGAGGCCGAGCCTCAGGATCATGCAGCCATCCGTAGCTTTCAAGCGGACAAATCGTTGGTAATAGCGGGAAGCTACATCAACAGATACGAGGCTTGGTCGGCCAAGTAGGCTTGCTTGATTACATTTGACAGATCTAGCGCAATGTGTACCGGAATCAGTATGTTGTAGAATACGCATTGAAGCCGCCCTCTATCTTGGCGATGCTGTACCGGAACGTCATGGACCACAGATGTGGTTATATCTCATGATCAAGTCCTCGTCGTTCGATATAACGGTTCTTCTATTGCCTCTTCTTTGCACCGCCCTTTGCGATAACGGAGCTGCGTTCTTGCCAAGTAGGTTTACTAATTCCACTGGATTTGACAGTGGTTTCAACGGCCCCGTACCCTTGATTTCGAAGCCATGACAATATCCAGTGAAGCAAAAAAGGGTCCGCAGACAAGAGGTATATCAGCGGACGTATGTTCAAACGGTAGTAAAGCTTCCAATCTGATGAAACACTGGTACCCATTTAGCAGCCTAGAGCCGCCATAGCAATGACTGCAGCTCTTCTGCTATAGAAGATACTTCAGCGATAGCCCAGGTTTTTCGTACTCAATGGAAGACGAGAATTTCCCTGAGTGGAATTATTGATCAAGCATCTAGGACAGGCCAAAAGCCAGAATGCCCATACCCCGTGAAGGCTACCATTACTTCGCTGCGGAGGACCGTGTGGCTATAAGCCGTGATACCGTTACGAAGTAGCCTTAAGTGCGCAAGTATGGTCTTGCTGGATCCCCATTTGCAAGTAAATTAGTATATAGCTAGGATTACAGTGCGACTTCCTTCAAAACCCTGAATCGAATTTCAAAAGTCAAGGCATCTTATAAGAAGGGAAAAAAGATCGTCTGCCTCTTATCGTATAACATCCGTCCCTGTGTGGCGAGACGCCCGCCGTCACGAGACAGCGCATATACTTCTCAACACAACAAACCCAACATGCACCCAGGGTCATAGAAATTCTCGGAATAGCTGCCTTGAATTGTAGACTGTATTTCTTCTTAACATATCTTGGAAATGACTACTGCTTTCCCTGCAATACCATAATCCGCCGTGAGCCCATCACGAGCGCGTTACTTCGGACGGCCGTGGGTGCGCCAAAACTTCATGTATCCTGCCAAAAATTTGTCAAGTTGCGGCTCATTGTCTAGTTATCCGATCCCGAGCGCGGCGGCAGCATCCGAAACGCAGTTGTGTATCTGTGCTAATTCAAACTCCACCAGCTTCGAACTGACAGGTGAGAAGGATCCGCTCATCCAGCCTGAAACAGCTTAGCTGTAATTTATCGCTGCTGACGCTAGCTTTCATCACGACTCACGCCAGACCCGACCACGCTTAAAGCTCGCGTGGAGCATTACTTGTGCAAACGCCTACTCGTTTACCGCCCAGCCTGTACCGTGACAAGAAGTATGCTTGTTCTACAGATGGACGCATCAGTATAGCATTCTGTATGATATTGCACAATTAATCTCTTCATTATCTATAGTCCTTTAGACGTGTTAAGGCCCATCTTCCCGAGCCCACGTGACAACCTTGATCCCTTGCTCGTTTGTCTGCTTACGCCACTGCGCAGAGTGTCTGGAGGAACGTTAAGCGGGTCCTGCTCTTGAGTCGAAAGCATCTGTGAATAGTGTTGGCGACATGCGCGAGTAGTTGGATGATCCTTCCCAAGAGTGGCATTGTACCCTGCGCATGCTCTTTCATACAGCGCAGTAGATTCATCGTAACCATACCGACTTGCAAGAAGATCAGCGAGGTAGTTCACGCTTGTCAGCGTCTCTGAATGCTCAAGACCAAGCACCTTTTCACGCGTTGCCAGCGTCTGCCTGTGCATTGATTCTGCCTCCTCTTACTTGCCTTGGCTGTCTAGTACAAGCGCCAAGTTGTTCATAGTCGTCAGCGTAGAAGGATGCTTCTCGCCTAGCACCTTCTCGCTTGTCGCCAGCGTCCGCCTATACATCGATTCTGCCTCCTCGTACTTGCCTTGGCTGTCTAGCACTCCAGCCAAGTTGTTTATAGTCGTTAGCGTTGAAGGATGCTCCTCGCCGAGCACCCTCCTTCTCGTCTCTATTACTCGTATAAATAGCTCCTCGGCCTCCTTCAATCGCCCTTGATTCCTGTACGTCGACGCCAGATTGGCCATGCTAGTCAGGGTGTCTGGATGCTCCTCGCCAAGCACCCTCAAACTAGTTTCTATCACTCGTATAAATAGCTCCTCAGCCTCCTTCCATCGCCCTTGATTCTGATAAGTCGACGATAGGTTGGCCATGCTAGTCAGCGTGGAAGGATGCTCTGCGCCGAGCACCCTCTTCCTCGTCTCCATTACTCGTACCTCTAGCTCTTCCGCTTCCTTCCATCGGCCTTGATTCCAGAACGTGGACGCCAGGTTAGCCATGCTAGTTAGGGTGTCTGGATGCTCCTCGCCAAGCACCCTCTTAAATGTCTCCACGACTTGCAACTCTAGCTCCTCGGCCTCCCTCCATCGGCCTTGATTCCTGTACGTCGACGCCAGATTGGCCATACTGGTTAGCGTGGAAGGATGCTCTGCGCCGAGCACCCTCTTTCTCGTCTCTACCACTCGCACCTCCAGCTCCTCGGCCTCCCTCCATCGGCCTTGATTCCTGTACGTCGACGCCAGATTGGCCATGCCGGTCAGCGTGTCTGGATGCTCATCCCCAAGAGCGCTTTGCCGAGCAAACACGACTTCTTTGAATAACTTTTCAGATTCTCTCCACAGTCCTTGCTTCTCATAATCTATGGCCAAAGCCGTTTTAGATCTCAGCTGCCTATTCTGTTCATCCCCGCCTAGATGGTTCCAATCAGATTCGGATTGGTCTTCTATCGTATTTACCCTGGTCCAGTCTTCTTTGTATGTTGATGAGTTCAAATAAACTTCTAATTGGGGATTCCATGACGGAAATACCAAATTCGCTGATTTGATAAAACCAACGAAAGAATATGCCGGACTCTTGGGAAGCCTGTCCCAGATGAAAATCGGAAGAGAAATCAACAGGAGGGATGAGTTGCTGAGGAATTGCGCTTCCAGCTTGATCAAGTCACGTATCTTTATTCTCCCAAGTGCATGAACCGACTCGGTATCATTCGGCGCGAGGTTGTGGCACCAATTTTGCCAAGATAACAGTTTTGGTGTGTGCTCTGTGTCTTTGAGTCGCACTGCAAGTAATACCAATGTTTCGGTCATCGATTGATCAATGCTGATAGTAGTAACTACGGGGGACTGTTTAGAGCCTGTATCTGAGATTTCTGAAACGGGGGTGGTTACCTGCACTGCTCGTCTGGTTCGATAGCTGAGGAGTGATTTCTGTAGAAGCTAACGCGGTATCTCCAAGGTATGTGTACCAAGGCTCAGTAAGAAGCATACGAGAGCCAGGTTTACGATACCGTCTCATCAGTCGGGCGTGCAGCATAGCAATGTTAAACCGTGATGTACTTAGCGACTCGAGCTCTTCAATGAGGTTTCGTGTGAAAGAGTTGTCGTTGACACCAGTCGTAGTAACCTCCGAATTGCATGCCCAAAGCCCTTCTTTTGAGCCAGCACATCTTGCTGCACTTGCGGCAAAGCAACAGTCTAGGATAAAAACAACATCGGACTTGGCGCGTTCAAGAATACCTTGCAGATCAGACCATACCAGCGATGCGCCTCCATTTCGATTTGCTTGCCAAATACTTCGACTTGGTCGTTGTTTGTTAAGGTCTAGGGAACCATGACCGCCATAGTATAGAATCAAAAGGCTGGATTCATGATCATAAGCCCTACGGAAATCGTTGAGTTTGTACTCCAGTTGTGTTGCTGAATCGCTTGACGGAATCAAATATCTCTCGGTTCTGTAGTGGTACATGTCTCGAAATACACACTCCAGTTCGGTGACTTCAGTTTCCGTCCCTAGATCATCATCTTGCCATCGTAGGAGAAGGACAACAACATCACGATATCTCCTGGATGTTCTAGGAAGAACCGTTTTCGCTGCCCGATTTAGATGCTCGAAGAACTCCTCAAAGCTTTCCAGATGGTCACTGGTCTGTGCATCTGCAGTAAGAAGTGGACTTCCGTTAACTGCTAAACCTGCACTATGTTGCATTTCTATTTTGCGCTCTGCTTAAGAAATTAGCCCTCTCAAGTCGTGAACTTGACTGGATTAGTGACTCCACTGACGCTAAAAAGACTTGATGACGGTTGGTGTGGGATGGTCGCCTATCTCTGATATGTGTACGAAAGTACTTATCTCATTAACACAGCAGAGACTGATCATGGTGGAGAGTTAAGTGCATCCATGAAGATTCTACTACGTAGGTAACAGCGCGGGGTCTTGCGGGCTCTACTAGCCAAACCCTTGTTAGGCTAGACTACTTTCGGCCAGGTCTTACAAACTGCTACCTTGACCCTGGCTCGCCGATTGCACTCGTCGTGATACAAATAATTAAAGCAGCGCAAGGAATGCGAGAAGGAGTTCCATGATTTCGGAATATCTTCTTCAGGTGTTAATCTATCGCAAGGACAACTTCTTACGGTTTAATTACCCATCTAGCAGCTAAGGGTCTGCTAAAGGAAGTAAGGAATATACTACACTCAAGGTATACAGTGGTATTATACTGTAACTACCCCATTATATATGCCCGAATCAAAGAAGAGATTTAAATATGAACCTTGCGCTACCTCTTCCGAGAATAGCTTGGCTCTTATTTCGGAATTGAGAATCTTCTGTGGAAAATTGTCGACGATGTCTCGGCACACATGGTGTCTCGCGACGCAGGGATGCACATTACTCCATGGGATGCCGCACTGTCAGAAGACGAAGGGCGTAGGTTCAGGCCTCATTGCACTGTTTATACACATCCTATACCACCGGGGCATACGTTGAGCTTACAACACGTCCTTCAATTATGAGGGAAAAATCGAAATCGCACGCCTGATAAGTTACAAGTCAACTCGAAAATAGATCAACTCCGACCCTATTCGAGCATCTTCCCTGATCCAGGATACATGTTGCGACTGACAGTAAGGATCTTGACAGTAAATCCCTTAGACGATCATGCCCACGATCCGTATCCTTTGGCGACTCCCTGGCGTAGCTGCTATGTACTCTTGGAGGCAGCATCGCTACTTCCGCTTCCCTAGACGCATATATAACAAAGAGGCCAAGTGTCGGTACCAAAAGTCGTTGCCGCCTTTTCCCCCTAATTCAATTTAAATCAATAGGGTTTTCCCAAGATATATAAGGCTCCAATTCTTTCAATATGCTCGTTCATTCTACTGCTCTGTTCTACTCTTTCTTTCGTATGACTGCTGTTGGGCATAGCTGCTGCGGAACCTTTTGGAATAAGTTTTCAGGATCGAGAAAGGCGATTAGCTATCGTATATCCACAGATCGGTTTTGCAATCTCAGCTACGTCTTCTTCCTTCGGACGACTTTGATAATAGGATTGTCTCGTGCGTATGGGAGCATGGATGAGAGCCTGAAGGTTGAAAATCCTGTTTCAATGGCCGGTCGTGTTTGTGTCCTAGAATGCGGTCGTGCTATATATGCTCCCTATATACAAAATTAAAAAGATACGAAGTAAATGATATCATCATACATGAACGCTCCTCAGTGGAATCATAGCGCCACCCCTAGACCGGACGCTCCAGGCGGCCGATAAGGCTTGTACGAACCACTGGCCGGCAACTCTGCCGGCTGCCCTGCCGCTCCCACAGCATCCCTTACCGCGTCATCGCCGGGTAACTCAGATCTTCTGGATGCCGGCGTCCTGGTTGTCGAAGGACTTGCTGCCAGCTCCTTCGATTGCCTTGCTCCTCCGCCGCCAACAGCGGGTACGCCACGATACGCCGCACCCCCTTGTCCCACATCATCAGGTGTGTGATACCCATTGATGTGCCCGTTTGTATTTGTTGGTGTCCGTGGGGGTATAACGGACATGTTGGGCGAGCCTTCGAGCTCTGATTTCCCTGTGTACGGCGAGTCGACGAGGTCTTTGTTGTCATCCCCATACATTGGTTGAAGATTGCCTCCCAAGGGGGGTGGAGAAGAGGCGCCCTTTTGTCTTCGTCGGCGACGAAGTAGGAAAAACGCCAATATAGCAAGGAGGATCGCACCGATGGCGCCGCCGACAGCGGGACCAATTATGACGCCCAGGTTCTTTGACGAGGAGGATGCTGAGGAGGCGGGTGCCGAGGTGACAGTCGACGAGGCAGGAGCGGCCGTGGCTACACTGGAGGAGGTCACGAGGGTGCTGGAGCCACCGGCGTTCTCCGTGATGACTGATATAAGAGTGGATATGCTTGGACCGTTCGAGTTTGCTGGTGACGTACTGCCGCTGCTTGGGCTAGCCGTTCCAGTATTTGATGTTATCGATCGAGAGGTGGGATTGGCATTGGCTGGAGATGAGACCGCATTGGAGGAAGGGCTGTTGGATGAGGGCGGGGACGAGGGTGCGGACGAGGACGGGGACGAGGATGTAGGAGCCGCCGAAGAAGAACTGGATTTTGCTGGGCTCATCGGCTGACCGCCACCTGACCCGATGTTTTGCAATTGGAATCTGTCTGTGGTGGTGTCGCAGCAGCCCTGGGTTGGGCGATTGGCATCGCAACAGAAATTTCCCTTTGTACATTCAAGTACGGCTTCGTTGCCAGTAGCAGTGTTTTCTGTTCTGAGATGAGCGCTCTATCTTGAATGCGCACGGGTAAATTGGTACGCACTATGAGTGCAGATATTCGGGCATCCACTGGATTGCCAGGTTTTGTCTGTACATGTATACCGGCCGTAATAATTCTCGTTAGCTAGATAGCAAAGACCATTGCTTTGACAGGACCAATTGAGCGGACAGCAAGCATCGCTTCCGCTGCACGGGATGTCACCGACGTTCGAAACATCGCCATTGGGGTAGTAGCAGGTAGACATCGCAGTAGGGAACAATGCGACGTGCAACGCTCATGGGCGGCGAGATGATTGTTCATCAATGGCTCAGCGCAGCTCGTAGGCAAATCGGTCGGCGGGAGGGGAGCAAAGTTGGCGTGCGCGGGAAGACATTGAAGTCTTGAGGACGGGGGCTGTCGTTATTGCGGCATGACGCAGAATCATGTTTTCGTAACACATGGAACATCGGCAGCCACCCCGAATTGGGACAGGCAATTTCGACTAGGAAGGGGCATCATGCGACCACCATGGACCACCCTTGTACAGTACAGAACATCAGATAGGCGCAGATTCCCTTGAGGCTCGTGTGCGCCAGATTGAGCGCTCCTATCTCGAGGACTACCCAGTTCCGGTCGTGGTGTGGCTATTGTTAGACGCGACATCGCAACAGAACGAAACGGCAGATGCGATGGACGATCGCGAAGTGCAGTGGAGACAGCGATGATATTCTCTTTCGTAGTCTTGACCGACGGGACCGACGATTGCTGCTGCTAACGGCTAGTTCGGCCAAGTCGCCCCGGATCGTTACCCTTTATGGAATCCTAAAATTGGATAATTTCCCGGATTGATACTACGTATCGTCAATTCTCCACGCCTTCTCTTCAAGAACTGAGGAACATGATCACATCACTAACCCTTGATTGAGCATCTGTTCCGCCTCCGTCTCCATCCTATGACCATGCAGACTCTAGAATTAGCACAGGATCTCAAAGGCGTACTATGAGACGGACACCGATTGATCCTAGAGGCAATCCATCCTTCTCACTATCAACAGTGGTCGCAGACACTTCATCGTTGGTTTTAGGCTTTCTTCCGAATGTGTGAGAGCTCTTGGGAAAAGTGGAAGGCCGCAGCGGGTGAAAGGCCGTGGAAAGACAACATGCAAGTCCTGCCAACGTTCATCAAAGATAGCTGTCTCAACAAATGTTCTGGCATATTGCAAGATCTTGCAATTGTACAGCTCTCGGATAGAAGTTTTGCGACTAAGGCATACGTGGACTTCAAGCTTACTCAATTTTCCCTCGCAAAAGGGAGCTTGCATTCTTCTCTCAACGCTATGCATAAAGTATGACAACCCGGCATGTACGGTGAAAGCATAGAGAAGTATCTTATGGAAGTTAGCAATGACATCTCCTCGTCAACCATACCTACTGGCTATCAGGGTGGTATTCACCAGCAGTTCGCTGGGGTATAATGAATAAGTGTACATTGGGGTGTTGTTCGCTTGAAAGCTCATTCAGGTATATGCAGATGGGAACAGCATATCTGTCCCCTCGAATTCCCAAGTATCATCGGGAGGAGATTCTATCGATTGAAGCGCTAACGACGTGAAGACTGTCGCCATTTTGTGCGTGCGTTACGTTAACAAGATGGAAAGATTAGATCCCGTTTTCCCATACCTGCAACTAAAAGGATGTCCCGATGTGTTTGCTTGTCAAACAATTTTGCGAGCAGCGATTTTCAAGATAACCTCTATAGAATTCCGAGCTGGGAGGATTGTTCAACACCTTGGATACACTCTTGTTGATATTGTTGCCAGTTTGTTTGTGGAGCCAGCTGTACCGCCGATGACCAGCGGAGCAGAGGTCTAAGCATGATTAACATTATCAACGAAACTTGTGAATTTTGGTTGCCAATGTGAGCAATAATGACTGGAGGAAGAAAGAATACTCACTTCCCGAAGCAGGATGCAAGAATCTCAGATCAGATACCAGGTAGACTGGGATATTGAAAGGGCCGGCAGACGAGGTAAGATAGGATCATTGCATGGGTCATCGACTTTGTCAAAGATTATGCATCCTGAGGTTCCCGCCTCTCTTGGTCTAGGAGGTGAGCCTGATGGTGCTCATTGCTTGTTTGTTAAGTTATGTTTATAGTGGCAGTATTGCATGTGCTTGTGTAAGCATATATGAATTTAATCACGTTGTTCCTTGTTTCAGTCTTGCTTTAAGAATCTACCAAGTGCTTTATCTCAAGTAGTTGGCCAGCGAACGCTCGCTAGTCTTCAGCTCTCTTCGATTTTTGCTGGGGGCTATCGCTCCTTGGTAAGCGTCCGGATCCCTCCGGCGGGCGCTGTTCGCGACCAAGATTGGCCATTGAACCATAACGCAGTAGCGGTATTGGGGCAGACGCCCCCTTGGGTCCCCAACAGCTCCTTGATGTCAAGGAGAGTTTTGCGCAATCAGCCATGGCTGGTGAGACTTTGAGAAGTCACACCTGGCAACAGCTAAACCTATCCGATCACTTGATTCCTTTTCGGATCGATTGCTTGAGCTAGACTGGTCGCGTAATGCGATGCATGTGATGCCCCCTCGACCCAATCGTTGCATATCTCATGAGCTACTATGTACCTACGTACACATACGGGCTGGCTACCCTTGCATTCAAACCCTTGAACGTACTTCTTGAAATCTTTGGCCGTATCTCAGGACGTTACGTTTCCGATTCCTTGTCTCGCAAATACGAGTCCACAATGGGCATCAGTATGCTCGGTCTCACTGCCTTACTTCCAAGTAGCTGGAGGAAGAAAGTCCTGGTCCGCGAGCCAAGCTCAACATTCTCTATGCTGCCCTCGGAGATGGTTCGCGAGCAAAGCCTAACGTTCTGCATGCTGCCCTCGGAGGTTTTGCAGCACATCAGCGATTTCCTGCCTGTGAGCTCGGCTGTGTCCTTTGCCCTTTGCAGCCGAAGAGTTCTGTGGCTCCTTGGAGATCAGGCTCTTCATTGTTTAAGATCTGCGGATCAAGCTCCGGAGAAGGAAGTCTTTTTGAACCTGTTGCAGAGGGATCTTTCGGACTGGTTACTTTGCCACTATTGCAATCTGTTTCACCCTGTTGCACAAGACGATGGGCCTGAAACGAGCTGGAGCTACTTCGACGACCCAGAATGTGTCCGAGCAAGTGGTGTTGTATACATAACGATGCGCTATAAATTAAGATATCAGCAAGCGCAGTTGCTCATGAACCATTACCGTTTTGGAAGAGCTTACCAGATAATCCTTGAGAGGCTGTGTCACAAACATACGGTGACAGTCGGCGACACAAACATCAGGACCGAGATCTGGGGTCGCATCGTTGTTGGTGAGCTCCTTGTGCGGGTTACTTCAAAACTAGAACTACTCAATCCGTCGGACATCGACCGAGTCAGGTCCCAAATACCAGAGATCTGCAATCACCAGAAGGGTCTTGATCAACGGATCTTTACGTGTCAGACGACTCTTTGTCGTCCGTGTCATGCAGGCAGATCACCTTGCGTCGAATGCAGCACACGTAAGTCTTGTCAAGAATGTTCAACATGGTTCCAAGTCAGTGGGGGAGAGCTCGGACACCCGGGGACAGGAATTCAAATCGACATCTGGAGATACCTTGGTTCATGTGAGGACCCCTTCGATACAAAGTGGCGTAGACAGCTCGATTCAATATGCTTAATTGCCCCCGAGACATCAACGCCACGAGGAGGACGAAAAGCAAGTCGTATCGAGGAGCTGTTGTGATCAGATAGGCTCAGGGAGCATGGCCCGAGACTCAGGACATTGACGGATTCGCCGATGCTTGTGTGAATATGTTTTAGCATTCCATAACAGTGAGATCTCAAAGGAAGACCCTAATCACTCTGAGTTGATCGTTCTCACGTCCTTTTTCTTGTTCAGCTAGCGGCATCGGACATATTTTCTACCAACGTACCGTCTGCTTACTATACTTTCGGCGCATTATCTTCATAGTTTTGGTCAAAATTCCCATGTCTTTGAATTTAGCTTACTTGTATACTCCTTGGACAAAGAAAATGGTCACGAAATGTGACGCTTGAGAGAGTAGTAGAGTACGGAGCGTAGCCGACTTCCTTGTAATCAAGTTTCCACAATCCAATTATAGGTTTCTACCAATTCGTAAAGCCCGACTGTGCTGCCCTTATGATAGCCTAGATGGCTCATGCGACCGAGCTTCAGCATGTTATAATCAGTGAACACCGTTCATATGGTTTGAGTATCGTTTCACATGTTCCTCATTTATGGCTTTGCAACTACCACTCAGCACAGATGACTGAGTTGGCTAGTAGATAGGAGGCGACATGGTAGGACTACCTATCAGCATAGTGCCTCTCATTCCTGCAAATCTCGAAGATAGAGTCACGGTAATCTCGTATTTTTAGATCCTGGTCAGTGGATTGGAGTATGGCAAGAGAGCGCCAAGACCCATATCGGGTAAAAGATTACCCGTTGCCGCTTACAGATCTACCGTATATCCATCTCGAAATCCAACGTGGAAGTTCGTAGCTTCCATGGCGGCGGCAATCAGTCGATTGGGCTACCCAGCTCTACGGCACACATCTCGAATACCAGTCCGGCGAAAGTACATGTCCTTGATCACTCCGTGCCGCCGATTCCACAATTCCCCTCTTCATCGCGCCGAAGACGACTTCGAAGACGACTCCTCTTCCTCTAAACCCACCCGTGCGCCCTACAAGTTTGCCCTCGCCGATCTCGACTCCGAAGAACGTGCAGCCTACGATTCACTATCCATCGAAGAGCGGAAAGAATGGCAAGAAGAATCAAAGAAAATATACGACTACATGACATCCCCCAAAATCGAGCAGGAGCTTGCAAGCGACGTAGCCTCAGCCGCCCACGAATATTCGGAAGAATCTCCCCATGTGGAGATGAACATCCCACGCATAAAGCCAGGTCTGATGGCGATGGGTGAAGTGGAAGAGCAGGATTCAGGCGAAGATGAGGAGTTCGAGGGCGACGATATCACGAGTTTGGGCCATGGGGAGTTGGAGCAGCATAGGGAGATGAGGGAGTATGCGAGGATCGCGGCTTGGGAGATGCCTTTGCTGAGCAGTACGCACCTCCTGCCCTCCACATTGAATTGCCTACGCAATCTGTCTTGCTGAATCGCATCGCTTCCAGAACTCGCCAAACCATTCTCGCCCCCGGCGCTAGACCAACCCCTCCGCTTCCGCTACACAACCTACATGGGCGAAACCCACCCCGCCCAAAAGAAAATCGTCCTCGAATTCTGCACGCGCGACCTCCCCTCCCTCTCCGAAGCCCAACGCATCAAGCTGGTCAAACTGGTCGGTCCCCGCTACAACCCCGAAACCGACATCGTGAAGATGTCCTCGGAGATGTTCGAGACCCAGGCGCAGAACAAGCGCTACCTGGGCGATCTCGTCGATACCCTGATTGCTGAGGCGAAAGATGGGAGTGATATGTTTGAGGATGTGCCGTTGGATTTTAGACATCATAGGTTTAGGCATAAGCCTGAGTTTCCGGAGGGGTGGAAGTTGGATAGGAGGAGGAGGGAGCAGTTGGGTGTTGATAGGAGGCAGAGGGTTATTGCTGAGGCTGTGAGGGAGGAGGAGGGGAGGATGGTTGTTGGAGCTAGTATTATCGAGGAGGCGATGAAGGCTTTACCCGTTAGGGATGAGAGTAGGGTGTTGGTGGATGCGCAGCAGGGAAAGAGGGGGAAGCTGGGAAAGGGCAAAGTGAGGGCTTTGCGGTAGTGAAGGTAGCATTCTTGTGGAGGGGAGGCGACTACTGAAGGGTAATTCTACATTTTTGCATAGCGACGGTTCAATTTACCCAATATGGAAATATCAGTGGCACAGTCACGCATGGCCTGGTAGATGGACCCAATGTAAAAGCAACCGCATACGCGTGCAAAGTAAGTCTATCATGCTAGCAGGCTATCTGAAGTCATTCACATAATCCTCGTGCTCGTATTTTTATGTTTCATGGTCATGAGCAGAGCCCATGACCGAAATCAATGCTCGCATCCTAGACCGCTGAAAAGAAAGACCTGCCCTTAGCAAGCGGCTGCTCTCCATGGAGCCCTAGCGGGTCCCAATTTGGAGCCAGCTTTCAAGAAGCAGTGAGAGCCATTTCTCCTTCTTGTAGAGGAGAATGACATCTCGTTTCGTATGTATGTATTAGGAAAAGTGAATAGATCCTTCGTTTGAAGATCGGGGTATGATCGTCCACATTGTGCAAGTGCTAGATAGAAAATTCAATGTAGCAGGCATGCATATGGGAAAAAGAAAATTCAATTCAGTGATTGATCGGTAGTCGTCTGCTACTCAGGCCCCAATGGCCCTCTTCACGACCTCTGCGACCACTCACCCGCTCGTGACACTGCCAAATATGACAAATCTATGCGAAATATTGAGGCAAGCTCTCAAGCCATATGATCTCCGGTTTGGGGACGAGCGGGAGTCTGGCCGTGGCCGTGGGCGAGACCCTTGCCTGTCTGGGATCCTTTTCCGCCGTGAAGCTTCCCATTTCCATGCACATTCCCATTACCATGCTTCTTGATCGTACGCTGAGGCTTGGTGTGCTCATCTTCAATGGAGTTTGCGACGTATTCGGCCTGTCCCGGCTCGCAGAACATACGACGATGGAAAGGCTGAGGTGAACACGGAGGGGGCGAGAAAGGATTCTGGAATCTAGAGTTGGACTTGCCGAACACGCTGCCGTTGACGCTCGCAGGATTTTGAGCACCAACACAACCGTTGCCGTCAAAGAGGGATGAGCGATCGTTGTTGAGCTTGCCGTGGGAGTGGCCGTTCATATTTGCAGGAGTATGAATGCGAATGTCAGAACCAACAGCGGCATGAATGTTATGGTCGACAGAAGGACTATTTTTGAACGGGACCCCAGCATTGCTGTTCGTGGTTGCAGGTGTATAGACCCGGCTGCTGGAGTTAGTGAGACCATCATCATGCGTAATTGCAGATGCGTTGCCCCGAGTGCTACTAGATGTGGCGAAAGGGTGGTCATTGTAACTCGAGGTAGCCGGATAGTGTGTTCGCACACCCTTAGACTGCCCAAACTGAGTATGAGTGGGCATGTATGAGGGAGAATTACTAGAGCTAGCAGTCTCTATGGAAGGGCCAGAGGTGTTCGCAAAGCCTTTTGTGCCGAAGGAAAATCGCTCGGTCTGACCATTCTCTTGATCTCTTGGGGTTTGACCGAACTGGTAGCCTAAAGAGTCATTGGAGGAGCCATTGCTATTTTTCTGAGCATACGAATTATAATTGGCGCGCTGTGTGGAGGGATTGCCGTTACTCTGTGGGGGAACCGTTGCCTGCGCGTTTTCATCGGATGCTTGCATGGTAGGAGCTGGGCTGCTTATAGACGGCTGGCCTGAAGGGGAAGACTGACGAGCATTTGCGCCCGTGCTAGCCGACTGGTTGTATGGTGCATGTGAGGCGATGTGGGCAGACTGACGGCTGAAAGGCTCTGCAGCAGTAGGGGCTGCTGCTTGGAAGGAGCCTTTACCATTGACCAAGCCTGAAGCACTAGCCTGACCGTGGGCCAGCTGTTGAGAGACATTATTGGCAGTAGTTGCAGGCTGAGACATTTTCGGCATGGTAGTGTATCGTAGAGGCTTCAAGCCACTTTGCATCGGATGAGAAGGACCGGACTGTGGACGAGTGGAGCTGGGAGCGGGTGTAGAGGGTACATCTGCACGATCTAAACCTTTCTGAAGTCCCGGAAACTCGTGGGTGCCTCGAGCATCCTGACGTCTCCAGCTCTGCTGAAGTGCCGCTTTTTGTCCTTGCCATGCCTTCGCAGGCCTAGGGGGTGGTGTGGGATCCTCTCTAGGCCAGGTTGGGTATGTCCGGACACCGATCGCCAGCCGAGTTTCGTCGTCTGGAGGAATCTCGTGCTTGTACCTGCACCCCTCTTGCATGTAGTTGCAATTTCCAGTTCGGATCCAATAGGTGCAATAGACTTTCTTGCCAAGCGTACCGGAGGCGAGGTAATGGGCACCATCTTGAGAATCTTCCTGGCTTCCTTCTGGAGTTTCCCCCGGCTTAGCCGTGATGTGGTCGATGTTGGCCTATATCCGGTCAGTAAAGACCAAGCAACTCGTCGAATGCAACAATAGCACTCACTTGGACCTGCTCGGCATTGAGGTCACCGATACCGCCCTTCGCGCTTACGCTGCAGGGTCCCACATCTTTCTTGTCAGGCGCTCGAAAGATTTTGGGAGGGGATGTTGCTGCATCGACGGTAGGGTCGAGGAATTCGACCACATAGTGCTGGCCGTTGTGGTCGTAGTGGTCACCAAGGAACCTCATCTCCCCTCGACACACATCCTCCCAGTGCTTGGTGGTCGAGATACCTCTCAGACCAATCGATCCGGGTAGCTCATCGACAGGGATCAGGGGGACAAATGTGTCGGCGTTGCGACGGATCCAGAAGTATGGATGAACCATGCCTAATATAATGCCGTTGTCGGTGACGTAAACTGGATTGGAGGAATGGGTGTTTGTAGTCGCAGTGTTGTAAAGCTAAAGAGACCTTTTCTAGAAGGTATATGAACACAGGGTGTGTTGGAATTTATCTTGCCGTCGATCAAAGGGATGTAATGGAGAAGAGGATCTGGAGTTCTAGAGAATTATAAGCACAAGAGAGAGATGATTGTCGTCGGCGAGAGTTTGCTATGAGATCGTGTCAGCAAGCACGTGGCGATAGCTACGGGAGAAGTTTGACTGCTACCTTTGCTATTTATCGACTGATTGTTGTGGTGTGCTACTAGTATAGATGATGGAGAAGCTTTGATGCCTCCATAAATACAGTAGATTGCTCTCGGGTGCTTGCTGTGGATGTAGAAAAGGTTGAACAAGAGAAGGAGGACGGCTGCAGCAAGATTTCTTTTAACCTCACCGATGCCCTGGGCTCATCACTCTAAACCTTTATTGACATGCTTATTGTGAAGCTAGCAAAGTGATCGGAATCTTCATTGGTACACAATGAAGCCGTTTCTTGAACATCGGACATGCAATAGGGCAGTGGCAGTCCTTTGTAGGGAAATGAAGACAAATGACATGCTCCGCCACATTGACACAGACTTTGATATCAACACATTCGATGTGGAGAGCTTTGAAGTGACTAATGACCTCTTACCGTCGCAAGATCGCAATATCTAAAGCAACAGTGCTGAGGCCGGGTACCTGCGGCCGACTTTTAGGTAGCCGACATCAGGAGAACCTGGTCCGAACAGTCAGGCTGCATTGGCGTGTTTACTCCATTTCCAACAGTGTCTCTCGATGGCAATGTCAATATTGACAAAAACCGTAACAGTCCTTCACGTGGGCATGAAAAGAGGCTGTCACTCCATCGCAAAGCGTATTAGTGTCAAGTTCAGATACCCGTAACGCTCCTATGGGTGATCCTTTCGGTTTCTAGATCCACTTCACGCTTCGAGTGTCTTGGCCGCTCCGAAAAGGTACTACTGCTATTGTCTTACGCCTGTCGGTAATTGTGTCAGGTATCCGAACTGCATCATGTGATCCAATGACAATGGTGCTGTTGCCCATAGGTGGCTTTTGGTCAACATTGTAAAAGGCGCGTCCGAACCCGCTCAAGAAACCTGCAATGTTTCCATGTGTCAGCTGCTCACGTCGCACGCCATGTCGGCGGCCTGCTTCCAGAGCGTCTAGTACTAATGGCACTACGTATGGTGCTGTAAAGACCCCAGGAGAATCTTTGCCATGGGGACCTGTTTGCTTATCGTGTGTAGCATGGGGAGCACTGTCAGAACCAAGGAAGAATTTCGGATTGCCTGAAACTGCTGCCTCGAGTAAAGCTGCTCTATCCTCGGGACGTTTTGCCACTGGTTCTGCGGAAGATCGATCATCAGCAATTCTTTAACAGTCCCAGGTTTTCGGCGAGTTTGTGAGAGCTGTTGACATTGCATGCTCCCAAACATCTTTCCGAATTGATCATGCCTCTGACAGGGTTCATCAATCCAAAACCACTTACTGCAATAGTTGAAAGAGTCACCAGCCCAGTCGTCAACAATAAGAGATAGATGATGGGCTGTGATCGTTCCAGCCACAGTCTCGGAACAGGATTTGACGGCCCTCAAGGCTGCCTCCGTGGAACAGTGCTCTAATATGATCCGCAGCTTCGGAAAGTCACGATGCAGATCGATCAGGGTCGGCAGGAACCTCTCCTCGGCGTTCAGAACCTACCGCACATATCCGTGTCAGCATGATCTCTCCAGGGTTGTACTGACAAAGAGACACGTCCAATTAGTTGTATGCTTCCAATATGCAATATGCGATTCATAGCAAAACCCACAAGACAGCAGAGTTGACTGCCAAAGTAACATTCATACGAACCGAGATACTTCCACCAGAAGGACACTCTCCGTGAAGATCTCAAAAACCAATTAGCAAACCAGAACTCAGTTATACAAGAAATAGATAGGGCGTTACTTAGAACAAGCTCCTGGTTCTGCATCTCTTGAAAGACTGGATAGAATGCTCTCAAGTCTGTGACGCCGGACGAGGAGTGAGTAGTCACTCCAGCAGGATAGACCTTAACACCCCGTATACCTGCCTTCTTTGCCTCGACAATAACGGCGGCGTCGATAGAGGGATGCAAATACAGCGACATGAGAAACCTGACATTTGGTTCAAGCGCTTCCAGTTGCCTTTGGTAATCCAGGGCCATCGCTACCGTCGTCAGAGGAGGAACTAAATTGGGCTATTGTGGCCTGATCAGCGTCGATGCGTGTAGCTGAGGTTGTGAATACTTCTCACCATCACATAAACCTAGCTTGTGGTCAGTATCCACTAAGCTACCATGATAGAGGGAACTTCTAAAGAAGAGCATATTGTACCGTGTCGACGCCTGGTAAAAATTGCAGTATCAGCAAGGCAAAGCTCTTTGTGTTTCGGGAGAATAAGTTCACCTCCATCACGGATTGTTGGCACGACTGCTTCCATCTGTTCATATTTCTGAGCTGCAGTCTTTTTCAAGGGACGAAGAATGTACGCACCATTGCTCCATCACGCAGATGCACATGAGCCTGAAAGGTTGCCAAGTCAACATTCCATCACGAGGCAAAAAAGTACTAGGGAGCACAGGGCTCTTGGAAGATCTCCTTAGACCAATTGCGAAACCCAATTACGAGAGTAAATGACAGAAAACGGGGTACATTGAACTGACATCAAAAGCAGCCGGAAGCTGTATTCCGTCAAATATTGAACCCATTTGGAGTCTCAACGGAAGGCACAGTGAGAGCTGCTGCACCAGATCGATATCACCTATCGTTACGTGGTCGTATCTCAATGCTGAAGCGGTAAGGCGGCTCAATCTGAAGCCCGAAGTGAGTGTTTAGCATACAGCGGTCTTCTACGTCGGTGGCTTTGATACAGTCCATGTGAGCACAAGATATCAAACTTAGAAAAGTCCTTCAAGCCCTTTTACTGCGTTTTGTGCATGTTGGTAATCGATGTTGGGTAAGTACCTTAACATGTTCACGCGGGTCGTAAAAAAGCTGGAACGCCTGGGAACCCCACTAAAATTTATATACGTTTCTCTACTATTAATATATTATCTAAAATCTAGTTATTACGCCTCCCCTATTTATAACTACTTATAATCTATTAGGTATAAGATATACTTACTCGTTAATAAATACCTTAATAATATTTTCCTACCCCTTATTAATAATTACTTATATAAATATATTATCTTAATAGGGAATCTTATATAAAATTTATTTTAAGGCCTATTATATATTCTTAATTAATATAAGATTTAAAGATAAAAGGTAATTAAAGTAATATTTTAGGCCTTCTTAAGCCTTCTATCTTTAAATCTTATTATACTTTAAGCTTTTATTATATCCTAAGTTACTATCTTCCTTTAAAATAAATAGGTTATATTACTTTACCTTAATATCTTATATTTATAACTTAATAACTAGTTCTAGTATTAAATTAATGTTACAGCCTGAACTCACGGTTCTTGTACTACGCTCGGACGAAGCACTTCTCGTCACGATCAGCAGTATCAGAACTGATCCAACTGATCCAGAGAGTCAGTGGTATCAGGACTGATCCAACTGATCCAGAGAGTCAGTGGTATCAGGACTAATCCAACTGATCCAGAGAGTTAGTAGTATTAGAACTGATCCAGCTAATCCAATATTTCCTATATCTATATAGATAGCGATGTTTCCTAGTAGATAGGAGCTCCGTGCTTAACTCATGTTATAATTCTAGTAATCTCTTAAGTACTAAATATAATACCTTATACTAGACCTATTTAATATAAGTCTACTCGCCCTACTTCCTTAATACTCCTCTTCACGAGAACTAATTATAGGTTAATCCTATCTATAGACGGAGTAAACTATAATACTTTAAATACCCTTAGAATAAGTACCTTAGAAAGTAGAGACCCCCCCCTAAGCGTCTAGAGTTCACGACGCCTAATTATAGATAGTAAGGATAGACCTAAGGTCGCTAAACCTGACTTATTCTACGGCGAAAGAGAAAAGCTTAAAGACTAGCTTATATAGCTTCAGCTCTACTTTACCTTTAATAGATAGACCTTACTAACGGTATAATAGCCGGCCTTCGCTATTACGTATATAAGAGGACGAGCTTAGAAGTAGGTTTATCCTTCTCTTAAGAAGTACCTTAAGGATAAAGATAATCTAGATAATTAATATATCTAGAGCTAGATAGAAAGCTTTATATGATTTCGTATTAAGATATAACGAGTCTTTAGTCCTTTAAACGAAAATAAAGTAGCTATACGAGTTATTTAATACTTATCTTAGAAGAAGTCTACTACTAAGTATTCCACTTAATTTCAGTAGTATATAATAAAGATAGACTGGGACGATAACGCGCTAATAATAATATACCGCCGCGGATTAAAGTTTAATATTAAAGAAGAACTTATATAAATTAGAGTATAAATCGATGATCTCGATACTCTAATAGTAGAGGTTATAAAGGTTAACGATAAGCTCTACGAGTTAGTAATAGAGAAACGATATAATAATAGAACCTCCGGAATAGGATAATTAGGAATCTTCGCTAGCGATAGACTAGGAAGATGATAGTATTAATAACGCGACCCGTATAAATATATACTAATGGAACTAGACTTCACTTAGAAATAAGATAAGGGAAAATTTAGGGGTAAGAAGTAGCTTAAAAGGGGTAAGAAAGTAGTAACCTATTATAGCTATAATAAACTAGGCTACTTCACTAGAGACTATTAATTAAAGAATATAGTACCGCGACTATAATTAAATATACTAAGAAGAGTTCTATATAATGAACCTTCTAAGGATCTAGAGAGCTACGACTTAACCTATAAGTAGGTAGAGGTAGAGAAACTACTAAAGGAAGTTATAAAGGGAGAACGCTATTTTAAATTCGTACGAAAGGTGTATTAATTCATTAAGAATCTAAAAGATTATGGAATATTACCCTAGGATATTAATATAAGAACTACGAGGTATCTTATCCTAGTAGGACGAGAGGACTTAGAACTTGAGGAAGTTCTAAAAGACCTAGTCATTAATATCTAGATAGAGGTAGACTAATTATAACGATAACTCCAAGATATCTAAGAGAAGAAGATAGAATAGGAATCTTTAGATAACAGCGAGGTTCTAGAGTACAGCTTAAAACATAGATAAGAAAGTTAAGAGAGCTTAGAGGAAGAAGCGCTACGCTATAGACTTAGCGGGGATACTCCGGATAACTCTCCATCTTATACCACCGCATCACAGGGATTAGATAAAGGAAAAAAACTTAGAGAAAACGTATTACGAAGAAAAGCTATACGTTAAAGATTACTGATTTAACTTAGTATACCTAGAACACGGTATTATATACTAGATAGCCTACGCTAACGACTACTGCAAGTACTACTCCCAGGTCCGGATGGAACTAGGTAGGTGGGCAGTAGGTGCGTCTTATAAACGAATGATCTAGAGGGATTACACGAGCGATAGTTATAACTAGTACTTAGCTAGTAAACGACTCAACGTATAGTTTCCAGGATCTACCGTAGACTAGTACGATAGTGTAAAGAAATAACTAATGCATAGCCTAAATAAAGAATATTACCACTTATTAGAGTAGTATACTTACATATATAACAGATACTAAAAGTACATGGAAATCAAGAAGATATACGATTTTCTCCCTAAATAGGGAAAAGAGTAATCTCTTATATTACGAGGAGATATAAGCAGATTAATATACTAACCCTAAAGTAATTCCTATATGTCACTTAATATAATATATATATGAATATACCGGTACTAATTAATAGTTAACGGACTATTATAATAATAGATTCTGGAGTAACTAGTAACTTCGCTTCTCGAGACTTAGTACGGTCACTAGGCCTACTAACTCGAAGAAAGAAAGAATAGTATAACTTATAGATAGCCGACGGGTTAACGCTATTAATAGGAAGGATAGACGAGGAAATATACTCGCTACCTATAATAATTCGACGCTATTATAAGGAACTAACCTTCGATATTATTAGGATAGCCACTTATTACATTATTTTAGGAATGCCTTAGTTAAAGAAGTATAATCCAGTAATTAATTAAAAGAAAGGAGTACTTATATTTACGAATACTAGAGACGTTACTAGTATATAACCTATACGCTAATAGAGGATAGTAATAGATAAGAAATAGAATTAAAGACTGATTGAAGCTTATTATACTTTAGTTTTAAAGAAGGACGACCTTAGACGAGGGTCTAACTTAGCATATATTAATAAGGATTAACCGGATAACTAAGCTAGAGTTATTAGGGGAAAAGACGAACCTCCTAATATCCTATAAGAGTATAAGAAATAGATATATCTCTTTATAGAAGAGATAATAGTAAAAGCTTTACCTATATACTAATCTTAGGATTATAAGATTAAACTCGAATCAGGAAAGGAATTAATATTTAGACTAATCTATATATTATTAGAAAAGGAACTTACTATACTACGCGGGTATATTGATAAGAACCTTAAAAAGGGATTTATTCGAGAATCTAAATTATTAATAGGTTATCTAATCCTCTTTATACTAAAGAAGGATAGAAAGCTTAGGCTATACGTTAACTATTAGAAGTTAAATAATATTACTATTAAAAATCGATATCCTTTACCGAATATCAGCGAGCTATAGGATAGACTCTCTCGGATAAAGATATTTACTAAGCTTAACTTACGAGGAGCTTATAACTTAATCCGAATAAAGGAAGGAGAAGAATAGAAGACTATATTTAGGACTCGATATAGATATTATAAGTACCTAGTCATGCTATTTAGACTTACTAACGTACTAGTAACCTACTAAGTATTAGTTAATAATATTATTCGAGCTCATTTAAATTATACCGCGATTACTTACCTTAATAATATCTTAATCTACTCTAAGATTAAGGAAGAATATATCTAGCATATATAGGATATTTTAACCTGCCTATCATAAGCTAGATTACTCCTTAAGCTAGAGAAGTACGAATTTCATAAGGAATTAGTAGAATTCCTAGGATTTATAATAAGTACCACAGGCATTCGTATAAGCCCTGAAAATATCAAGGCTATAGCGGAATAGCCTATACTACATGATATGAAATTAGTCTAGAGCTTCTTAGGATTTACGAACTTTAATAGAAGGTTTATTAAAGGGTATTTAAAAATAGCCCTACTACTTATAGATATTATTAAGAAGGAAAAAGGATTTTAATAGAAGATAAATTAATAGAAAGTATTTACGATATTAAAAGAGGCCTATTAAAATCTATTAGTACTTTATACCTTTTAAGTAAACGAACCTACTCGTATTGAAATAGATGCCTTAGATCTTATAATCGGCGCTTATTTATATTAGGAAAAGGATAGTAAATAGCACCTGATCGCCTACTACTTACGAAAGATGTCGGTAGTAGAATAGAACTACGATATCTATAATAAAGAACTATTAGTAGTAGTATATATACTTTAGAATTAAAGGGTATATATTAAGAGTTATTTAGAACTTACTATCTTTATAGATTATAAGAACCTCCTGAACTTTACTATAACTAAGGAGTTAAACTGAAGACAAGTACGTTAGTTAGAATTACTAGGATAGTATAAGTTTAAAATACTATATACCCTAGGAAAAGATAATGGTCGAGCGGACGCCTTAAGTAGGCGTATAGATCATATAGAATCTAAGGATATTACAGAGAAGCCAATTCTTAAATAAGAGAAGGACGGATCGCTAGTACTAATATAGAGTTTAGTAGTAATTATACGAATTATAGTCTAAGATATTACGTTAACCTTAAAGGAAGGTTATATTAATGATAAGCTAGTATTATAGCTAAGGAATTAATAACTAGGATAAGAGCTACTCTAATATAAGGGGAAGATATACTTACCTGAAAAGTATACTAAAGAAGTAATCTGGGATCACTATAATAATCCTTTATTAGGATATCTAGGAATCTCTAAAATGGTAGAGATCCTCTAACGAGAATATATAACGCCACGACTGCGTACGTATGTTAAGAAATACATCAGAGAATATATTTACTATTAGTAGAATAAGTCTATACGTCACGCTAAATACAGGTAAATATAGTTTACGCCGGTTCTAGATATATTATAGAAGGATATTATAATAGACTTTATTATTAAACTACTAAAATTAAGGGATCTAGTTACGAAAGATATCTTTAACTTAGTTATAGTAATTATTAATAAGTTAATAAAGTACGCTATCATGATCCCTTATAAGGAAACCTATAAAGTAGATTAGCTAGGATATATATTCCTTAATAGGCTGATAAGGGATTATAGTATACCTGAATCTATTATATCGGATAGAGATAGACTCTTCACGTCTTATTATTAGAAGACGCTAATCGCTGTAATTAGAACTAAGTTACGAATATCAACCGCCTATCACCTAGAGACGGATGGCTAGACAGAGCGTACGAACTAAATAATAGAAGTATACCTGAGATACTACGTTAACTATAAATAAAATAATTAGGTATCGTTACTTCTAATAGTATAGTTAGCACTCAATAATAAAAGGTTAGATACTACGTAAATATCGCCGTTCTTTATAAATTATAGACGACATGCTAACCTATTTCTAGAACTATAATAGGGTTTAAGAGCAGAAAAGGTAACGGTGTTAGCATCTAACATGAAAAGACTACATGATAACATATAGTAATAAATCAGCGAGGTTAATATAAAGACTTAAAGACGAGTTAATAAGAAAAGAAAAATGTATCCTTAGCTAAAGAAGGGGGATAAGGTTTACCTCTATATAAAAAACCTGAAGAATAAGAGATTAAGTAAGAAACTAGACTATATTAAAGTTAGACTATTTTTAATTAAGTAAACTAAGGGACCTATTAACTATAAGTTATAGCTACTACCTGACGCTAGAGTATATCCAGTGTTCTATGTCTTATTATTAGAACCAGCCGACTCCGGAATACCTCTTCAGGAAGACTGGAAGTATAAGGCTGAAACCAAAGAATACGAAGTTAAAAAGATCCTAGAATAGAAGGGTCAGGACTACTTCATTAAATAGAAAGACTATGAAGAATTAGAAAGTACCTGGGAGCCCGCTAGGAACCTTCAGGGCTATAAGGACCTTCTACGGCAATTCTACTAACATTAATAAGACTACTCTAGTCGAAATCCGCCGGAACTTCAACCTATTCCGAAGAGATATTAAAGAGGAAGTCGCTAGGATTAATTATATCTAATTACTCCTTATACTCTACCTCTTTAATGTTTTAAATTTCGTCCTTAACTATAGCGATTCCTTTCCTTTCTAATACCTCCACTTCTCTCTGTAATCGAGTAAATTTGGCTAGAGCTTCTTTAGCCTCAGCGGCCTTTTGATTCCGCTGATTCCATATCTTAGTCTATTTTGCAGGAGAGAAAGGCGAGAGGTTATAGTCTAATAAATCCTTCCGGGCGCACTCCACGCAGCGACTAGCGGAAGCCCCGACCTTACACTTATCGGCCTGACCAGCACGCTTATAGTTCGAATAGACCCTTATAGCTATTAAACCAGTTCTAATAATAGTATTAACTAATTAATAATAGAAAAAAGTAGACTTAGGTTTAAATCTAATAGGTAGCATTATAGAGCAGTAAAGTTTTCGGGACGAAAACTAATAAGGGGGAATCTAATATTATAGCCTAAACTCACGGTTCTTATACTACGCTCGGACGAAGCACTTCTCGTCACGATCAGCAGTATCAGAACTGATCCAACTGATCTAGAGAGTTAGTAGTATCAGGACTGATCTAACTAATCTAGAGAGTCAGTGGTATCAGGACTAATCCAACTGATCTAGAGAGTTAGTAGTATTAGAACTGATCCAGCTAATCTAATATTTCCTATATCTATATAGATGGCGATATTTCCTAGTAGATAGGAGCTCCGTACTTAACTTATATTATAATTCTAGTAATCTCTTAAGTACTGAATATAATACCTTATACTAGACCTATTTAATATAAGCTTACTCGCCCTACTTCCTTAATACTCCTCTTCACGAGAACCAATCATAGGTTAATCCTATCTACGGACGGAGTAAACCGTAACAATTAATATATATATTATAAGATATCTTCCTATTTATATTACTAAGTACCTAATAGTAGATTAAAGGTAATTAAAATTTATAATTAATAGTTATTTATATATATTATTATTTTTAATCTTTAATCTTTATTCTTTTACTCTTAGGATTTACCTTTTATATATAATCTTAATAGTATCTTTAGCTAGGCTTATATATAATATAAAGCTTACTTTAAGGGCTAAATTTATAATAATATTTATTATTAATATATATATATTTTTAATCTTATAAATTTAGATATTATTAGAGCTAGTATTTAATATATCTATAATATTATTTCTTATTAGCCTTATTTACTTAATCCTTTTTATAAGTAAGATATTTATAATAACCTATTATATTAAGTACTTATTATATTATATCCTTTAAAATATTAAGGTTTACCTATATTTTAATTAAGCTTATATAAGAGCTTATATATAAAATCTATCCTCTTTAAGAATCTTTTTAATTTATTATATATCTTTAAGGTTAATTAGCCTCTTTTTATCTTATTTCTCCTCTATTTTAAAATTATTCACGCCTCTTCTTAAGGTAGAATCCTAATAAATATTATAAATATTAATTTTTAATATATAATATATCTTAACTATTACTCTATATAATATAAAGTATTTAAAATAGTTAGAGCGTATCTTTACTTATATAAGGATAAGAAATTTATATTAATCTTAATATAATATAAGAGAGGATAGAGGCATTAGTAATAGTTAGTAGTAAGTATAAGGAAGCGTATATAAATTTTAGTGGGGTTCTCGGGTGGTAGCGCGGATCGTTCCAGCTTTTTTGCGACCCGCGTGCATATTGTAGGCCGGGGCGCGGAGAAAAGCAGACATTTTAGCCGGCGTGGCCGGGCCTTGGCTCTAGGACCCATACTAAATTCAGCAAGTAAGAGAGGCATCCGAACTCAGAATTCTGCAATGCTAAAAGGGGGCCGCAAGAGACATTCAATTTCAATAGCACAAGACTTCTTTCGCGTAAAGCCACTGCGCTATAATTTTCTATTATTGGTGCAAATTGGGTATCTAACTCCGACCTTCAGAACAGCAAATTCTTCGTATCCCTCTGTACGTCGTTGTCGCGATCAAGACTATCAGGTGTCTCTTCGACAGTAATCTCAGCATCGCTTGGCTTCCGAAGAAACGCCTCACACAGCAGTCCTGCCGCTACACTGACGTTCAAGCTATCCACTGTCCCTTGGCCGATCCTCTGACCCTCGATCCCAACATCGAAGCTGGCCTTCTTCTGTATATCCCATCGCAAACCTTCTCCTTCACTTCCAAGGACTAGAATACATGGATGCTTCCGCACAGGGCCTCCTAGATTTGATGTAGACAAATATTTGCGCGACTTTGGCCGCTTGTCCGAGCCTGGGCTGGTAGCAGCGAATACTTTCCATCCATTCTTCTTGCAATTCTCAAGAAACCCTCCAGGTTGATTCACAGAAACGAGCGGCAAACTCTCTGAAGCCCCAGCTGAGGCTTTGAGCGCGACTGGCGATATTGGTGCGCTGCTACGACTGGCCACGGCCACGGCATCGACGCCGAGAAAGAAGGCCGTCCTCAAAATAGCACCGAGATTTCCCGGATCGAGCTGGTGTAATGTCAGAGTGGTGAAGCTTGACAGTCAAGATGTCTTAAAACGACTCGTGGGTGAGGTATTAGGGAACGGGGCAACTCACGACTCCGTCTAGCAAAAGAACGAACGGATACCTCGGATAATTGACTTCGTATTCTATTTTGGTGACTTTGCCATTGATCTCCTCGTCCTCACTGGTCTGATGGTCCAGGATTACGTGAAACAGTCCCTTGCGTCGTTCCACAGACTGAAGGCCAACGACAGGTAATTTGGGCAAAGGAGACGCTTCGAGGATATATCCCTTGATGTACCAATCAGGGGCCGCTTGATACATTGTGGAAAGGACTCGGTATACGCACATTGTGAGGCCGTCCCGCGCTCATCTTGTCCATAATTTGTAGCCAGTCACCCTTGACCCTCTGGACAATGACATTACGCTCAAGAGCCAAATTCCGCACCTTAGTGTCTTGGTTACGAACTTCTCGATTGTCCCCATCAAAGATGTATAGGTTGTAGAACTTCCTGCGCGAAGACAGGAGAGCTGAAATAACGACGGATGTACCGTAAAGGAATTCGGACGCAGGTGTCGTATATGGCATACCCAAGGGAGCATCTGATTCGCGGTACCTTGCCATCTGATTATTTTTCTGCGAAAAGTCTCTTCCATAACCCCTGGAGCCACTGCTGCCTGTAAATCCTATATCATCCGGTGCCTGTCTTCTCATTGTAAAGGGACGTCCTGACGGCCGTGGAGGATGTTCATCGCGAAGGTCTTCCGGCAATGAGAGTTCGCGATTGCCCTCATCTAACTCGTCCTGCAAGGAAGGTGAACCAGGGAGTTCTCGACCTGGTCGGTCGAGTTCTGTGTTTCTACGTAATGTTTGGCGATTGGCTGCTTGATGATTCGAGGCGGTGACGTACGCTGTTTCTGATGGTGGCTCGGTTTTACGCCCAAATTGGGCCTCACGGCGAGCTGCTCGATTGCCGCCTGCTTTTCTTGTATAATCATATTGTTCGCGCAGAGTTTCATCCGTAGTCAGTCCCTTAGCAACAGACTCTTGCGCGACCAATTTAATACCTTTTGGAACCCTTCTCGTTGTTCGTGCCTCTCTCAGTGCTTTGTAGCGTTCATTGATACGGGTGTGCTGCTCAATGTCCTGAACGTCTTGCCCTTGCTGGTGGTTTGGCCTTCTTGTCCGTTCGGCTATGTACGGCCGCTTAAGTAAGTTCCTCTCATCATTGGCTGGCCGTCTGAAAGGCTGCCTTTCATTTGTCCTTCTATATTCGTCCTGTGACCGCCGGAGTGATTTGTTGATTGCAGTATTTGTAGAAATTGATACTCGAGAAGCTTGGAATATTAGGATCTTACGTCCAAGTGGACGAAAACGGCAAGAATAGTCCTTGCCGATACATAGGATAGACTTCAGCATTACATGAGCAGTAGATGGAAGTGCTGGGAGTCGATCCAGATAGACATTTCCGTCGGCGTTTCGAGAAACTTTTGGCCGCGATGCCAAGAAATCGCGGGAGTTCCAGAATTCTGGAGCAGCACAAGTGCCCTCAAATCCAAGGACTTACCGGAGTGAGAGAGTATTGACCAGAGTGCAATAGTTCAGGAAGCCCAATTACGAAGAGCCACTCGCTCCTGTTTAGGAACGGGGATCAGAATCGAGAACGTCAAGAGGTTGGAGCCATACTGGAAATTGATTTGGATTGTTACCGTTCAAGAGCCTCCTACTCCATGTATATCACACAACTACAGAGAAAGGGTCCACTTGGAGAGGGGGGGTATTGTCGGGTCTCAGTTTTGACGGAAGAATGGCGGAGATGAGGATAGCGAGTGACTCTTCAACAGGATTACATGCAAATGGAAAACCCTGGTCAGGGACTCCATTGGCTACCATAGAGTCTGAACAACGCACAGATGGGACACCTCGGATTCCCGAGGGGGGTAGTCCGAACGACAGGATTCAGGAGACGAATTCGATGATTGTGTCGTCATCGCAGGGTGCTAAGGACTCGAAAGTGATAGGTCGATTTCCATTTGGGGACTACACCGAAAGAAACGAAGGCGGAGAGGCCGGTACAGTGCAAGAAGGACCACGATTGCGGGGTATCGCAGATGAGCTTCTCCAGAAGAGGGATACAGAAGGTCACACCGATGGGGTTCAGGACTCAAGGACGGCTTTGTCGAACGCTGAATTTTCTACGCCTCATGGTCGACATAGCGTTCAATTCTCTCGGGCTGCCCAAAGTATCGAGCCATCAGGAAATGCTCACCGGAAATCTGTCTCTGGAGACCTTGCCGATGTCGAGGGTACTCACAAAGACAGAAGAGGGCCTTCTATCTTCAACAAATTGAGAGCCTTAGCTATACCCTCTGGTGCCCATGGTGCCCAGCCACACACAAGAACTCCCAGTGGATTCACTCTCGGCGGAGACTCAATGGACGAGCGGCTGCCAGCTTCACACTTCTCACCGAGTTCGGAGAGAGGCGACCCAATGCGAGGGCAGCTGGGCTCGGAAGGTAGTGATCTGGATGCTGATGCCGAGGAGAGCACGGGAGAAGACGACATGAGGGGTGCTTCGCGTTCAAGACAACGGCATAAAAGCCGTCGACCATATGATGATGGAGCTCAGACAGCCCCAACTACACCAAAAACGCCTCGTGGATTACGTCCTAGTTTCCTATCTAGCAGTTCCACCATGGCAACAAGTGAAAGATTTCGGCCCTCCTTCCTGCCACGCAGAGCGACTATGACAGATTTGCCCGGCGAAGGTCGACATGGTATCTCTGAAGATGAAGGTCGAGACAGGATGACCCGGAATAGTGCTTGGCGTAGAGGAGGTGGATGGGGTCCGCGGGGTTTGAGCTACGCTGGGAACCGTAAGCAAAGCCAGCAGGCTTCCGCTGAGGAGCCAAGGCCAAGCAATCTTCGACGGCTTACCGGGTTTGGGACAACTAGCGATGCTCTGGAGGGGTCTTCATTTTCCCCATTCAGGGGCCACCGAGGCGAGCGCGCCTCCACAATGAGTGCTGCAAGATGGCGACAGATAAAAGCTGCAGTCAAGACCTTAGGACGCAATAAGAAACCGGAGCACACCATTGATCATGCAAAATCCGCGGAACTGCTTGCCGAGCTTACCGCTGGTGCCCCTGCAGCGCTGATGCTTGCAAGTATGTTCCAAAGGGACGAGCACGGCAATAGAAGGATACCGATCTTGTTGGAACAGCTCAAAGTCCAGCTCACTGACAGCGAGCAGGTCAGTGAGAAGTCTGGCGACCGCCATGTGATCTTCCGCATCGAATTAGAGTATGGCAATGGGCTCACTCGCATGAAATGGGTTATCCACCGTGCGCTGAGGGACTTTGCTAATTTACATACACGATACAAAGTTCAGCTTGGGGTGCAAAAGTATGCTCAATTGAAGAGGGACGAAGCGCGTACGAAATTACCCCATTTTCCAAGGAGCGCATTTCCGTACCTGCGAGGTCTTAGAGGGCTGGATAATTTCAGCGCGTCTGAGGATGAAGAGGATCGAGAAGGCGAGGATACCGGGCGAAGTGGTGGCGAGACAAGCGGAGCAGAAAAACCTGGGAAGAAGAGAAGGTCGCGCCCGACGCTGGGCGCTTCAAGACGAAAGTCAAGTGCAGCGAATGTCAACGGAGGCGACGCTACGGTACGGAAGGGGGCTTATCCAGAAAGACAGCGGAAGAAGCTCGAGATATATCTCCAGCAGATGATTCGATATCTCATTTTTCGCCCAGAGAGTAACCGGCTGTGCAAGTTTCTCGAGCTTTCTGCTCTGGGCGTACGTCTTGCGGCTGAAGGCAGCTGGCATGGTAAGGAAGGACTGCTGATTATACAGTCTGGAAAAGGTGTCGACTTTCGAAAAGCGTGGACACCTTCCATGCTTAAAGGCCGCCATGGTCCCAAATGGTTTTCTGTCCGCCACAGTTATCTTGTTTGCGTCGATTCCCCAGAGCAGATGAATATATACGATGTTTTTTTAGTGGACTCCAGCTTCAATGTTCAGACTAAGGGAAAAGGTCTACTCAGCCAGAAACCGAAAGACATGGCAAAAGCAGCGAAGGAATCAGCATCACACCCAAAACACCATCGCTTGAGGATATCAAATTCGGAAAGAAAGCTCAAACTTCTGGCTAAGAACGAACGGCAGCTGAAGCAATTCGAAGAATCCATCAGGCAAATGTCAAGAGATTCAATCTGGAGCAAACCCAAACGGTTTGACAGCTTTGCCCCCGTACGGTCCAATGTTTTCGCACAGTGGCTGGTTGATGGACGAGATTACATGTGGAATGTGTCACGAGCAATCAGCATGGCTAAGGACGTGATCTATATCCATGACTGGTGGCTCAGCCCTGAACTATACATGCGGAGGCCCGCTGCGATTAGTCAGAAGTGGCGCCTAGACAGACTGCTTCAACGAAAGGCGAGGGAGGGAGTCAAGGTTTTTGTCATCATCTACCGCAACATCAATTCCGCTATACCCATTGATTCGGAATACACCAAGTTCTCCCTCCTTGATCTCCATCCAAACGTGTTCGTGCAAAGATCGCCAAATCAATTCAGACAGAACACTTTCTTTTGGGCTCATCATGAGAAGATTTGCATTGTAGACCACATGGTAGCTTTCGTTGGGGGTATCGATTTGTGTTTCGGTCGATGGGACACTCCACAGCATACGGTCGTGGATGACAAGCTTACGGGCTTTGAACTGTCTGACGCGCCCAAGGACGCTGATCACTGTCAGCTTTGGCCAGGCAAAGATTATTCTAATCCAAGAGTCTTAGACTTCTACGCATTAGACAAACCATACGAGGAAATGTACGATAGAGCAAAAGTGCCGCGGATGCCATGGCATGATATCCACATGCAGATCGTTGGGCAGCCAGCCCGCGATCTAACCCGACATTTCGTGCAGAGATGGAATTATATTCTGCGTCAACGCAAGCCTACCCGGCCTACACCATTCCTGCTACCCCCGCCTGATTTCAACCCGGCAGATCTTGAAGCACTTGGCCTGAACGGCACTTGCGAAGTGCAGATCTTACGGTCCGCCTGCTGGTGGTCCCTCGGGACAGACCACACCGAGCATAGTATCATGAATGCGTACATCAAAATGATTGAGCAGTCAGATCACTTTGTCTATATAGAGAACCAATTCTTCATAAGCAGCTGCGAGGTTGAGGGAACGAGGATTGAAAATCAAATCGGTGACGCTCTTGTTGAACGTATCATTAGAGCTTCCCAAAAGAAGGAAGACTGGCGTGCTGTCATCATCATCCCGCTGATGCCTGGTTTCCAAAACACTGTCGATCAACAAGATGGCACGAGTGTTAGACTCATCATGCAATGTCAATTCAGAAGCATATGTCGGGGAGAGGCATCTATTTTCGGCCGTGTCCGAGCGCAAGGTATTGAGCCAGAGGACTACATTCAATTCTACAGTCTCCGATCATGGGGAAAGATTGGGCCGACCAAAGAGCTTACTACAGAGCAGCTTTACATTCATGCCAAGTGCATGGTTGTTGATGATAGGATAGCCATAATTGGCTCGGCAAACATCAACGAGCGGTCCATGCTTGGATCGCGAGACTCGGAGTGTGCCGCAGTTGTTAGAGATACTGATATGCTTTGGTCCACCATGAATGGTGAACCATATCTTGTGGGAAGATTTGCACATACTCTCAGAATGCGTCTCATGCGTGAGCATCTCGGAATTGATGTTGACGAGGCCATGGAAGAGGAGCAAGACGAACACGATGAGCAGTGGGAGCAAGACATGGAAAAGTTCCATGCTGGAGAGCCTTCGACTGGGGAGCCTGACGGAGAAACGCGGGAAATGGAGCAGCGTTTCCGAGCCGAGGTTCTCCAAAAAGCGGAAGAGATGTCCAGTTTCAACCATGATGTGGACTGGGAGCAAGCTGACAATCCTAACCTGAAGTCAAACAAGAAGCTCACAGAGGATCCCCGCGTCACCAACAATACAGAGCATAAGAGAGACGTGGAGGGCGAAGGTGTAGACGCAATGAAGCAAGAAGAGCTGGCTGGCAGAGCTGGACGCCGCGACACGTACTTAATGCCTCTAGGGAATGGCAGTAAGGAGGTTCTGATAGCTCCAGAGGACCCGAATGCTGCTAGAGGCAAGACATCCACGCCGAAAAAAGAAGACTTCCGACCAAGGTCTACATCTCGAGTGTCTCGCATCACCGAGGATGGGGGTAACATCTCTCTACCGCCACAAAATTTGACACGGACTACTTCTGCAACACTTGGCCTATCTCAAACAGCCACACTGCCTCCTCTACCTGTAGTTGATGACACAGACATTGGCGGTCCTCCAGTGATGCTGAGATCCTCACAGAAACTAATCGAGATGATCAACCCCCTTGTTGCTGATATGAAGCGGCCTTTAGTTGACAAGGACTGTATGCGTGATCCGCTCAATGACTCTTTCTTCTTGGACACATGGCACGCCGTAGCAGAGAACAACACAAAGCTCTTTCGTCAAGTCTTCCGCTGCATGCCAGACAACGAAGTCAAGAATTGGAAAGAGTACAAGGAGTACGCAGCCTATGCCGATCGTTTTTCCCAGGCTCAGGGTGGTGGCAAAAGCAAAGATAGAGTACAACAAGACGCCCCTGGCAGCAGTGGCCCACCAGGTCAAGGCAGTTTAGCTGACAAACTACGCATGCTCGGTCCCATTGGCGGAGCAGCCGGCAACGCCGATGACAAGACGCTGAAGTTCGGAGAGAAATTGATGCACAGTGTCGGCCAGAGAGACAATGGCCACAACGCCCATTCTATAGGCAAAATAGAAGAATGGGCTGAAGAGGCCAACAAAGCCCAAATGGAACGTCATTCTCGTGAAAGCAAAGAAAAACGTCCTGGATCGCCCACTAGCGATACTGTCCTGGACGAAAAAGCGCCACTAAGAAATTCCAACGAACTGAAAACTTCAAATACCTGCCATACGGTCGATCCCGAAACCATCGCGATGTCTCAAACCCCGCCCTCTGTCGCCTACTCAGACGCCCCGAACCAGAACACATCGACGCAGAAAAGGAGGCGGAGAGCTACGACTCGCAGCTCGAGAAGAGAGTTCCATGCCAGCGATGACATTATTAGCACCCCTGATGCGGACGAGTTGATGCATATGGTGCAAGGGCATCTCGTCCTCTGGCCATACGACTGGCTTGCGAAAGAGGAGCAGGGCGGGAATTGGCTTTACAGCATTGATGGATTGGCGCCCTTGGAAATCTAGTAAGTTGCCTGCATGACCAGCTTCGGATATTGATGACTGACATTCGAGTAGCAATTGAGCTTTACACTTTTCTGGTCTTACTTTGTTCATCTGTCGAGGCCTTCTTGGGCATTTTGCATGGCGTTCCCTTCAGCCCGTTATTGTAAGCACAAGCGGCGGCGTTCTCTTGGGACATGCATACTTTTGGCTCATTTCCATGACACCCCTTTGCGCGCTTGTATATATATTAGGAGAGCATAATTGTGTATAAGAAATTGTATTCTGACATTCTTTCGGGTTTGGTCCCAAGCAACATTTCGCTTGAGGATGGTATCCAGCCCGAATTCGTCAAGTAGGCTAACTCGTTTATGTAGGTTTGCCTGACTAACTAGTTGTGTAATTTCATCAAGTAAGCCTGCTCTTATGATGTCTCTCTGTCACTGTCATAGTATCTGTTTTTGAGCTACACCAAGCACCACATCTATTCTTTACAAGTATTTATACCCATTACATTAATTACGTTGGTCACCTACTTCGAATAGTAATGACCTGCTTCAAAAAAATCGAGCCCAAAGGGCTTACCAGTTTGTTATATATTCACCAATGCTTGGCTTTTGGTAGCTATAGCTCGGTAGCGTTTCGAAGGGTTTGATAGGCCCCTAGGCTTCAAGAAAAGTCATTCGCAACTAGTCAGGATCATCAGGTGACGCTTGAGTTGCTGAATTCGACGTGTAGTTGGTCAAGTAAGCCTACTAGACCTATTCACGTACTTGGCGAATTGGAGGCAGCACCTTCGCCGGCGGCGGCATCTATTCTTGTCTACACCACACCACGTCGCGACTCGGTCATCGACGCCTCATCCCAAGGCAATCTGCCCCCATAAATTTCCACTCCACTCCCACCCCCCTTCCACCTCAACAAT
>JAABUK010002000.1_pt1 | contig 37416 bp, 35 predicted proteins | sample 5559141 | NCBI WGS metagenome assembly JAABUK01 (sample SAMN10711869, study PRJNA513367) | rock metagenome | isolation source: Antarctica rocks | place: Antarctica: Victoria Land, Pudding Butte nord | collected 2016-01-03 | reverse complement strand
GTTCTAGTAGGGTTCTCCATTCGGCCTAGTGTCCGAATCATTCTGTCACCGACGTGGGGATCTCCCACGAATAGTGGCTCGTGCCTGTGGACTTAGGCTTTAAAGAGCTCGCTTAGTTAGGGCTAGCATGACATCTATTGTTGACACCTGAGACTAGGACGCATCTTTCCTGTAACTTTCATTGCAGGATGAACTGGATCAGCCTTTCAACATATTATGAATTAACAGCTCTTCTCTTATTCCTCGTATTTGCCCCCCACTATTGCCAAACTTGATTCTTCCAACCAACCCTTTAAATATTCGTACACGGTGAAAGTGACGGCTTGCCCAGGCGCAACTCTCATGATCCGAGGGGTGATCCCTTTGTAGAACGCATGAAATCCTTCCTGCTTAAACATGTCGCTTGCAATAACCCTGACTCGACTTATTGCCGTTTCTCCTGGCTGCCCAGGCGTTTTCTGCAATCTCGTCTTGATCGTATCTATTGGTGCATTGCTCAGAGGTCCCATGGCGCCGCTTACCAGCCCAATGATCGCTGTCTGCCAGCTCGGGAGCTCCTTTTCATGATAGGCAGGCTGGAAATTCTGGAGCAATTCTTTGAACTGCGCGTACGCGCTGAAGTTGACAGCTTGGTTTGTGCCTTGTCGCAGAGCGGTTAGAGAGACACCGCGATATATCGCACCGACACCCTCTTCCTTGAGTACAGTATACGCGGCGTGTGCAGCATTCCGATATTTTGGTATGTCTAGCGGATCGGCCATTGAGTGATGTTGGGCTTGCAGACGGATCTTGATGACTTCCATTGGGGTTACAACAGCAACGGCTTCCGTCACACCCGCAGCCAATCCAGCTAAAGGACCGTCAATGCTCGACATTCCTCGCGGTTCAATCATGGCAGGTCTAGGTAGTCTCACCAAAGAATGTGGCCTGTCCAGTCACATGGCCACCCTTGTCTGCAAGCAATTGCTTGTACCATTCGTAAGAGGTGAAGCGGATAGCCATCTTAGGCACGATCCCTGTAATGACTGCTCCTAGACCTTTGTATAGACCCAATGGCGATTCCCGTTTCACTATCTCTTTACCGGTTGTAAGAAACCCTCGCGGCTTGGTCTGCAACCCAGATTAGAGGCTGTGAGGTTAAAGGAGCATACACACTTACTCCAGGCGCTCGCTTCCGTCTCGACAGCTGCATGCGGACCTTGATTGTATCTGGAGACCTTGTCGGTCAGGGCTCAAGCCTAACAGCTGGGTTTGACTAACCTAGTGGATGGCAGGCAAGTGCTTCCATCATGCCGGCTCCACCGCCAGCTGTTGAGGCTTTTCAGCAGTGGTATGGTTCTTGAACAGATTTCAAACCATACCAATTAGATTGGTGGCCGCCGAAGCAGGCTTCTTTCCACCAGGACCATTCACGCTTTTGGCAGACATGGTGATGTACACAAGATACCACAGGGTATTATGGGACCAAGAAGGAATCAGCACAATGAGACGGTTGCGAGCAGATAGGTCAACGGACTAAGTAGGAAGGATTTCACGAAAGAACACGTTGTTGAAGGAGATTGAGAGAGAGAGAGCCTGCCATGTGCTGATGGTTGCCAAAAACAACAGTAAGGGCCAAAGGAGAGTGACTGTGACGCAGACCCTCCATTTCACCACGACCAAAGCCAGCCAACCGCGGCAGGTTAGAAACTCGGGAGCTATGCTTGATTTGTCTTAAGATTTTCCCGCAGTGAAGGTTCGAGGATTGAGTCTTCGCTTGGAAGCTGTCAGGACGAGCGGAGGTATCGCTCCTGGACCAATGGGGCACTGGGGACAAAGCTCAACCAGCCAGCTAGATACTGTACACTCATCCGGCTCGCCCGAGATAATTGCTTGCCTCGAGAGCGTGTGGATAGACCACAGCTCTCTGTCGTATCAAGCTCTGTCGAACCTACCAATGTCAGTAACGAGTAAGACCATGGCGAGCGCCACGAGACGAAGATGTGGGGTCTAGCGCCCTTTGGTAGCCGAGGCTGTTTTTGCGTGCGGACTCGACCATCTGACAGGCGAGAGCCAACGACACGATAGCAGGCCACCATGCAATCCGGCATCACCGTCTCCAAAGAGCTCCAAGATGCCTTCAACGAGCTGGTCTCCACGTCTGCGCAGCGCGGTCTCGTCGTCACCATTCACTCCGAAACTTTGACTCCTCAAGCCACCCTCCCCTCCACAAGCACAGACTTCCACTCCGACCTCGATGGCCTGCCAAGCCTTCTTGAGAAAGATGCCGCTTCCTATATAATACTCCGCCGCTACCAGAATGCTCCCGATGGTTATGTCGCTGTCACATACGTTCCGGACTCGGCGCCTGTGCGGCAGAAAATGCTGTTCGCTTCTACAAGACTCACGCTGGTAAGGGAGCTGGGAACAGAAAGGTTCCGGGAGAGCGTTTTTGTGACCGAGACGAAGGAGCTAACACCGGAGGGGTGGAGGAAGCACGATGCTAGTGGGGAGGCGAAGGCACCATTGACGGAGGAAGAGGAGAGCTTAAGGGGGCTCAAAGAGGCAGAGGCAGAAGTGCGGGGTGGTACCGCTGGTAGAAGGTTAGAGACTGGTGGGCGTCTCAGTATTGCCATGAGCGATGAGGCGAGAGGGGCGTTGGAAGGGTTTAAGAAGGGCGGAGATAACTTACTCCAGCTGGTATGGATCCCTATGTTTGAGGAGACATGATGCTGATCTGGGCTAGAAAATCAATGTCGCTACCGAAACGATCGAGCTTGCAGAGGTTGGCTGGACAGACGCGGAGAGATTGTCTTCTGCTATTTCGGCATCGGAACCCCGCTATACATTCTTCAGGTACACGCACACACTCGAAGGAGCAGAACAATCGCCGGTAGTCTTCATCTATACCTGTCCATCAGGATCGAAAATTAGGGAGCGCATGGTGTATGCGTCGACAAAGCAGGGTTTTCTCACTGCTGCAAGCTCGACTTTAGGTATTGAGATCGCAAAGAAGCTTGAAGCATCAAGTCCATCTGAAATCACGAATGCGACGCTAGAAGAGGAGTTCCGCCCAAAACAAGAGCAAAAGCAGGGCTTCTCGCGGCCAAAGAAGCCTGGTAAACGGTGACCATCCAGTCCGGGTCAGACGAGTCTGTGGCTTAAGAACGCGCCATAGAACTGGATTATAGACGTGATTGTTGATTGAAAGGATAGCACCTTTTTACAAATTCTAAGTCCAAACCCCTCTGATACTCTTTTGGCATCAGAGGCCACATGTCGCTCTGAAATTCCGTCGCTAAATCAAAGGTTCCCAAACTAGGCAACAGGAAAAGAAATTTGACTGTACATTGGGCCAAAGGATTCCCATCATTTAGTTCAATTTAATCATCGCCGTGGCCTGGGCGCCGTCAAACCCTCGGGACCGGACAACGCAACGAACGCCTTCAAAATTCTGGTTGTTGGCCTTTCTCGTCTAGATTCCGACATGGCACCCCTAGTTGTGCAAAATGCTACCGGAGAATGAGGACGACGATTAAACGCGACTAAGGTGGTATGACCCGCGCAGGTCCAGCCTAATCGAAGTCTGCTGCCTTGTAGTCCTTGACATTGGCACTCGGTGGGTTGCGATCCAACAAGTATGCAAATTCATCCTGGTGCTTCAACAGATATCGCGGGACATCTGGATTCCAGTCGATCCGGTCATACGTTTTGGACTCCCTATCACATGGATCTTTCCCCTTTCTCACTCTTTGCAGTAACTTTTTTGGATACGTAAACTCGGATTTATTGAACTCATTGTGCGAGAACGATGTGATCTTGTTTACCATGTCCTGCAGGCTCGCCACACAGGAACTGCAATGCCAAGTCGCGTTGTAGATCTCCGCATCTTGCTTGTCCATCCGCAAGCTCTCCGGTTTAACCGTCTAATCGCCTTTCCAGAATGTGGCTTGTGGGTGCTTCCATTGCTCCTCACGAAGGACCCACTTGAAGCTGTACCGGTAATACTCGGTTTGGAGAGTCAGGCGCTGGGGAAACATGCAATTCCGGAGGGCTTTGACGATATCGGCACGAGGAATTTATCGCCCATGTTCACCTACGCGAGTCCGTCCAGAGTCGGGAAGACCTGGTCTATCATAACGTTGCGGGAGAATGTTCAAGATCCCAGGCATCCGTGCACTCTTGACCAGTAACGTTAGACCCGTGATGAATGATTTAGAGGGGCTAAATTGAAGAAACGCTGCCAATTGTCCAGTACAGATAGAGAATCCAGCCAATTTTTAAAGTCCAACCACGGAATTGTTTTTGACAACATTCTTTCGATAGTCTAACCCCAATTCCTCGCGGCATCACGCCATCGTGTACGAAGGTCACTTTGGAGCCAAGAAGCCACCACTATTGTACACAGCCTCGATCTGGTCAGGATGGGAAAGGGCTCTACCCACTTGTTGCAACGCCTCTTCCCATTCATGCATCCTCCGAAGGCTCTTCTCGTGCTGCAATTCTCGCGGTTCCACTGGGCCGTGCAGGTGAATTGTCGCCAAGCTAGCACTGTCTCAAGTCGATATCAACCAACTCTCACAGCTGCTATAGGTGCTCGAGCTGACGTTGATGCTTCCTGTGTGTACGGGCAAGATAATCTAAAAAAGAGAGAAGCCACAGCTGCCGGCATGGACGATACAAAGAGATATAGAAAGGGGCTCGTGATACCGACCTGGTTCAGGCCTCAACAGGAAGACGAAAGAGAAGGAGCCGACGCAATGCTGCCTATACTTTAGGGACAGTGGAGTAAGAAAGCCTGTTATCGAAATTTCTTTACAATCGGCTGCTGCAACAGAGCAGTAAAAGGGTCGTGAACCACAATCAATGGAGTTTTACTATTCAGTTCCCCTATGCAGGAGAAGTAGTGGTCTTTTTCGATCTCCCCAAGGATATCCCAACCAACTTTGCGCAGCAGAGGACTCCGATCATCGGACTCGGGTGGACCGAGAGTCAAGCAAGAGAAACCTTGTAAAGGCGAATTTGACGAGGAGAGTGCAGTATAACATGCGGGTCTCGACCTTTGAATTACTCGGCTATAACAAAAGACACCGTCTTGACGCTACTGTAGTAGTAAGCCACCCGTGCATCGCTGTCCCGCACAGATCGGGACGGGAACATAAGACGCTCGCATGCCTATGATATATTTCTCCTTTGGGAAAGGCGAGTCGAATAATCAACGTCGTCGCCAGACAGGCTTCGGGGGAGCCCCGGTAGTAGTACTAGCATTCTTTACGCTGCATCAAAGGCAGAATACGTCTCTATTATTTACCGCCCAACGTTGGTGTAAGAAGCTAGAGGAGATAGCTTGCATTAGCGCTGGAACTATGCCTTCGTTCAAAGACGAAATATACGTGATTGATTGGTGCGAAAATACTAGCTTAGGACTAATGCCCTTTGAAGGTGGCAGGGTAAGGCTGCTCGGTGCCTCAAGATTCAAGGGATCCCGCGGGATTCTACCAGACTACTCTATGAAACGGGCATGCTCGATGATGTTGGCGGCTACACATTCGCTGAAAACGACTTACAGTCCCTTCCACCCTCTCCTTTGGGCACGCTCTACAAACTACTAATCAACATTACCCATCCTTGTGCCAGCAAAAATCGCATATATTAATAATTCTACAACAACGCATCGGATAATGCCTGTATGAGACATTATCAGCAAGTGTATTTTCCGTCATTTTCCGTTGCCTACAACATAGAGGTCTCTTCGTGTGCCTTTCTTGTTGCGATAAAATATTTATCTTCGGATTGGTCACCAATAGGGACCAAATACTACCCCAAAACTATATCACCGCAGTGAGATTAATCGCAAACTACGTGGATGGCTCCGCCATTGCAGCAAAATTTCGATGATGGGCTACAGCATGCTCCCACACCACTTGTCAACAATCATAACGAAGCTCCTCAGTCGTACAACACGTCAGGTGCCGAATATGACCGCAACACACAGCCGGCTCTTGAGGTAGAGAAATCTGACACAGTACGACATGTCGTAAGCTCGTATCCCGAGGATGTTATATCTGAAAAGCCATCTCAACGATCCCACGGTCTGCGGAGATCCACTTGGATCCTGCTCATCGCTCTGATAGTCGTCATCGTCATTGCCGCAGTTACCATCGGTGCCGTAGGCGGTATCCTAAGCAGGAAGAAGTTGAATTCCACTCCCGCTCCAAACAACAGCGGGACAGCAGTAGTCCCACAAACCACAGCCTCCTTCTCCTCTTCAACCCCGAGTGCATCACACACAATAACACTCGCCCCCAGCGAGACCTTCTCCATCATCTCATCTCCCACCCTCACCATCTCCCGCGACTGCCCAGCCAGCAACGGCACCACTGTCGTCACCAACGATATTCCGCCTCAAACCTTCGCAAAGAATTGTGGCTGGCTCTATGGCCTGAATGACTCTCCCGGTAACCATTCCGCTTTTGAAAGCACAACCAGCACTCTTGACGCTTGCATCTCCCTCTGCTCGTCATACAACGTCATAAATGGGACGGGACCGCAAGGGAAATGCTCGACTGTAGCTTGGCGAACGGATCTGAGTCAAGAGTATTTTGGGGTTTGCTTTGGCAATTTCGGTGCGAAGGGGCCGGGGCAGGGAGGGGATAGGTCGAGTACGGGGAATGGGCATGTACTAACCGATTCTGCGCTGTTGCTGGAGTGAGTTGAGAGTGGATAGTTCCAAGGCGAAAGAGCGAATATGCAGCGAGCATTGAGGTCAACAGGGCCATATAGGAGGGGAATGTGGATGCATAGTCATCATATGTCAGTCATGTTAAATAAAATTGCCTGCCTGGCGGATGGTGGCCACATATAAATTACTGGAGAGATACCATACTTGCTATATGCGCCGTCAGCTATCTCAACCGGGTGCTCATAAGGCTTTTAGTAGTAGTTCTTTAGTATTTTGGCAGTGTTTCTCGAGTATGCCCACCCTGCAATTCCGTGGAGACGAGTGCCTTTGCCAAGCATTCTCTAACTCCGCCATCCCAAATGTTCTCAGGGCTGATGAAAGAGAACAGCTCTTGAGTCGGTACCCCCATGGCACTGTATGCATACTTGCAGGTTCCATGTCAGCGCCACGCGGATCTCTGCCAAATCTACTCCGTCACACAAATCCTACGCACATCTCTAAGCACCAGCAAACATTCGATGCAACCCAAGCATACGACACACCGATCCATATTGAGATGATCTTCAAACACGTCACATCTCGCGAAGAAAGGTCGAATAGTGACTTAGAGGAATGGAGGGTAAGCTTTTTCAACTGCCTAGCGTGCAAAAGTTCCAGCAGAGTGAAGACTACATCAGACGGTTGCGGCGCCCCTGCATGATGATAAACGAGTCTGAAAGAGAGCCAGTCCTTGATGTACGATACTTGGTTTGTAGAAGGTCGCTGGAGAAGTGGCCTGGACCTTTCGGGCGCAACAGATCGGACGTGCACACCTCCACCAAGAACAATATAGTAGCCTCAACAAACCACCACTCACGGCTGCGCGCAATGATGTCTTTTCTTGTTAGAGAAACATATTACGAAGGAACTCAACAGCAGATCTCAAAGCTTCTGTGACGTGATTTATATGTGTTTGTAGAATACCATTTACTTGGATATTAATGGCTCCAAACGCCTTCTCCTATGTACAACATTGCTGGAGCCGGAATCACGAACGTCGAGGCAATGAACGCCGAAAGACTTGAGTCTGGGAGTGGCTCTTCGCACGAAACATAATGAACAACAGCCACGCCACTCTGTCTAGTAAACAATCATTCTGTACCATCACTCGATATCTCTCATATACAATCCAAGCTCGGCTTCGACATACCGCATTCATGACTGCCGTTGACTAGAATATCATCGACCTCGTTTTGGCAGAATCTCTCCTCTGCGCTGCGTCAGACCGCCTTGGGCTCTTCTGAGGCATAACAGGTGCGGACGGATGAGAGAAATGCTTCGACGGCGTAGGCGGTGCAGATCTATTAGGCGGTGGTGCGACTCGAGACGGAGGTGCCTGCTTCGCCGCAGCCGCCTTGATCTGGCCTTGCTGAGCCTGGGTAGCTCGAGATGCGGCTAACCGCTGTTTTGCCAGGACGAGATCCGTCCATGTCTTGGACTTGTTGGTGTCTCTACCCACGACGTCTGCGAGCACTTTCATCCAGTCGTCTTTCGCAGCTGCACTATCGGCGTAGAAGTCAATAGTCTCGCCGTTGGCAAAGCGAATCCGAAAGCCTTCCTCAACGAACATATAACCCTCTTCCTCCTCGGCGAAAGCAGACTTCCTACGCCCGCCCTTCTTCGGCGAAGCCTCGCTTCGCATGAGAGAGGACTTGTCATCGATAAGCTTGCTGGCTTTGGCAAGGTTGATGGTGGCTCTAGGCTGGCGTGTTGCTTCATGGTAGGCAGTGAACTTGGATCCATCTAGTGTGAAGAAGCGACGTCGCCAGTACTAAATTGTCATTAATTGTGCCCTACTTCTCCATTTCGAATGTTACTTACTGGGCAATCACCGCCTTGCTGACTTAGATGTCCCTCCCATTTCTTTGGTGTTGCTGTCTCGGCCTCTTTGAGCTCACGAATGCAAGCATTCATGCTCTTTGGCATGTCCTCGTCCTTTGCTCCATTGGGTTTGGGTACAAAGAGGAGCTGTAACTCGAGCTTGCCAATTCGGTATGGCGCTTTACGTTGTACATTACCGGTGATGGCACTACGTTTGCTCTTGACACTGCTCGCACTTACTTCTTCAGTTGCCCACTCATTGAAGCATGGAACATCCACTGTGTACGGGGTGCCGTATGCGCTCGTTTCGTGATCTTTGAGACAGACATAGGATCGTGCGAAGCTCCCGTCTTTGGCAACAAGACCATGCAAGAGGTCCCAGGCTGTTGGCTGCGCAGTTCGCTTGGCTTGTGCTGCTTGCTGCTTTTGTCGCTCAGCCTTCTCAGCCTTCTGAGCCTCCTCTTGCTGCTTGAGCTCTTGCTCCTTACGTTTCCGTGGAGAGGCAAATACTCGGCTGAAGGTTGATGGCTTTGGTTGCTTCGCAACTTTGGTGGGAGACTCAGCCAGAGGAGGTTGAATCTTTGGTTCCTCCAATTTCGTTGTCAGGGTAAGTTGAAATTCCAAGTCGTTCAGGACTACAAGTTCAAATTCTTGACCGATTGGGGCCGTCTTACCCAATTCTAGCCATGCTGTTGTGACGCAGTGCAGGCCGTTGTCGAGCGTCAAAGCAAAATAGGAGCGCTCGCCTGTTACCACGTTAGATTTCCGAACTCGTAAGACTCAGTGGGTTATTTTACTTTTTGGCAGTGGCAGATCCAGGTCTTTGACCCGTAGAACCTTGACAAACAGTCTACCTCTTTCTCCGTCCTCGCCAATCTCATCAACTGCTTCTACCGCTTGGTCTTCTGTGACACTGTCTAGGGCACTTGCGACATTGCTCTGCTGGCCAGGCATGGGGGGTACGGGTCCAGAGGAGGGAGTCTTCGAAGGAGCACCCCCCGATTTGCGGATACTCTTACGTCTGACCTTACCATTCCATGGCTCTGCAGTCCACGCTTGTTGGCTTGGCTTTCTCGGAGAGCTGCCCGCGGATCGTGTGGCCCGAGCAGAGATTTCCTGGCCCTCCTTGGCCTCGCCCACGGATTCGATGGAGTCGGCCGATTCGTGCGAAGCGCTACTCGCTATGATGACTTTGGTGTTTTGTCTCATCAGATAGCCTTTCTGTGTACGGAAAGCCTTGTTAGCATAACCTCCACCAACGGGTTTGAATCCTTGTCCAGGCATATACTCTGCACGACCGGGGGACCATGGCTGGGCAGCCACATTGGGGGAAGGAAATTCGAACGCCACCTTTTGGGCCTCGATCACGCGATCGAATTCGCTCTCGATGCCAAATCCAAGTCCATCACCGCTTTCCACAGGGACTTCCAAAGGGAGAAGACTGCTCTTGCGCGGGGCTTTCCGGGGAACTTCTCTCTCTTCCGAGCTCTTGATTGAATCTGTCTTATCCTCCAATTCCTGTTCCTGCTCATCTAGTTCGCCAACGACGGAAGGCCTAGTCAGATGACGATTGGGGATCATTGGTACGACAGGGACCTGGCTACCACTGCTGACTTGACGCCGTACCTCAGCCATTGCCTCGATATCCGTCGGTGTGACTGAAGGTCGAGTCTTGAGTCTCCCACCAGGAGCTTTGATGGTTGCGACTGGCTCTGGAACTCCTGGTGAATCGGGCACAGGCGAATGAGCGACCGGGTGGCGTATGACCGAATCTGGGGTCCGAGGCTCCTCATCTAGGTCATGCCGCTGTCCTGGGAAGCTTGGGGGTTCGAGCTGGGCCTCAGGAGTCACTGGTCGCTCAAGGTACTGCTCCGCAGTAGACGGCCTAGAAGACCCTGCTGACTCAAATGGCTCCCGCGCTATAGCTGATGATGGTGACCATGATGGCTTAGAAGTAAACACGGATTTCTCTGGTTCCTGATCAACTTCCGGCGATGGGGTCATGAAGGATTCCATACCAAACCCAAAATCAGACTCTCCAAGAAGGGCTGCAAATTGTGGTAAAGACATGCGATTGCCATTTTGGCTTTCTACGCCCTGCGCTGTCTCATTTGAGGTCGGAGCTCGTGGTGTGGGCGGACCATCATCTTCAGTGGTATTAATTGAATGAGGCTGTTGACGTGTGTCTTCCTTGGAATCAACGGAGTAGTGGCTCTCGTCGTCATCATCATCATCTCTTTCGTTGGCAGCACTGGATTGCTGGAAGGCTTCGAGCTTCTCGATGGCGTTCATATATGATTCTGCTTCCAATTGCTGATTGTAAAGGTCTGGTATAGAGTAAACATCAACTTCGCCATCATCATCCATAGGCTCCTGTTTGATCACCACCGCGTTCTCTATTGTCTCGGTTTCCAACGACGGTATTGGAACATCAGGATCTAAAGTGCTGATACCAGCTATGCCAGCGCATGGACTTAGAGTAAGGGACGAATACTCCTCCTCTTCGGGTTCGTTGAATTTACGACTCTTCACCTTGCGTAGGATCGACTCTCGAGAAATACGTGGCGGTGGCTTGTAATCCCCAAGATCAGCTACCTCATCGTTCTCTACCTCTTCTTCACGGGCGTGAACATCCTCTTTGCTTTGGTCTGGCTCTGGGCTTCTGACAGGAGAGCCCCGCCGCAGCCGCCTCTCACGCTGCTCCTGCTGCTCCTCGGCTGCCATTCGAGGTTTCTCCTCGTCTTGGAGCATCATCAATCGCAGTCGCTCCTCAATCGACATTGAGCATCCGCCCATTCCTTGGATCTCTGCTTTCGAAATCGACGCTGGGCGCGGAGGTGAGGGAGCTGTACGCTGGGAGTTACTGACACGCTCAACAGTATTGTTGAGGCTGTTGTTCGAGTCGGATCGAGCCCGGGGGAAGACTGGCATGCCCAAGGCGGGAAGTGGAGGTAATGGACGACGTTCCCCGTTTGAGTTCGCAGAGTCTGTCCTTGTAGGAGATGGGCGAGCATCGATAGCGGAAGAAGGTCGTGCCGTAGGAGCTGGACTGCTACGCTGCTCTCCATCGAAGGGATCTTCTACATGGGTAGCGAGATCTTCATTTGCAACAGCTGGGCTCATGAATCGCCAGTCTTCCGGCAAAACTACAGGAGTCTTTTCAGTGTCTTCGAGTGAAGCATCGAAGCTGTCGTCTCGGTCGATGGAAGTTTCACGGTCGAAACTCTCCTCTTCTTCATCTTCGACAGATTCGTAACTTCCCTCACGCGACCCCGATGCTACCGACGAAGGATCTGGTGTAGTCATTTCGTATTCCTGAATTTGAGGAGGCGCAGCATCGAAAGTAACACTCTTCGCATGGCGGTGAAGCGATTTCCCTGGAGGTAGCTCGCGCTCTGCGAACGACTCCTCTTCATCAGACCAAATACTATTATCTGGATTAAAGGCCTGGTGCGATTTTGCGTATCTGCTCTTGGTAGAGAGGGACGATTTAGTTGGGAACGATTGACCTTTGGCCAGAGAATTTGAAACTTCGTCCATCTTCGTCGGAGATCGAAGCGGGCTGTTCGCGTGCATATTCTTCATTGGGGAATCCTTCTTTTTGCGGAACCCTTCAAGCCCTCTACCGCCATATGCATTGCCTTGAACTGTAGCACCGAGCGGTCTTCCAGAGGCCAAAGGCCGTTCAATCATGGGACTTGATGTAGGATCATACTCCCCTTTGTGTTCGCGTGCAAACATGTTGCTATTCTTGACGCGAGACGCACGCTTCAGGTTCTCTATTGACGATCGCTTGGCAGGGGATGGAGAGATATCACGGTCGCCCACGGGGTTCCTGTTTTCTGCATTAGGCCTGGTAGGAGACGCAGGGTCACGGCTCTGCCAGTAAAGTCGGGGAGAGACCGATGCGATGGGCGAGGGATCGAAGGGTGAAGAATCTCCATTGAACATGGCCTTCTATACATCATCAGTATTCCTAGCCTTATAGAGCCCAGGTGCATCCTTTACCTTCGTATTCTGATTGTAGCTTGGAGAGTTGCGCCTGCGCTCCATTGGCCCGAGCTCGGCGAGGGCTCTCGGAGTTGGAGCGCCATTCAATTTGTTTGGCGAAGACGACGGGGTGTTCTTCTGGATTCTGAGTGGCTGTATCTGAATGATGCTTTAGTGAGCAGGGTCGCAATACTCGCATCCACGCTGCAACGTACAGATTGAGACATGATGGCGCCTGTCGGCTTGCGACCAATTGTGATGATCGATTCTCAAGCTCGCGAGGAATGTGATTGTTTGGCTCCGCAAAAGCCGCGTCGCGGTAACTAGTATACAGTCGATGCGAAAGTATTGAAGAATGCCAGCTTCTTCACCACATGTCAGATTCACTCAATTGAAGGCGCTGACGAGCTCGGAAGTCGAAGTGCCTTGAAGTGTTATGGACCGGTACAAAAGCATGCTTGAGAAGGTAAACATTGCAGATCTCCAGGGTGTCGCTGAGTCATCAAAACGCTTCAGGCTAAAGTAGCCCTAACCCTAAGAGATCGTGTCGAGCAGGATGGAAATTTCTTGAGTTGCATGAGGGTAGGGGCTCAAATCAGCCCCAGAGGAGCCCCGGCAGCGCCCCGCACCGCACCCCCGAGAACGGCCGGCCTAACAGTCCCCCCCCTGCAGGCACCCCAACAGCGGGCCCCGCGGTTTTCCCCCCGGCAGGCTCCCTAACAGCAGCCGCCGTAGCACCCCCAATTGTAACCCCGGAGGAGCCCTAGCGACCCCTAACCCCCTAACCACGCCCTGGACCGCGCCCCCGACCACGCCCCTAACCACGCCATTTTTAGTAGCACTAACGCCCTATAGGGCTGCGCTCGTTCTAGGTTTGCGCCCGTTCCGGGTGACCCCTTCTATAATAAAAATTAGTATTACAACGCCCAAATCATGGACTCCGGACCAAATCTTGGTGAAGCCGTGAAATGTCAGGTTGATGTATTCAATGTCACACTCCACTCAAACCTTATGCCTCTTTTGCCAACATAGAGCATCAATATTTACATTACAGATCTCGCGATTTCAACCATGCCTTTCCACACGCTCCATGGCGCAACTTCAGCGCCGCGCTCCATCCCGAATGACCCTTTCCCCAAAAGTCTCTCGCCCACCCACCAGGACCACTCCAAGCGGCCGCCCCATTGGGAGACGTACCAGCAGCCCTTTCGCCGGCATGAACAAGACCACAGCGGACATACGTCGTGCACCTCGCGCTCGCTCGGAAGCTGAAGTGAGAAGATCTGGGGGAGGAAGAGAACGCCCTAGGAAAGAAAAGGAACCATTTCATGCTTTGAAAATGCAAAAGGCTTTGAGCCCAGTCTCGTATGGACAGAGGACATCTATAAAGGCTAGGATCAGCGATATCGATAGCTTCGAGGACTTCCCGCTCTTACCTGCAGTCAAAGAGTCGATCTACAACCAAGCGTTGTCCGGCATGCACGACGTTGTTCCCACACCCATTCAACGGCTAGCCATACCGATTTTACTCGGTAGTGAGACGAGAGCAGCTCGCAGAAGATCATCCGCATCCGGCAAAAAAGAGATGGAACAATTTCTACTTGCTGCTGAGACAGGCTCAGGGAAGACATTAGCCTATCTGCTGCCAGTTCTAGATGCAGTCAAACGTGCGGAGGCCATAGATGCAGAAGCCGAGGCACGAAGGAAGGCCAAGGAGGAAGAAGAGAGGAAGACCTCGAATTTCCATGCTCTTGATCCACCTCCATTGTCCAATGCACCTCATCCGACGACTGGCCGACCGAGGGCTATCATTCTTCTACCGACCTCCGAGCTAGTCACGCAGGTCAGCAGCCTTGCGAAGCTCCTCTCTCATACTGTCAAATTTCGCTCTGCACCCATATCATCAGCGTACAGCGGTAAGGTAATTCGCAACCGCCTTTTTGCACCTACCGGTATCGATGTCTTAATATCCACGCCTCATCTCGTCGCCAGTGTCTCCGAGTCGGATCCCAATATACTAAGCCGTGTATCCCATCTCGTAATAGACGAAGCCGACTCTCTTCTCGACCGCTCTTTCGCCCCGTCTACATCGACCGTCATCGACAAAACGACCCCATCACTACAGCAGCTCATCCTCTGCTCTGCCACTATACCTCGCAGTCTGGACTCGTACCTCCGCCAGCGCTTCCCAGATATGCGACGTCTTGTGACTCCAAATTTGCATGCTATCCCTCGGCGCGTGCAGCTCGGTGTAGTTGACGTAGAAAAGGAACCGTATAGAGGCAACAAGAGCCTGGCGTGCGCCGACACAATTTGGTCCATTGGGAAAACGGCGGCCGAGAACACTCCTGGGGGAACTGGGGAGGTTGACATCAAACGCATCCTCGTGTTTGTCAACGAGCGCGAAAAGACTCAGGAGGTCACTGAGTATTTGCAATCTAAAGGTATTGATGCAGTGGCTCTGACCCGCGATACGCCGGAACAGCGTCAATCAGAGACTCTGAGTGCTTTCACTACTGCCAAGGGTGAGAGCGTGTCCATCACCACTAAAGACCTCGATGTCAAGCCGAGTGGACCTAATTTCGTGCCTTTTGGTCGGGACGCAACCCCTGCGCCAGCTCCACCGAGGCGACATCTACCGAACACGAAAGTCCTTGTAACCACTGACCTTGGCTCGAGGGGTATTGACACTTTGGCTGTGAGGCATGTCATCTTGTACGACGTACCGCACTCTACCATCGACTTCATCCATCGACTTGGCAGAACAGGTCGGATGGGTCGAAGAGGTAGAGGTATAGTACTCGTTGGGAGGAATGATAGAAGGGATGTTGTCAGAGAAGTCAAAGAGGGAATGTTCAAGGGGCAAGCTTTGATATAATGGTATCATAGTAGAGCAAAGATCGCTGAGTGCTGTGTTTTCTTGGGCAGCACGTATACCCTATCTGTTCTCATGTACAATACAAGTACCATCTATAATTCTCCTCACGCGCTTAGGAAGGAGCTTCAACCGCTAAGACCCGAGACTTTTAAGTACACTCGAGTCCCCACGCATTGAGGGTTAATGCAATGCAGGAATCACATCCTCTCCACCTTTGCACCGTTCAGCCACTCCGAGTCATCTTGAGAAGCGTCTGCGGCAAGTAGGTACAGCTGATCCAAGAACGCAGGAACAAATGTCCCGGGCCCTTTCACATCCGCTAGTATTCAGAGTCAGCATTCCTTCATTCAAGCACGGAGTCGACTCAAAAGGTATGTCTGTGTAGCATATCCTCAACCATGTCCCACGGCTCACCACAGGCTACAGAATTGGGGAAACATCGAACAGAAAACAAAACCTACCCCTTACCGCAGCTTTCTCAGCTGCAATCTCATACATCAAGATGCCTGACAGCGCCGCCAGTAGTTTATCCTCCTTGTGCACAGCCAAGAAGGCCGCTATAGTCGTACCTAACGTACATCCGCTTCCCGTGATGCTTCCGAGGTACGAATGACCGTTCTTAATAGCGTATGTTCGATCACCGTCGCTTAAGTAGTCAATAGTTCCGGTCATAAGAATGACGTTACGTTCTCTGGCCTGCATAGATTGTGGAGTCAGCATTGTAGATGCGAAATATAAGTGGCCAAAAAGGGCTTGAGTCCCGAAATATGCATCTGTCCACAGCCGCGATGGAACAATAATGGTATCGAAGGGTACATACCGCGAGTGTTCTTACTATCCTCACTTTCTCCTTTTCGTCGCTAGTGCTGACACCGCTGTCAACTCCTTTCTGCTGACCCATACTTTCGCCGAGCACCGTCCGTATCTCGTTCTCGTTACCTTTGATTACGTCGAAGTAACCATTTCTCATTAACGTCTTGACAGAATTTCGGCGGACTGCTGTTGCTCCTGCACCTACAGGGTCGAATAATATTGGACCGCCAACCTCATTGTACGCTCGTATTGCATTATTGTAATTGAGCAGTCCGTCTGGCGTGACGGTGCCCATATTGACAACTAGAGCACCACCTAGCCCAGCCAAGTCTTTGGCTTCTTCACCATAGTTGGCCATAATAGGACTCGCGCCAATGCAGAGAGCGACATTCGCCGCAAAGTTTTGCACCACTAGGTTGGTCATGTTGTGGCATAGCGGGGACTTGGCTCCCAGCTCTTTGACGATGTTGGGGACCTGGGACAACAGAGTCTCAACGCTCTGGTTTTCCTTGGCTTTGAGACTCATAGTGGTGGGAACGCCCTTGATTGCTTTGAGTAATGCAGCGGCCGCAGCTTTTGGGTCTTCTGCAGCCATAATCGCACTAACAATGGCAACCCCGTCGAGACCCTTTCTGGGGGACTTGGATTGAAACATCACACGTCGTACGTTTGGGATATTTAGGCCACCAATGGCTACTGTGGGGATCGCCTGATCCATGGTCGAGAGGCGATGGAGGACATTTCGGACACCAGCAATACCAATAATCGATTTCGTATTTTCCTTTGTAGACGTAGCGTAAACAGTGCCAATCCCTAAATAGTTGGCGCCCCCACTAGTAGCTACAACGGCTTCGGACAGATTGCTCGCTGTAACCCCAATGATGGCCTGGGGACCAAGTATCCTTCGAGCTGTTCGGAGATCTGTTGAGATTGTCAGAGATTCGTAAAGAACGTAATGATGAGGATGCAAGCCATCGGACCGAGCCATCCCATGTCATGACAGCAGGCAAGTACCTTATTGGCGTAGGGCAGATAGCCATCATAACTGCCACTATCTCTGCTAGTCTACCTAGATGATTGCCAAGCCGCGTATAGCAGTTTGCCAAGGTATGCAAAGCAACAACTCCGGCAAGAAAAAGGTGAAAGACCGAGAGTGATACGAATTGGAGTATGTATTCAAGCAGTCATACCTGTATCTTCTTGACCTAAGTGTACACCTTCCGCACCAATAGCTAAGGCAACATCAATACGATCATTGATGAGCAAGGGTACATTATGCTTTCTGGTAATGGCATGAAGACGCTTCCCCATACGAATGAGGTCTGCTGTCTCGCTTGTTTTGTCTCTGTATTGCACAATCGTGACACCTCCAACGATAGCCGACTCTACTACAGAGACGAGATCCTTGTTCCCAAGGATCGCTGAAGTGGAATCCGTGACAAGGTATAGTGAATAATCAACAGCCATCATGCCGTGTGGAAGCTTGGGCTGTGGACCAAGGTTGGGGGGCCAGATATTGCTGAGGAATTTAAACGAAGGGAAATTTTCAAGGCTTTTCCAAAGTCTTCGAATCCATACTCTGAAGTTCACGAGTCTGATTTGGTAATATTGGTCATGCTATGAGCTGCGGAGACTGGTATTATTGAAACGGTCCACGGCCTGAAAAGAGACAAAATTCGTTTTCGGATGCGGAAATAGCTATGGGCTTTTTAGATCTCGGAAATGAGAGAGACACAACCAAACACATGAGCATTGAGTGAATGACGCACCATAACTCCCTCATAAACATATAATCATTGCAAAAGCGCGTCGTCCTACTGTAAAAGAACGCGTGAGCAAGTCATGAACTCAACGCTAGCGGCGGACTGCGAGGGCCCGCCGCTTGCCTAGCCTGCAGATCTTCCCTCAAATTTATTGATCCTTTTTTCCCTCGCCTTCCCTTCTTTCTTCACAACTTCATTGTCATCAATCCTAAAATCAAGCACAGAGCAAGCAACGGTGCCGTTCAAGCTTCCTTCAAACCAGAGAATCAAACATAACTCAGTGCAGTCCTAGAAACTGCACGCAACCTCTCATAGGTAGAATCGCCTTGCAAAACCCTATAAAACAGAGGACCTCAGCAGACATACGCCTGTCTATGTATTCGTGCTCCAAAGCCTTCAGAAACCATCCGCCGCTCACGCTGCAACCATTTCGCATACCGCGGAAACCTTGTAGCCCATACGCAAGGTCCAACGGGTAATCAACACCCTCATCCATTCGCCAACCTGTATATTCTCGTGGCGTTCTCTTAGGCAACCTGGATCTCCGCATGTCTCTGTTGACATCGTCCGTCTGTTGTTACACTCTTCTTGTCGGCTCTACTTCCAATCTGCATAATTACTAGATATTCCAAAGCTTCACAGCAATCATGGCTACCCTCAATATCCGTCGAGTAAGCATTCGTACTTGACAATCATCAGCGTAGAATGTTGACCCGCCTTCTAGGATGTCGCCGACCCCTTTTATCGCTACAAGATGGAGCGTATCCAGTCCAAGATTGAGGGTAAAGGAAACGGCATCAAGACTGTCATTGCCAATCTCAGCAGCGTTGCTCATTCGCTGAGCCGCGAACCATCTTGTACGTATTAAGTCTCCCTTGTTGTACACGCTAGTCACTGACCGTATGTTTCAGACGTCATCAAGTACTTTGGCTTCGAGCTGGGTGCACAGACTAATACCAACCCTGCCGACGACCGCTGGATCATCAACGGAGCCCACGAAGCCTCCAAGCTCCAGGACTATCTCGACGGCTTCATCAACAAATTCGTTCTCTGCAAGATGTGCAAGAATCCCGAGACGGACGTAAATGTCAAGGATGGAAATATTGTGTTGGATTGTAAGGCGTGCGGCAAACGTTCTGACGTTGACCTTCGCCACAAGCTCAGCGGCTTCATTCTCAAGCAAGCACCAAAGAAAGGCAAGAAGGACAAATCTGAGAAGAAGGCACGCCGCGCCAAAGCAAAGGAAAATGGTGATGCCGAGACCAACGGCAATGGACACGCGTCCCCACAAGGCAGCAATTCGGATAACGCCGAAGACGACGCGGAGGCGGATGACCTAGCGATCGAAGCGAATAGCGATGATGAGCTTACTCGTCGTATCAATGCTGAAGCTAAGGACTTGAATGGGTCCGCTGGAAAGGAGGACTCCTGGACCGTCGATGTCTCCGAAGAAGCCGTGAAAGCTCGCGCTCAAGATCTTCCAGACGATTTCAAGAAGGGCCTTACCTTGGATGAGGATGAAGATGCCGATGGCGAAGTCAGCCTCAATAATGCCTACGATCAGCTCGGAAGCTGGATCATCAGCACTGCCGAAAGCAAGAAAGGTGGCGTCAAGGAACTTGAAGATGTAGAGATCTACTTGAAGGCCAAGGAGTTTGGAATTGAGACGAAGCACAAGACATTGACTGTGCTCGCCCAAACTATCTTTGATGATAGCATCGTCACGCAGATTCCCATCCGTGCTAGCATGCTCAAGAAGGTTCGTCTTCACATCTAACCCTATTCTTTCTGCAATATACTGATCAGCAACAGATGATCACGTCTGACCGCCACGAGAAAGCCTTCCTTGGCGGCACCGAACGCTTCGTTGGCAAAGAGCACCCCAAGCTCGTGGCTCAGATCCCCAAGATCCTGCTCGCCTACTATCAAAACGACCTCATCTCCGAAGACGTGATCAAGAATTGGGGCTCCAAGAAGAGCACCAAATACGTTGATTCGGCCACTAGCAAGAAGGTCCGCAAGGCTGCTGCACCCTTCCTAGAGTGGCTCAACACGGCTGAGAGCGATGAGGAATCCGAGGAGGAAGAGGAATAAGCTCTCGTTGGGGGCCGATCTCACTGAATCCTCGGGTGCTTTGATGCCATCTGTGCTCGTTCATTGATTTCCTGTGCTATTAATCTCCACTCTCGCAAAAGTTCAAGTGGCTGCTCTTCTCACTTCTGCCCCTACGGCAATGTCCAACTCCAGTAACGTTGAATACTACACAACCTTCGTTGCTTCATCCAGTATACCTTGACTATGCACGGTCCATGAGTGTCTGTTGGTTTTAGCCATCCTCTCTGCTCTAGAAGTGTACCACTAATGAGTGCGACACATACTCCTCCATTCTTCCAATCCCTAGAGTCTCACATCCCTAAACTCCACTCCCTCCAGGGCCTCGGGCTTGCCCAAGGCGCTCCCACCACCTTTAATCCTCGCCTGCTCCTCAACCAACCATAACGCATCCGCATTCAACCCCTCCAACACCTCCCTAACGTCCGGTCTATCGCTTACCAAACCCCCCAAAATCTCAAATACCCCATCCTCCAACTCCCCATCCGCACCTACATCCCTCACAATAGTAACAATCAACCCAACCACCCCATCCCAAACCTTCCATCTCATACCCCTCGCCTGACTCCTCCTCCCCTGCACTCTAGCCTCCTCCCTCATCTCTCTCTGCACGCGAGCATACAATCGACACAAGCGTGGCCACTCGTCCTCCACCCTCTGCGCCACAAAGTCGCCCGCACATGTGCACAGCGTAGTCAACGCATTTGCTGCTGCGAGAGTGGTGTACGCTTCCGCGTCGTACAGGCGGGCTGTGATGGCGGGCCAGAGCGTTGCGGCGAGCGGGAGGAACGTGTCTGTGTTTGTAGCCAGGACTGGGAGGGCGGAAGTGAGGAGTGTGAGGATGCCGGCTCTGAGGGGTGCGGAGGGTGTGGTTAGGTGGGCTGGGGTTAGGGAGGCTATGGATTTCACTAGGGTGTGGGTTTTTGAGAGGGGGACGGGGGGCGGGGTGGTGCTGCGTGGAGGGGTTGGTGGGTCTCTGTCTTCGGGGGGGTCGGAGGTGGTGGTTGGTTCGGGAGGCGGCGAGGATGGTGGGGCGAGTGGGCGTGTGCTTGCTTCGAGGTTTGAGCGGAGGAGGGAGGCGAGGTCGGAGATGGTGGTTGAATGGTATGCTTGTGGTCGAGTTGTCGTTTCGTTATCGGATGTGATGGCATGAGTGGATGCTTTTGCAGCTTCTTCAACGATGGCGTTGAGAACGGAGAAGAGCGATTCCACTAATTTGGGGTAGCCCTGGTAGCAAGCCAAGATGGAAAAGATCGATTCGACAAGGTCATCGAGATATGGAATCAATGCCGATCCGCTCAGCTTGACCATCATGACCAGTACTTGCGGCGCTTGAGGACTAAGGTCAAAGGTATTGAGCTTCAGTGCTACGGCGTTCACAAGATAATCTGCATTGTTCACAATCAGGGCAGCAGAGTTGGGATAGTCGCAGGCGTCCGCGACGACGTTGAGACATATCATTGCGTGCTGTTGTAGCGCTGCATTATTGGAACCTAAACGTTCAAGTATGGGGTACAGAGCGTCCACCAGCTCAGGACGAAAATCATACTTTTGTTGCTGAGCTTGGAGAGCGACGACTTCGAGAGCGAGAGATTGTAGCTTCCATCGGTCTTCGTCTTCGAATGTGGATGTGCTCAGTATGTCTAGCGAAAACGCGTAGATATCGTCTAGGAAGGGTTGTCGGATTTCCAGTTCCTGAGGTAGGTTCAGGAATTGGTCTATAATTGAGGCGCTGTCAGTGGTCTCAGTGAGAAATTGAAGGGAAAGCCAAAGCCCGGCTAGCTGCTCATCTCCTGATGTGGTTCGTAGTGTGCTGACCACATCATGCTGTAAATTTATGGATGTTGGAAGAGCTTTGAGCTGGATGGCCAAGCTTTGAAGGCAATTCATGGCTATATTGTTTCTCGATTCGCCGAAAAGAATAGGTGGAAATGTGATTGATCTCGACGTAGCGTTGGTCGAGTGCAGTATCTGTGTGACCTCCATTCCGCTTTCCGAGACAGGATGTATAGGGTTCGAGGACGCCAGCATAGCTGAGGACACGCTTGCTCGTAGGTTCGTTGCCACCGAATCATTCAACACCTCAAAGCTCATATCGTTGTTTGCGAGGATTTTGAAAGCCATAGAGACTTGCTCAATGATCCTTACCTTTCTTATATCATCATTTGACTGCATGATTCTGGGTAGAACCACGATCCAATCATGCAACGAGCCTTTTACAATATCAAGTAGGCCAGCATCATGAGCAAGGATGCTACCGAGGGTGAAGATACCAGTGGTATATGTCTCGGATGACTGGCTGCATATTACAACAAGCGTTTCTGTCAACATTGGTACAGATTGAGCTAGCGAACTTCGGCATTGCTGGATTATAGATACACAAAGTTCGAAGAGGCCAGTCCGGACCTCGATTCGTTCGTAGTACCTCAATGGTAATGTACTCGCCAGAGCCATTTTGATTTGGCCAGCTGTCGCTACGGCCCATGAACCAGTTGTACCATTTCCGTTTTCGAGGAGTCTTTTGGCATCGATATGATCACCCATTCTATCGTCACGGATGACTTGACAGATAACCTTGGCCAAGATGTTGAGACTTGCCGTAAGAACCTTGAAGGATGGCTTTGATCCACTCTTTAATGAGAGTTCTTTAGTAAGAGACGACACTATCCCAGGTAAAACATTCTTCAAGGCTTCGAAGTCTGTGAGACATTCGATCAAGTTACCCAAAGATGCCAAAGCCCCCAGCCGGACTTTCACTGATGGGCCATCCGTGATACCATCAAGGATGACAGTGACACTATGGCCAAGGATTGGAACATTCTCTGGTTCAATGGTGTCCGTTCCCAGGAAGGTCCCTTTAGAAGCTTCGAAAAGACTAGCCAGACACTCGAAAGTAATAGTCCCAAGCTCCTCATTGACGTCTTTGACCTTCGCATCTGTAGCACTACCTCCAGCCAAGAAACATAAAAGTGTGAGCAATTGCTTGCCTAGCTGTGAAGACAGCTGCCCTTGCCAACCATACGCTATGAGAATCTGCAAGCATTGCAGCGCGAGTTCCACAGCTCTCACGGGCAGATCTTTCGTGTCTCGGAAGATGTGGGAGAGAGGGAAGAAAGCATATTCGGCGAGCTTTGAGTCAAGCGCGTTTGGCTGTTTGCTCACGGCTCTTAATGTCTCCTTGACATTTTCCAGCGATTTGACGAGATCGTTCCTGGTGGCTCTCTTCCCTTTGCACCGCAAGGCTACCTGACTGAGCTCCACACACGGCGGCTTGAGGGCGTGGAACGCTTTGACTCGCGCTTCTTCCATCGTTTCTCAAAGAATGAAAATTCGATAGACATGGCTATTGGGACATGTAGGGCATACGCCCTTGTCCAGACGTAAAGAGGAATGGCAGCAAGAACACTGCCCTGGGTTTTCACTAGAATATTGGGCCTAAAAATACAAAGGTTAAATGCAGATCGACAGATTATTCGAAGCGGTACTTGGTCATCTGTCTACAGATCTGAGGGTTCAAAGTGTGAGAGTCGACGAACTTGTATGGATATGCTCTAGTTGTTTGATCCTCTATTACTATTACAGCAGTGGATACGGTCACGTGCCAAGACAGCTGGACAGGTCGACTCGCAAATAGTGCACGTCAGAATGGGACGGAGGGGGCAACGTGAGGACGTGGGTCAGATTATATTCTTTATGCCCGGTGAGACCTATGTCTGCGATCTTCAATGGTAATTCGGTGAGATGGCGGCAAGGACGATGCTTCATCGACGGCGACTGCTCTGATGTGGCCAAGCGATTAAACAGCATCTTCACTACCTACGCTATGATACATGCCACCATCTCCATCCTGCCGTGGCCTCCGAGACTTCATCCTTGGCGGTGTCTCATACATCTTCGCGTAATTAACCACATCGCCATCAAGCATTGCTACGCCGGTTTCCCTTCTGCCAAAGAGCGGCGCGGGGTCACACCAAAAGTCCTTGCAGTTGGTAATGATCCCTCTTGAGAAAGGATTACCTCGTCTTCGCCGAGTGCCGCCTTCCAAGCCTCCTGTAGCTGTTGCTACAAACGTATCAAGACCCAACAGCTTCTTCCAGGTAGTAAAACAGCCCTGTTTCTGTGGCCGGCGGTGTCCTCCAGCGGCGGCAGGGTTTGGACCCATGCCACTACTATCAAGCTGCGCGCCATCCATACTGGTGGTACCTGCTGTCAGCGCGGAAGTAATAGCTTCAGCAGCTTGTGAACTCCCATGCATGTGCCCCCGCATACTTTCATACGTTGTTACTGATCTGGCTACCTGTACCAGTTGTACGGTCATAAGCATTGTGACCCACAACAGCTGTAGACAAGTCCAAACCGTCACGACAACGGTAAATGTGTCTCGAAGAACGTATTGGCAGATGCTCTCCGATAAGATATTACATCGCGGATCTTTGGGTTGGGGAAGATCTCGGATGTCTTTGGAGGGTCAGCTATGGGATATAAGAATGGGATCTGAGTTTCACTTACAGTATACTACAAGTCGGACGAAGAATATCATGCCAACCTCAAGGGCGATAACGTACAAAACGAAGTGCCGTATGTTGTTGGCGCCAACGCAATTATGGATCCATGGACAGTGGCTTGACACGTCAGCACGCACTCAGTGTATGGGCACGCAAAGACTGACTGATCATGTTTCGCAACACATCGAGCGCATCTCTTGCAATGTTTGCTTCGCAGTGGCCTTCTGACCATGCAGTGTACACAGAAATTTTGATCGTCAAATTTCCACAAGCCCAGCAACTCGTCGATGACTGCTTTTTGCTGCGCGCGACTCCCAAGTTTGGGTATGTAACCAGGGTCCTCGATCATACTGATGGTATAGAACCATGCACACAGTCCATAACTCATAGCGAAGAGAATATTGTAAATCGGATGGGAAGAATATGTAGCTAGTGTTCGTCAGTCCGATTTGTCTCCTGAGGAGATTCTCGCAACCTTACACATTAAGACGGTCGTTGACCAACGCACGCCGACCCAGAATAAAGTAGCTGCAAAAACACCCGCTAAATACGGCTGAGATTGCTGTTAGTCACTCCAAGCCCCTTTACATGCGGAGCATACTCACAGTTCGCTGTATGTGTTTCATATCACTGGGTGCCCATAGCAGCACTTGCTGAGCCACCCATTGTAAAGAGTATGCAAGAAATATCGCAATGGGCACGGCCGCGAAGATCGGCATATCGCTCAATATTGCAAGCACTACACCGAGAAGGAAAAATGGAAAAATGAAGAACGCCCTGTCCAAGAACTTTCGGCTTTTGATGAAGGAGGTATAAGGCAGGGGAAGCGGTTTGACAGTGGCATCGGTATTGAAACCGCACTCCTTGAGAGCTCGATGATATGCACCCTTGGAATTCATCTCGTGGGCGACTACACTCGGTGATTTCCCGTCATTTGTTTCAGCGAAACGATCAGAGCCATGCTCGATGAGCTTTTGTATGCAAGCTGCGTTGCCTTTTACAAGAGCCCAGTGCAGCGCCGTAAACCCCTGTGCATCAGCACCACTCACACTGGCGCCCCATTGTAGGAACAGGTCCACGCAAGCAGGGAATCCCTTGTAGGCGGCCCACATCAAGCACGTATGTTCCGAAGGATCAGGCCCGTCGACAGGTATGTTTTGGTGGAGTAGAATGAGTAAGAGAAAGACATTGCCGTCGTGCGTGGCTAGATGGAGGATGTTGTAACCTTGGCCATCTGTAAGGAGAGGGTCTGCGCCATTCGCAAGCAGAAGTTGAACAATATAGAGGTGACATCTCTGTGCTGCCCACATAGCGGGTGTAGCAACGGAATCGCCACCCTTCGCGTTGACCTCAGCGCCTTGCTCTATCAAGTATTTGCACAGTGCATAGTGGTTATTGATCGCTGCCCACTGCAGTATTCGGTTAGCGAAGCCCTCAGTAAGTGCGGCAAGCTCTACGCACGTGTAAGGGTGTGATGTCTTGCCCGTCCTTATGAGTCGCATTGTATTTGCCCTCTTCAAAGAGCTTCTGTATGGGGCCAATTTCGCCCAACCGAGCCAACTGCATGATGTCCTCGTGCAGCGGCAGCTTGATTTCCGCGGAGAACCCATCTATGTCTTCAAGTTCCATGTCTTTATCCTGAGTCACTTTGGGAGAGGCAACGCCTGATTTCCCGTTCGCAAAGGCTGGGGGACCTATGGCAACACTGCGCGTGCCTTCGGAAGGCGCTGATGGTGGAGTCATGAAGGTAGTCGGCTAGGAATCACGGGCCACGGATCCCCGTCCATGCCTGTGCCTCCCAGTTCATACGTATGCACCACGATAGCGAAGGTGATGCGGCGACTGGGCGGAGCCTAAGTACCCGCACCCTTTCAGGGTCTCAATTCTTGATAGAATTAGGGCTGAATGTTAGCGCTTCCCCTAGCACGACCTAGCATTTTTGCAATCACAGAACCTTTCTGTATCTTCACACCTGAAAACCCAAATCATCTTTTTTTTTTGCTCGCAACGAAACGTGAGCCGCAAAACATGGAGATTCACTCCACCCCTCGATCTACATTCACAGAGGATTTTGAAACTCTGCCTTCCAATTAGAAGGAGGCTCATCCTTCCGTTGATATTTGTCTTTTTCTCTTCTTCTTTTTCTACCATACGGACGGCACCTATTCCTTATCGTCAATGCTCCAAATGCTCCCATCAGTATATTGATCATTTAGTGGTGCCTAGACAAATTCAGTGCAGTCTTTTTTCGCTAGCGGTACCCTCTATCTCAAGGTGTACAGCTAGATAGACACTTGCATACATTGCATACCATCAGAATGGGCTATGCTACATCAGAGACAACGGAACACGTATCAAGAAACTTCTGAATTGCTTTCTTATGAGACTATATTTTTTGCGAGACAACTTTATCTTTATGCGTATTCATCTCCCTTCATCCAGCCCAGTTGCCTCCACATGTTCAGCTTATCCCACTCTTTGGTGAAGCTATACACTTTGCCGTCTTTGACCTCGAAGATAGCGCTGGCCGTCCACTGAGCTTTCTTCCCGCTTGGCTCGATTCCATTATGAGGCTTTCCACAATGGCTTCCCTCAGCGGAATAACGAAGGAGCACATGGCCGTCTTTTGCAAAGACAATGTCATAGCTGATGATATGCAGGTCGGCAATGGCAGACATGACTTTTGCATGGGAGTCGGCATAGTCGAGAGGGGTGTGGCACGTTGGGAAAGTGGTCGGTGCGGTGAATATGGAATCGGAGGTGCAAAGATGTTCAACGGAGGAGCGACCTTTGTTGTCTTCTGGAGAGTAGGCGGTGGACATGTATTCAAGGACTACGCCGATATTTCTCTGAGCCATCGTGTTAGTGGAGACGTGCTGAAGTTGTGACGCAATGGATTACCTTTTCCTCTTCCGTCTGGGTGGTAGAGACCTTGATGGGAGGCTGTTGTTTTGACATTGTAGCTGTTTCGTTAAGAGATGTTTGGTATCAGTGAGGATTTCGGAGGGTTCATGAGATGGGTCAAGCGGGTCGGCTGCACGTAATGACAAACTGCTACGTCACGGCTGGACAGCAAGTGTCCATTTCTGTGCCATTCGAGAGTTGCAACTTACTATTTACTCCTTGTCAATACCGTTGCAGACCCTGTCGACATGCTCTCACTCATGGATTTCAGGCTAGTTGGGTCAATCTTCGGACGGTAGAGATAGCCTTCGAGCATCATGTGTTCAAGCTGCAAAGCCATGCGAGCCATGAACAGGCCCTCCATAGACCGTGCATGCCTGCATCGTGCCTTTCAAGATATGTTCACGGAGCTGACTCCTTGAGCGACGATCGTTGGTATCAGTCTTCAGTCGATGTCTTCATCAGCTCTATCTATCGCATTCGATACCTCCACACATATTCGATGCTTCCGCTTCGAGCGGCCCCACACCATGAGTGGTGCAGGTGATTGGTACGCGTGCCCGCGGCTATTAAAAGATGGCGGCGGAGGGATTCCGGGAATCTGTAAGTCTGTCTCAAGTGATCAGAATAGCCTCCACCACCCCTTGTCAGACTGGAAACGTGACAATCCCCACATTCCCGTGACCGATGATATCCCTTTGCTCACCACTCTTCTCTTTTTGGTCTTTGCTCGCATGACTCTTGGTACTGGCATTCGCGTCTGTATGCGTGGCACCTGTGAGACCTGCACCGCCTGGAACGTTATCTCCGCGTCAAGGGTACATGCCTTAGTACCGATCCTTTTGTTCCTTTGTTGGTTCTTCCTACGTCCGCTGCTTTGAAACAGTCGCACGGTGTTCCGCATGCAGTGTCAGAGCTTTTAATACTCAGCCCCGTTATCTGATCTTCAGCATGGTACACGGTTGAAAGGTGGTCAATCCTTTGCGGTTCCGTCATGGGTGTCAGGATATTAGACGCACTTGCCAGCAACTCGTGCTTGCTTGTTCTGCTGATGCAAACCCAATGTACTCATGCTTGCTCTCACTGTGCACTGATTGATGACTCAATCCAAAATGACTGACAAACGCCCTGGTAAAAACCTCCGTCTACACTTCGCTCCTTACCGCACTCCTCCACCTCTCAGAATGCCTCGATCGAACTCTTCCCAAATGCCGTCGCAAACACTGAATGAAGATGACGACGAAGAGGAGAATATCATAAGTCAATCAGCAAGTTATATGACGCCGTCTTCGCCAGTGGCATCCCGACGACTCCATTCTGCCAGGACATCAGAACTCGACCTCAGAAGTCGTCTGCCTACTAGGCTACAATCATATGACGAACGATCCAGTCTGCTGGCGTTTGGAGATGGCAATGCTAGAAGCTACACGGCACCAAACACTGCGCGGCCGCGCTTCTCGAGGAAAAACAGCCAGAACAGCCTTCGTCTGACCAAGAACCATAGCAGGGCTAATTCGTGGGGTCACCGCCTCGCCAGCGCCCTTGGCTCGGGCCGCAAATTCACAGCAGGCGGAATGGAGGAATCCAAGGCCTCCATCTTCACGGATGAGCGTGTATGGTACGATCAGTTCACCTCTACCGACTGGGTTCATGACAGCATCGCCGACGCTTTCCGTGTACGTGACCTAAGAGCCCGCAAGGATTGGCGCGGACGTCTATATGCCTGGTTTGACGGAGCTCAAGGCTGGATACTCGTGGCTATCGTTGGATTTATCACCGCATGCATAGCGTACTTTGTCAACGTGACAGAAACTTCGGTGTTTGATATTAAGGAAGGATACTGCAAAGGCGGCTGGTACTTCAGCAAGAGGAAGTGCTGCTACGGCCAAGACTACTGCGACTCATGGAGGACCTGGGGACGGCGCCTAAGGCCATACGACTCAGATGAAAAAGGGGATAGTTGGATAGACTTTGTAGCCTTTGTTTTCTTCGTTGTGCTGTTCGCTGTTGGTTCTTGTTTCTTGACACTGCTTACAAAAACCGAGATACCCTCATCATTCTCCCTTTCCACATTGGATGAGAACCTGGGCGCCGATAAGCAGAAGCACCGAGGTCCATCGGACGACAAAGGAGACCTGACCCCTACCGAGCACGTGAACGTTGAGGCGACCCCCAGCACGATGATATACTATCCTGCAGCCGGCAGTGGTGTGGCTGAAGTCAAGGTCATCCTCAGTGGGTTTGTTGTGCACGGATATTTGGGTGTACGGACTTTGGTTGTCAAGACCCTTGCACTGATTCTCAGTGTGGCCTCCGGTCTGAGTTTAGGCAAAGAAGGGCCGTATGTGCATATCGCAACGTGCGTCGGCAACATTGCATGCAGGTTATTCTCGAAGTATAACCACAACGATGGCAAGCGACGGGAGGTGCTTAGCGCAAGTGCTGCAAGTGGTGTGGGTGTTGCTTTTGGTGCTCCGATTGGTGGTGTCCTTTTCAGTCTCGAAGAAGTGAGCTACTACTTTCCACCCAAGACGCTTTTTCGAACATTCTTCTGCTGTATAGTCGCCGCTCTCTCCTTGAAGTTTCTTGATCCTTACGGCACAGGAAAGATTGTCATTTTCGAGGTTCGTTATATTACGGACTGGAAATTCTTTGAAATGATTGTCTTCATTTTACTTGGCGTGATGGGCGGTGCGCTCGGTGCACTATTTATCAAGGCTTCAAGGATATGGGCACAAACTTTTCGACGCATTCCAGTGATTAAACGGTGGCCGGTACTGGAAGTCATTCTTGTCGCACTGATCACGGGCTTAGCCAGCTTCTGGAATCGATACACTAAGCTCGCCGTGACAGAGCTTCTGTTCGAACTTGCAAGCCCTTGTAAAGACAATGACTCTGGTCTTTGCCCACAGGACGGAGACGAGATTCTAGGGATTATCCGCTACCTCTGCATTGCTTTTGTCGTCAAAGCCATCCTGACCACAATCACCTTCGGGATCAAAGTCCCAGCAGGAATATATGTGCCGTCAATGGTAGTCGGTGGCTTGATGGGACGAATTGTCGGTCACCTCGTTCAATATCTTGCTCTCATGCATCCAGACAACGCAATCTTTGGCAATTGTCCAAAAGGGGGAGGCCTCGAAGATTGCATCACGCCGGGGGTCTACGCATTGGTGGCCGCAGGGGCTACAATGTGTGGTGTCACAAGACTATCAGTGACCCTCGCAGTCATCCTTTTCGAACTCACTGGCAGCTTAGATCATGTCCTTCCCTTCTCTCTGTCTGTACTAGTGGCAAAATGGACCGCAGATGCTCTCGAGCCCCTCAGCATCTACGACCTGCTCACCGACATGAACTCGTATCCTCTTCTCGACAACAAATTGCGGCCCATCTTCACAAGTGATCTTGGCGATATCACAGCTGTAGTCCGATCCCACCGAATCATCGACATATCTAACTCCCCACTCGTTTCTGCGCAGAGCCTGCGTCGTAAACTAGAGTACCTTCACAACGCCGGCGAGATTGACGGTGGCCTGCCCGTGATCCGCCACGGTGTGTTAGTAGGCCTGATTCCAGCACCAGACCTCGAGTTCGCGCTTGACAAACTCGATGATGAAGAACATTCGTCATGCTTGATGGCCACAAACATCACATGGCATGAGCACGTCGAAGATGACGAGCAGGAAGTCGATCCTACGGATTTTACGCCGTATATCGATCCGGCGCCAGTGGCGTTGGATATCCATTCGCCCATGGATTTGGTGTTCCAGTGTTTTGTGAAGTTGGGCCTTAGGTATATTTGTGTGCTGAGGGATGGGCAGTATGCAGGGTTGGTGCATAAGAAGGCTTTTGTCAAGTATATTAAAGAGTTGGAGGAAGCGGGGATGACTGATCCTGCCTGATGGTATGGTGTATAAACGTCGTTGCATTTTGTTCTGTGATATCAACATGAGCGTATACCGCATAGCGACTTTGGTGTTTGGCATTGCATGCATTGTGGGAGCAATACGTGGATTGGTGTGGGGGTCTTTTGATAGGCTGTCTGTTGGACGTTGGCAAGAAAGGCGTTGGGGAGGTCGAGACTCTCGAGATCATTGGAAGGCATCATGCAGTAGCATATTGGGGAGGTCAAATATCATGTTTTGAGCCTTTCATCATCCGTTTGGTATTCAAATTTATCAACTACCGCTCATTCTCAGCACTCAGCTCAGCGCTGATGCCGCCCTTATCCCTCATCTTCGCATCTTTTTCCAAAGCCCTGTCGAGCACTTTACTCAACTCCTGCACTTTCCCTACAGCCATCTCTACGCATCGTAGTAATGATAGTGCGTCCACCTCTCCCCCGCCCCCCTTTTGCATCAGACATACTTCGCCCTGAGCGTTCGCTGCTATTACGATCTCGCCTTCGGAGCATTGCTGTTCGATTAATGTGGCGTCTACGAGGATCTTTTCGCCTGTTTCATAGTAGTGCATTGTTATGCAGAGAGGGTGGTGAAGGAGTGCTAGGGGGACTGTAGAGAGCTTAATTAGCGTCTTCGGCGGGCATATAAATCGAATTGTCGAGTGAAGGAGACAAATGAGATAGGTCGAACCGGTCGCAGATGTGATTTTGCGATCTGGAATCTTGAAGGGTTGGTTAAGAGACATACCTGGATCCCGTTCTAATAGTGTGTAGACGGTCAACTCGCCACCATGTACGCTAGTATCTGGGATACGATAGTGCCGTAGTGCGGCTAATGTCGCCAAGCAGCAAGCATCAATGAGACCGCCATCGTGGTCGAGAATATGGATGTCGGCGCGGAGAGACCATACTTTCTGGCCGGCTATGAGGCAGAGGGATTCGGTGGAAAGCGCTTGGGAGCGGCGGAGTGAGGTTTCGAAGATGCGGGAGAGGTGGGTTTCCAGGTCGGATTGTCTGGCGGAGGGAAGGGGAAAGTTAGCCGAGATGGCCGGGAGAAGATAGAGGCCACTGAGCGAAGAGGTGGGGAAGAAAATGAAGGGGACTTCTTACCCATCTCTGAGCGAGGGAGGAGCTTACCGTCCGACTTCGAAGGCAGGGGATGCCAGTGGTGAGAGCTCGGTGGTGATGGTGAAAACGCCGTCAAATTTGCGATCTGGGTAGGGGGCATGGATGGAGGCGGAGATGCGTGTCAGCACTCTGTTGTATTGGCAAGTCAGCTTGTATCAGGTTTGAAAGGGTTGTGTTGGGACAGCCTCCGTACCTCGTCTTGCCCAGTCGCACGTCAGCAACTCCATACTCTTCTCCAAATGAGACATCCAATTGCCGATATGCATCGAACGCGCGGCCGTCCAGACGAATGTTTTCCTGGAGCGCTTGGAGGATGAATGCCCGCTCGTTGAGTGAGGGTTCTGCTTCCCGGGGCATAATGTCAATGGCGGAGTCAAGAAAGTCGTTGGCGTTCAAATGTCAACGTCCCAGTCGTGCCGGTGTCCCTTTAATTCACCTTATCTCGCGTGAGGCCGTTGAGACTAAACTCCACACGGCTGTCGATCCTCGGCTAGGGGAGCCTCGGGGCCCGGGGGTCAGCGCCAAGCGTCTTAGCACCGCGAATCTGGCTTTTAGTGCGATAATTAGATTGATTACGTCTCGTGTCGGCTTGGCAGATGACTGTGGATTGGCATACGGAGGTTGAAGAAGAGGCAGTGCCTCTACCATTCTCTCTCCTTTCTAAACCTTCTCGGCGTCTTCTTTTCGGTTTCCTAAGTACACTTCGTCCGACTCTTTTCGCAGTTATCATTTGAACATCCTACTGTCAATTATCAGGGGAGCATTGCCTGGGCGCCTTACTCTCCTTGGGATTTGAACTCCTTAACAGCCTCAAGACGAAGGAGGGAACGATTGGACATTGCCAGCGACTTCATCTCACTTCCTCGTGTACCTACATCTGTCATTACAATACCTTAACACACTCAGGCTCTGAGAGAAGATGTATAATATCTCACATCAGACAGGGCAGAGATGACATACAAGCGGATGCTGAAAGACAACCGGATGGACACTTGATAAAGTCTACAAACAGAACACAACTAACACGAGAATTTCAATCTTGACAACAACTACACGTGCTAAGTCCACCAATTTCGCGTGGCAATTCACCTGGCGTTCGGTACCCGTGCTGAGGTTGAAGGGGGAAACCGTTGGTCGCGTGACCTTTTGTTCACAGGAGTGAAGCTGGCGGGGGAGGTTATACTCGGATTATACGGAAGAGGTTTACCATGGAGGCCAACCTCACAATCAGTGAGGTACCACCGCAATGGAATAGCGAGCCGATGTTTCACCTTCCACCATTGGTAGAGCCACTGGTCGGTATCATCGTTTTCATGATGTGGGTGATCCCGGCTAATTATTCTTCTAGATCGTCTTATCTATATTGGGCAGTGCTATGTTCTTCACACGGAGGCGGAACTTTCACATATTTGGCAAGCGAAAAGAAGGCTACCACGACTCCTATCTTGACCCTGACTCGTCGGGATCCTCAGACGACCTCCTCTGGTATGATCCAGAGAATGACGACGACTCGCAGGATCCGCAATCATCCTCCAGACAGCTACCCAAGCGCCGCAGATGTTTGGGAATAGCCGTCTACACGCCGAACACTTCTCGCTTCTCAGACCACACCCACAGCCGCATACTGCAAAAGTTTCCTTTCCTGATCGAAATGTTCTACTGGATCATCACGTACACATTCTACCGCATGACGAAAGTCCTTTCTCAGCAGATATTCGATGAAACGATCATAGACGTGGCACAGGCGCACGGACTGGCAGTGTTGGAATATGAACAATTCAGCTGGGCAAGCTCCCTCTTTCCGTGGAAAGAGCATGATGTGCAGCAGTGGTTCATGCATGGCCACCAGACTGCATTGACGGTGCTCAACCGCGCCTACGCACTGATACATATACCGGGAACAGTGGGGTACGTGACCATTCCTCCTGCAGATCCGTACTGCGCCTAATACTTTCAACAGCTTCATAGCATGGTACTATTATATTGCGCCTTCTCATTCTACCTTCGCCAGCATCCGCCGTACTCTCACCCTGACCAACCTCCTTGCTTTCCTAACCTTCACCCTTTACCCTTGCATGCCACCTCGCCTTCTACCCCCAGAGTACGGCTTCCTCGACTCAGTGCGCCACGACAATGCAACCTCAATCTGGATGAGCGGAGACTATGTAAATTCGCTCGCTGCAATGCCGTCCATGCATTTCGGCTACGCATTTGTGATAGGCTGCACCATGATATATCACGCTGGCATATTCCCTCGGAAACTGGAAAAGGGGGAGACAAAAAAGGGAACCTGGGGGAAACTGTTTTATTGCTTGCTCGGGATTGGGTATCCCAGCATGATCTTGGTGACCATCGTGGCAACGGCGAATCATTATTGGCTGGATGCTTTGATGGCGATGGTGGTGGCTTGTGTGGCTTATTTCTGCAACTCCATATTATTGGCGCTCTTGCCGGTGGAGGATCTGCTGCTGTGGTGTTTGAGACTGGAGAAGCCGATTCCCAGTACTGGCGAGCGGTTTCGACAGAAAGGAGGAAGGATATAGGCAAGTGTGCTTTCACCATCACGATGCGGGCATATGGAGTTGTGAATAGACTGCCTCCCCAGGCATTGGTTGGCGTCTGCACTTATTGGAGGCCCATAGCGAGCTCCTAGATTGATACCCATCATACACATATGTCACACGTTGTTGTGGATCGCATTCGTATGGAATAAGGCGATTGAAGATCTCTAGCATGGTTACATATCTTGCCAGTATTAATATGTGCACTGCTTTAGTATACAGACCAAGAGCTATATATCCGCCATAGTGAGGTAGGTATCTATAACATGCTTTTAAAGACGTCCAGCCAGATCGCGAACAAAATCCAGATAGATGCAGCAGAAAAGATGTCAGCGGCAGCAGCCTTTCAAAATTGTACATAGTCACCCTTTTCCATCACCTACCTATCGCCCCTCTGCCTCTTCCTCGCGCTCTTTCCCACATCCCCATCATCCCTCCTCCTCCTGTCCTCCCTCTTCTCCTCCGCATCCAACACAAAGCTCAACACATCAAACGCAAACTCCGGAAACTCCAAGCACATCTGGCGGAAGCTCCCCTCGGTCTGATGCCGCAGCACATGCGACCTCTGACCCCAAAAGCTCGCCACCGGCTTCCGAATCGTCGTATCCTCCCTCTTCGTGTGCGCATACACATAGCGCGCATACGTAAGCTCCGCGACCGCCGTGGAAGTGACGAGATGGATCTTGCTGTGCGAGAGCATTTTCAATGCCGGAAGGGAGAAGCGTTCGGCGAGGGTGTAGACTTTTGCGTGCTTGAGCAGCTGCGCGCCCGTGTCGTCGACGGCGGGGGCTGAGGGGTCGGGTTGGAGGGTGCCGGAGGGGAGTTTGTGCGGGAAGTATTCGCCTGTGTAGAGGTATTCGAGGAAGCAGGAGGTGGCTTCTAGATCGTCGTCGAAGAGGTCGAGGCTTCTTTTGGGGGAGTCGCTGTTGGGGGCGATAGCGTCGAGGAAGAAGGGCGATTTGACGAGGAGGGCTTGATGGGCGCTGAGCGTCGTTGCTGCGTCGCCGGTGCCGATGTTGAGGGTCACGATGGGGGATTTGAGATAGCTTTGCGCAATGTTGGAATGGGCGCACCAAGGCTGTTGAGGGGTTCGAGTACTTACTCGACAAACGTCACACGAGCATCGGGCTTCTCGGTCTCCATTGCGGTCTCTTCCTCCACATCGTCTCCTGGCGCATCGGCTGCGCCGGTCTCTCCAACCTCAACTTCATCCTCTCCGCGTTGCATTTCAACATCACTGCCTTCTTCTGCCCCGCCTGTAGAGATTCGAACTTCTGGCTCTGCCATAATTGAACGAATGATTGATTCCACTCAATTTTATATCAACTGATTAATCTAGAAGAGAAGAAAAGTCTCCCTTCCTCACTGCGCAATTCACTTAAAGAGTGTGTCAATGCCACTCATACCACACAATTGAAGATTACTCTATAGCATGCAACAAACATGAACTTCAAAGATGGCTGGAGCAAGCGACAGTTGAAAAAGAAAGGTTGGAGATCAAGGTCGAGGTCAAGGCTGAGGTCGTAGAGAATAGAGATGGCTGGAAGTGGCTCCCACAGCTCGGTACCTGGATCCAGCGCTAGTGGCCCCTACTGTATAATACCGAAGTGATCTCCCGGTTCAGAAGCTAACAATAAGATACTCTATCAGCGTATCTTATTGCTACGCACGGTATACCATCCAGTAATGTCACCAAACACAGCGCAGGAGCTGAATTATAATCCACATGCTACGAAGAAGGCCACCTTTGCTCGACATTTGCTATCATTCCTGTAGCAACCATAAGGATATTAGCAAGCACGCTGTCGCACCTACTAAGCACAGGATCTATCCAAGGCAAACAAAACGGTGGCTCCATCCCGTAATTCCCAAATACCCGCTGATCCTCCAGTGAGGGATTGTTTGTTTCGTTATAGTGCTCTAAGACCGCACACGCATGATGATGATAGACACAACGCCACGATTCATCTCTTTCTCCGCTCTCCGTGCTGCCCGGAACTTGTGCCTCCGTATCCCACGACTTGAGATGATACTTTTGGACTTTGGAACTTCATTCGTAGGCTACGTCGAAGTCCAAGCCTGCTGGATGTGACCTTGATCAAGCAGACTTGTCACGCAAATGCTTTCGTACATTTTGTGCGCTGAGTCCAGTGCAGCGCGGTTGAAGGGTTTCACCTAGTGGTTCTCATATAGTATTCGTCCACGCTCGATTATCCTTATAACTATATTTTGGTGATTTGCTCTCGCGTATTAGTCTGTAGCGCTTCTAAGATTAAGTAGTTCTTACCGCGAAAATGTTGTCCCCGGAGTATGGTACGAAGAGGCTCCAAGTTGGCGAGC
>JAABUK010001999.1_pt1 | contig 37422 bp, 51 predicted proteins | sample 5559141 | NCBI WGS metagenome assembly JAABUK01 (sample SAMN10711869, study PRJNA513367) | rock metagenome | isolation source: Antarctica rocks | place: Antarctica: Victoria Land, Pudding Butte nord | collected 2016-01-03 | reverse complement strand
TGGACACTCCCCCAACCACCACTCTGCCAGCTGTCACAAGCACATTTGCCAGCAGCAGCCAGTTCAGGGTCCTCACACAGCTGCCGAACAGACACTTGAAGACATGCAGCATGTCTGTCTTGCACTCCGTGCGTGTGTACACTCTGTACACCTCGCCCAAGTGCTTCTGGCACATGTTGATGGGGTTGGGGATTGTGACGTAGTTGGTGATTTTGGCATCCCAGAATTCAGCATCCCCTGACTGTTCTGCCAGCTTGTGGTAAAAGGTGGTCAGGCCTGGGGCTTCAAATGTGGTGCAATGGTGTATGTGAGTGTTCAGAATTGCACAAGACGCTGCTGTGAAGCCACCAAGGGAATGGCCTGCACAGCAGGTATGGGTTCACCTGCTGTTTCTTACACTTAGCACTGTTGGTGTACATCTCAGTGCTTGATGCACACTGACACACGTGCTGATGAGGGTTTCAAATCCACTATTCAATGATGCATGTGCCCAGCAGAAAACACAGAGGCTTAGAATGGATGCAACACAGGCAGTAGAGGTGCTCATCAGGATCTGCATGGCTGTCATGCAAGCCTAGCTCGACTGAGTTGCAGCAATCAGGAGGTTCTGTGGTGTTAGCAGAGGCAGCAACAATGTAGTTGGCAAATGCACCCAGTCACAACTTGCCAAAAACGCAGCAGCTTGTATGATGTTCAGCAACTTTGCTGTGCTGGGCTGCAGTAGTGATATGCATGCTGTCTGGTGAAAACACAACAACATGGGAAGAGCAATACTTTCCTGTAGTATAGAAAGACCACTTGACACCCTGTTGCTCCTGTAGTCTCTTGATGTGATTTTGGATCTTTTTGGTGGCACGCTGTGTCACTATCATCTCAGCATTGAGATCTCGCAGCAAGTGCAGGTCTGCTCGTAGGTTGCCAGTCTTGTTTAGTCTTGTTCCTCTGAAAGCAAACACTGCTGCTGCAACCTGCAGCAAAATATAAAGTTGAGCTCTAGGTGTGCTGGCAGAGCTGGGAAGAGAACCCATGATGCAGCTGATGTTGTGGCACGTTGCAAGTGACATGTAAATTATCTGCTCCCAGTGCAACTGCGCTCAGGTTTGAGAGAAAATCGAACAGGTTGAAGTTGAGAAAACTTGGTGCTACCTTTCTACCATCTTCAAGCTTCTTGACATCTGTAACAAAAGTTACCATTCTCTGCCCTGTCCTTCTGATGAGAAACTGATCCCAGACTCGCATGTCTGGCTTGATGCCAAGCCTTGCGCTGACTCTCACCAGGCGTTTCATAGTGTACCATCTGTTTGCATACAAGCTGCATAACGCTAGCTGGGCATCGCTTGGCTGAATTAAACATGCACGTGGAGTTTCAAGAAGCTGTTCGGTGCGCTGCGCATCCACCGCTGCGGGAGGACAACCTAGATCTGTACGGCGGGAGTCGATCGCCTCCAGCATAGGTCACAGTACAGATCGAGGCAAGCTGTACTCAATGACCGTGCGCGGGAGCATGCCGCGCTGGACTCTGTTTTGAAGAGGCTGTCGCTCAGGTGATACGGGCGAAGGTTGAGTTCTGTCTGTTTCTCGCAGGGAGTCGTGGGGAGGCACAGCATATACAACACCGGTGTTGGATTGCTCCGGAAGAATATCGATGAGATCGCCGCTGGCGTTAGGCCGATGCTGGCAATGCGCTGTTACTGAACAGTTGTTATCGACGGTTTCAGCTGCAACGCAGTCAGAAGGTATCTTTCAAGATCGAGTCAAACGCTTGGAGACAACACTAGTCGACGTGACTTGTGAACAGGACTTCAGGCGGAAATCTCGTGTGAGGACAAAAGAGCGAGTAGTGATGCGTGCTGGTGAGTGAAGCTTCTACGCTCCTTGCCATACACACAGAACATCGAACGCGCTGCGCGATTGCAACGTTGACTTCGCTTTCCGTGCAGCAAACCACACGCGAACAGTCAACTGCATATAGCTTCGACACGAGCAGCAGGAAAAGATTTCCTTGCTTGGCATGCGTGGCACCTGCCTTACTTTACTGCTGTCAAACTGTCACGGTAAAACAAGCTTTATGCGGATGTGACCCCAATCAAAAGTTGTTCACCATTGCAAAGCGACATTTGCGCGCAGCGTGCCGTTGCTTCACCACCCTCATTAGCACCTCAATTCAGCACCTAGTCAACTTACTTTATGACGTCCGACAGTTATGTGTCGGTGGGTACCAGCAAAACATAGTCCCTACCACATGCCTGGACGTCCACATCAAGCCGTTGCACACGCTCGGCATTTGCACAACAAACCACCTTGTCCGTGAAGAATGTGCAGATTTTGACCTTCGTGTATTTTTTGTTGTATGTGTAGGAGGAGCTTACCCTGGTCTGGTTGCTGCTGATCACCACAGTGCTCACATCGTTCTTCATCCAGCGATACCATGTGCAGTACATACCGCCATCAGGGGCAGCAATGATACTGGGAATGGCATGCGGTGGTATTGCCAAAGCAGCAGGTGAATGTTTTTGGTGCTGGCAAAAGCGCCAATGTCACAGCAATGCAGCAACATGCTGCATGTGATGATGCAGTACATGTACAAGCTGCATATCTACATGGCCTTGCTTGAATCTGCTGCTGACTGTTTTTGCATTCAGCTCACATAAATCAATCACGTGCTTCCACTATATGTGTCAATAGATGGGGACTGCAGAGACTGGAACAGTCATTAGACTGTGTAGCATGATATGGCTCAGTGCACTACTGCTATCCTGTTAGTTCTGTGCCAGGCATGACTGCTAAAGTCCCTCGTCAGGCAGCTGTGACCTCCATTCAGCAATGGCTTTTGCCTTTTTGGTGTGTGAGCAAGTCGTGACCTGCAATGACCGGCAGTTGATGAATGCTTTGGCACTTTCCCCAACCTTGGACAACACCGTTATCTGCTACTGCAGGCCTGCAAGCAGCTCTGCGCTTCTCTCCTGCAGCATTCTTCTACGGTCTATTGCCCCCAATAGTCTTCGCAGCAGGCTTCACTCTCAAAAAGCGAGACTTCTTCAGGAATTTTGGCACCATTTCAGTCTTTGCAGTCCCAGGGACATTCATCTCTGCATTGTTTTTTGGCTTTGTCACATATGGGCTGGTTGCTATCAAGGTGGTGAAGCGGAGTCATTTGGGGACAGCACCTCTCATTGAGTGCCTCCTTTACGGTAAGTACAGCATTGCGCACGGTAACATGCAAAAGACGTGTGTAGATTGTGTAGTGCATGCCATGATACTGAGTACAATCTGCAGCCTAGATTGCATACTGCATGCTGTCTCGCCCTAACCCAGCAACATTACATGCATGTTGTACATCTTTCAGTACGTTATCGTTATACATGTACGTTTTGATTGATTCTACTTGTACACAGTGCCTTGATGCCTGATGCATGGAGCAGTCGCCAATGTGATGGTTCCTGTCCACACTGTCAGTAGCCTTGTTGTTTTTCTAAACAACACAGTCGCGTACGCTGCCGACAAGCCTCGTGTCAGTTGCAATGACAGACACATGCCACTTTTTGTCACTGCCCACCTCTGCAATACTATGTTTTCAAGCTGCAAATGTGATGCTACAATATGTTGTCAAGCTGCATATCTACTCTATTTGCAGGTGCTCTGATCTCAGCCACAGATCCAGTCGCCACCCTGTCCATATTTTCAGACATGGACGTGCCTCCTGTGCTCTACAACCTGGTGTTTGGGGAGAGCGTGCTGAACGACGCAACTGCCATTGTGCTGTTTCGCACACTGGAGGAGTTTTATGAGACGCCCCTGTCTTGGGGCACCGTTCCCTTGATCTTTTGGCGATTCTTTGTCATCGCAACCGGATCTATTGTCATTGGTGAGAAAGCGTACACATTGCTTAAAAGTTGCAGCTGTCAATGCAAATGGGTCTATTGCCATTGGTAAGAGGGAGTACACTCTCCTTGTGAAGTTGCAGCTCTCAATGCCGTTGGATCTACTGTCAATGGTAAAAGGGGGTACATCCTGCTTGCAAAGCAGCACCTGTCATTGTCTGCGGCATGTCAATTGTACCTTGCAACTTTTCATCACAGTATGGGATTCTTCTGCTCATCTCATGCTGTATGCCACATCAGCAAGCAGGATGTCACCATTGCATCTCATCCTCAGCCTTTTCCCAACACCGACAACACAGTTTGGCCCCAGGCTATCTGTGCCCAACAGTCTGCAAGCACTGGCTGACTCTGCTGCCCTAAAAGATTTGTCTCGGCAGGACCTTGGTGTTGCATTTGCTAATGCCTGCACTTTGGAAAGATTTCAGCTTGCACCTGGTGTTGTCAGGACAATCCAGCACCATCTAACACAATGAGGACACATGACATTGCAGAAGTTCAAAACTGGCTGATGTGCCAAAGCTTTTGTGCAGGACTGGGCATTGCATCAGCTCCTGGGATTCAGCTTTCAGAGTACTGTCAGGACAATGCAGCACAATGTAACTCAGTAATCATCAGAGATGGAAAGCATTGTCATTATTTATTTTGCTGTTGTTACTTTTATCATTACTATAGTCAGTACTTGAAAACTACACTGGTAGGTGGGTGATGTCAAGTCAAAATGTTTCTGTTGTTGCAGGACTGGATGCTACATCAGCATGTGCTTTTGTTCTGAACAGGTTCAGTATTTGACACCTAGTACTGGCAGTCTGTGTAATGCAATGTGACACAGTGTGACATTGCATTACACAGTGGTACCTCAAAAGCGTTGTGCTGTTGCAGGTCTGGGCGTTGCATCAGCTTATGCCTTCTTCTTCAGACAGTTTCAGCTTGCACCTACTATTGTCAGACTGCAGCGCAATGTAACACAGTGGTACCTCTAAGACATTTTGCTGATGCAGGTCTGGGCGTTGCATCAGCTTGTGCCTTCATCATGAAGAGATTTTAGCTTGCAACAAGTATTGGCAGACTATAATATATACCACAGTGGCACCTCAAAAACGTTTTGCTGTTGCACGTCTGGGTGTCGCATCAGCATGTGCCTTCATCTTGAAAACGTTCCAGCTTGCACCTAATACTGTCAGACTGCAGCGTAATGTAAAGCGGTGGCACCTCAGAAACATTGTGCTGTTGCAGGTCTGAGTGTTGCATCAGCATGTGCCTTCATCTTGAAAAGCTTCCAGCCTGCACCTAGTACTGTCAGACTGCAGTGCAGCATATACACAGTGGCAACTCAGAAATATTGTGCTTTAGCAGGTCTGGGTGTCGCATCAGCCTGTGCCTTCATCTTGAAAAGGTTCCAGCTGGCACCTAGTACTGTCAGACTGTGTAGCGCAATATATGACTACAGCGGTACCTCAAAACTGATCTTCTGTTGCAGGTTTGGGTGTCGCATCAGCATGTGCTTTCATCTTGAAAAGGTTCCAGCTTGCACCCGGTGCTGATAGCCGACAGGGCGGGCCTGCTTTCAATGCCACCATTTATGAAGTTGCACTTGTTGTCATGTCAGCATACCTAGCCTATTTAGTATCAGAAACCCTGGCGCTGTCGGGCATCGTCACACTCTTCTTCACCGGTATATGCCATGCGCATTACTCGTATTACAGCGTCACGAAAGAGGCTGCAATCACCCTGAAGCGCCTGTTTGAGTTTGCGGCGTTCCTGTCAGAGATGTTTGTGTTTGCCTACTTAGGCTTGCAGGTCAGTCACACCTCCTCTTCCTCCTTTCTCTCTTTCATCTGCTGTTTTGCTTTTGTGTGGTCTTCTTTGCAAAGCATAACTGCATGCTGTGTACTTCAGGCAGACCTGACATGTTTCTGACTGATGTGAGTCATGCCTGGCTGGCATGACTCATACATGACTACACTTCGCCAACAAAGTCGAGTCAAACAGAATCAACCAAGCTCTGCATACAGTGAAGAGTATGTTCTGCCATGAGTGCATGTTCAACCCAGGCGTCAGGCACAAACACCCTGCCAATTCAAAAGAAGTTTGACCATGTGCTGATGTAGTATTCAGCCCCATCTGCTCATTTGAAACATCTTAGTCAAAAGGTGCACACAACCAGTTTGGGTCTTTTTCTTGTTATTTGCTCACTCATCTTTCCATCCATCATTCATTCGTATGTGCTTGCTGATGTGACAGGTGGCAGCCATACGGCAGGGCATGGATTTGGGGTTGATGCTGACAGGAGTGCCTTTGGTGGTGTTGTCTAGGGCTCTTAACATCTACCCTCTAGCCTACTTAGTCAACAGAGGTGACTTATCCATTCAATCATGCATATATCTATTCCTACATTCAATCTTTCACTTGTCCATTTCATGCATGTACTATCTCGCTCACTCACTCACTCACCCACTCACTCACTCACTCACTCACTCACTCACTCACTCACTCACTCACTCACTCACTCACTCACTCACTCACTCACTCACTCACTCACGCACTCACTCACTCACTCACTCAACTCGCTCACTCACTCATCATTGGATCACAATAACAGTAACAGTGACAACAGCAACAACAGCAAAATGATCATGATAGTAATAATTATTAAATAACAAGTAATACAAGCAATAATTGCAATGCATGTTATCATAATCATAGGCATACATTGTGCACAGGTCGGAGGCTGCCGCTGCCCATCAACTTGCAGCACAATAATAAATAATAACAGCAGCAATAGTATTAAAATCAATATCAATAATAATGACGACGGTAACTGTTATCATAATCATAGGCAGACATTGTGCGCAGGTCGGAGGCTGCCCCTGCCCATCAACCTGCAGCACACGCTGTGGGCTTGTGGCCTCAGAGGGGCTGTTGCCTACGGCCTTGCCGTCAATCTGCCCAACATAGGTGCTGAGTCAGATGAGGGCATTCCTGCTATCGAGTCAGCTACTTTAGTCATAGTACTGGTGTCCACTCTGCTGTTTGGCGGCATCACAGGTGAGCCTGAGCCACCCCCCCCCCCTCCCCACACACCCAAAACCAGATATGGCTTTTTCCTGTTGTGGGAATTTGCATACCTTGATGTATGCGTCTGCCCTTTGTCTTGGCTGACTTAATGACTGGCCGATTCACGGGTGGAACAAGCTCTTGCAGAAAGGCAGAAGCTCTTGGGTTATTTTAGCAAACCCTGTGTTTGTGTGCTGTGGCAGGTCCCATGGTGCAACACTTTGGGCTTCAAGGCTTAGACGACATGGCAGTGCATGCGCTTGGTTACCAGGATCTGCACAAATCTGTCAGTCCCAGCACAGCTGCCAATGCAGTTCGAGAGATAGCCGCAAACAACCCTGATTCTGCCCACACATTGTGGAAGCAGATAGACAAGGCCTATCTAAAGCCTTTGTTTGGAGGCAGATCTAGTGGTCAGCCGCATTTGTATGCGCTCAGCACAGGCAATACTGACGATGCTGAGATTGTTGAGGATGACTCAACTCCACATCACATTCTCGAAATGCAAAGTAGCGGTCTAGCGCATATGCAATCAGGGTTGTCTAGTGTTGATGCTGATGTTGAGGCATATCAGCCACCACATGCATCAGATTCTGCGTTGTCGCCCACGCATAGGGGCTTGATAGGAAGGACAATCAATGGTCTGCCACATGAACATGATGAAGACACATAGCGCTGTGAATGGTTGTCTGCCTGTTTTTGCTCATCATCCAAGTGTGAGGTATCATAAGTTGTGAGTCTATCAGTCTAGCTTGCATACAGCTGTGCATTGCATTATAACAAACAAAATGCTCGGGAAGTGTGATGCACAGAGTGTTGCTCGTTCTACAAGTGATGCTGTTAGGTCAAGAAGTTGAGCACGATGGCACAGAACCTGCTGAATCACTGTTTACCTGCTTTCCTGCTGTGAATCGAAGCCCGTTTCACTTTGGTATGTGGGCATGCTCCCATGTATCAAGGTAAGGTAAGGTCGAAAAGTGTCCACTTGTGCAATGTAGACTACTGTGCTTACAGTACTAGTAAAATTAGCGAAGGTAGCATTGATTAAGTTGTGCAGGATGTGCGCTTTTCAGCGTCATCAACGATTACTCAATTTTTGATGGTTTGTGCTGCGTCAGCATCAGTTCGACCCGTCATGACACGTGAGGACTTCAGTCAGGATCGGTCTTTCGCCATGTAAGTACATCAATTAGCTTGACACCATTCGACCTGACCTGAAGGCCACTTCAGCTATTGTAGCTTGATCTCTTCAGCTTGAGCTGAGGATACGCCGCTTCGTTCCCACAGTGTTGGCATGTTGCGTTGTATCAATGTGACAGTGCAGCTGTGCCAAGGGAAATATTGAACTATGTTATTGAACCCGACTTGCACAACGATATGAACGAATGCAACACACATAGATGATATTGCCAATGTCATCACAAGAGAAGGTAGAGGAGTATGGCAAAGCTGTTTAGCAGAGAGTCTGACTGTCTGCGAATGTAATACATAATATGTATATATGTATATATTATATAATACACACAAAGTACAGTGAATACATAGTCCAACATTGACTAGTGTACATGAACAAGCCTATTCCAAAAGGCAAACTTGCAATCTCCCTACAAAGAAAGAATGCTTTAATTGAAAATGTCAAGCCTGCAGAAGATGCAAAAATAAAACAAACAATCTTCAGGTGTTGTTGTGCGCCTGGTCTGGAGCACCTAAAGGGGCAGATCCTGACATATGGTACTGTTGAACTAGCAAATCAACGTGGCTGCCTTGTGCAGAGCGCTTGACCTGGTCTCCTACCAATGTTTTGCCAAGGACTAGCCTAAAAACATATTGATACAGCTTTGCATCAGTCTTGAAAGATTGCCATATAAGGACTATCAGAATCCTCAAAATTGCAAGGCATGACGCAATGACTGCTGCCAGAAACAAATTACCAGACAGAAATATGTCGTGGCTGGGCTTGTTACCAAGGGAGAGGAGAACCGAGTTAAGTATGACTGTTGGTAGGCTTTGGAAGATTGCAGCAATGAAATTGTGCATGCTTTCATGGCTTTCCAAATCTACCCAACTCAGCCCAAGAACAGCACCTGGTCTCATGCAATGATGCAACCTGAAAACAGCCACATACCCAGAGTCCATCCACTTTAGGCCAGGCAATCTCACAATGTAACGTAGAGCTTTGGAAGTCTGTCTGACAAACACAAACGTGTCCAACACAAGGACTACAGGAATCATGAGGGGACTGCTGGCAAATGACAGGGCCAAAATGCACCCAAACAAGCACAAGCCAGCTTGAGAAGCATCGTATTGCAACCTGATCAGTCTGTAGAGCGCGTGAAAGGCAACAACTACGCCAGTAGCAGCAAAGTGGAAAAGAAATATGGCCGCAAGCACAATGCCTGGCCAATGGCCCCATATCTGCCTCAAGACAATGATGCTGGTAACCAAGTCATAATAATAAAATGCAAGTCCGCCTAACCCAGCAAATGCTTCGTAGAATGATGACATGGCTGCTTGTACTGGCAATAGGCGTGACTTTGGACCAAGTTGCATGGACTCCTTTTTGAATTTGGAAAGAACCAGACAAGCATAGGCCATCAAGGCTACCAGACAACATATACCAAATATCAGCCAAACTGTCAACAAGACCACGTGTGAATTGTGGTTGGCACAGATGTCCCGCACAGATGCTAGTTGGTTTTGGTTGGCGGTCATTAAGAAGGCTGATTCTGTGACTGAACTGATGTACGCCTCAGACTGCAGCAAGGTCTGGAAGCTTGATGTCAGATCGTTGTTGTGTACAGCTTGTTGTTCACTCACTCCAGGGCTGGACACATTTATACGGAATCCTGGGAGAAGAGACAGTTGTTGCCCAGTAGTGTCAATATTGTATAAGTTTGGCTGCAAGCACAGTTGCTGCCTCCAACTCGAACTTGCAATTGACCTGGTCCAAGACTCACCTACGTCAAGATATGAGACATGTGACAAAAGCCCCCCTTGTCCTAGCCATGATAATGGAACTGTGCCAGTCAGGTCATTCCAGCCTAAGTCCAACACACGAGTTCCCTCAAGAGCTCCTTGAACGTCTGGCAAGGACCCAACAAGGGTCGCATTTGAAATTGTGATGAGCTGCAAAGGAGCTGTGCTTGTCCACAAGGCCGTCAAATTGGACTTCAGATCACAGCCTTCAAGATTGATGAGTTGCAGATTACTGTTGTGAAAACCCGGCAACGGGCCTTCAATATCTGTGTAATCCAGCCGGAGCGTCTGTAGCTCTGCAAATGCACCTGAAGATGTCCAGCTTGCAGGTATAGTGCCCTGCAGCTTGTTGAAGGAGAACCCCAAGTTCTGAAGCTGAGGGAAGGCTTGGTCGGAACCCCAGCTTTCTGGCAGAGTCCCAGTCATGTTGTTGTTGTCCAGAATCAGCTCCAAGAGGCTTTGAAACGCTGTCTGGTCACCCCAAGCACTTGGCACGGCGCCAGTGATCATGTTCTGCTCCAGCTCAAGGTCGAACATTTGGGGAAATGCATTTGGGTAACTCCATTCATCTGGCAGCGACCCTGTGAGCAGGTTGCCTGATAACTGCAGCTGCTCAAGTTGTGGCATCATCAGGCCGTACTGAGCTGGAAGCGAGCCGTTGAGTTGGTTGACTGACAGGTACAATGATTGCAAAGAAGATGGCCAGCTTGTAGGCAAGACCCCGCTCAGAAGGTTGAAGCCCAAATCAAGCTTGAGCAAATTGGAAAAAGCTCTTGAACTGCCCCAACTTGGTGGGATGGGACCTGCAATTTATCAAACAAGAACGTTGCAAGTTGTTGTGTTTACATTTATCTTCTCAGAAATGTTGAGAATGCAGTGGCCACTACATACATGATGGTTGCTGATTGCGTGAGTGCGTGGGAGCGCCTGAATAAACTGCTGCATGATGTCTCACAACTGCTGTTTTGGTGACCCTAACCAGGTTGTTGCTCACAAACTAGACAGCAAACGAGCAGAGGTTGTCATTTGTGCAGTGTTGCCATATGCTCTCACACCTGTTAGGCTGCAATAGTCTATCCTCAAAAACTCAAGCTTTGGCAATGCTGTTGCTTGACCCCACTCTGCTGGCAATGTTCCATACACATTAATTCTAGTGAAAGTACTCCAGTCAGCTGCGATCTCCAAATCAAGAAGAGCAGGAAATGCGCCATCCACGCTCCAAGATGCTGGCAGTGTCCCGTCAAGCGGCACATTCTGTATGGTCATATTGCCAAGTATGGGAAAAGCACCAGCACGACCCCAATCATCAGGCAATGGCCCTGCAACGAATAAACTTTCCCATCCATAGCTACCAATGAGATGAGACATAAGGTGTGATATGTAGCGCGATTCTATTGCTCTCAAATATGCATTAGGATGCCTCATGCCTCATGCATAGCATCAAGAGAGCATGCGTGTTGATGGCCGACAGACTGCAGAGTGTAAAGCAAGGATATCATTCATTTTACATGTTTGTTTTCAACACAGAACCATAATTACAGAGTAGAGCCACCCACCAGTGATACTGCAATTTTGCAACACAAGCAGCTGAAGCTGTTGGAAGCTATTTGCACCACCCCACTCTATTGGCAAGCTGCCTTTCAAATGTGGCAGGTTCTGTAAATTTAGCTCCACCAGATTGGGGAATGATTTGCTTCCCCATGTGGCTGGCAAAGACCCACTAATAGACAAGTTGGACACCAACAGCTTGTGAAGATTGCGGAAGGCACCAGCATGTGCCCAAGAGCTAGGAATTGTGCCTGTAAAAGTGACAGTCATTTGCGACACTTGTGCATTCAAGTTGAGGGCATGTTGTTCAAACATACTGCACTGAATGCACCAACCGGACGCATGTCCAAGTTGTCTCATCAAATGATTGGGGTCACTTGGCAAAGGCTTTGCTGAACACTTTCTTGCATATGTGTGGGGATGTAAATAGCTAGTAGCTACACTTTGGCTGCAATATTGGCAGGAGCAAAGCGTGCTTTGACATTGATGCTGACTATACCTGTGACACTGCTGTTCAGCAACTCAAAATCCTCCAAAAGCTGGAAGGCTGCTGGGTTGCCCCATTCTGCTGGTAGAGTGCCATTGACCTTTTGGCTACTAAAGCTGAACGTAGACAGCGCTTGGAAGGAACCATTTTGACCCCACTCTGCTGGCAGTGTGCCTGCACCACAATACTCCATCTGATCTACATGCTGCACCTGAAGGTGCAAGCTTGGCCAGTGCACACTCTGAAAATGCTTCCAATAGTAACGGTAAGGCCAGCAGTTGTGTTTTGTCCAGGCTTTTTTGGTAGTGAACAACATGCATGTGGCACGCTTAAGCCAACCCACCTGAACAGAGTTGATCACCACCGTCGAACAACAGTCAGACAGATGTATTGGCCATTGGTAGGTACTCAGAGTGCCTTGATGTATTTGAGCTGCATATATGCATGTGTATTTGTGCGTATGAGTGTGCTTGATGCTTACCGGTCAGATCTGTGTTTGCAATAAGAAGGGTGGACAATTCAGGGAATGCTTGTGGCGAACCCCATGCCGGTGGCAAAGTGCTTGAGAGGTGGCTGACCCCTAAAGTATTCGCCCCAAGTTCCAGTCTTGTTAAGCGAAGCCAAGACATGTTGCCTCCCCAACTAGCCGGCAAGGTGCCTGTTAAAGCGTTGTCACCCAGCAGCAGTAGTGACATGGCGGGAAAGCCCTCATGCCCTCCCCAGCTATCAGGCAACGACCCTGCACGCATTGAACGCTGCCATGTTATGCATGCAAGCAACTACTTCATGTTTGCTCAACAGCCATAAGAAATTTCAATGCTGTCAAAGTTATAGCAAGCATGCACATGCACGTGTGCACCAAGCAATGGCAACGTCTGCACTCTAAATGCTTTGAATGATTGCAAGGAAGTTTCAACAATGCATTTGGAAGTGGTGCATCTGCACTTCACAGAAGCTGCTATCAGCAATATGAGTTTTAGTTGAGATTGGAGGAGGGGCGCTGAGACACTTGGCACAGCACTTTGCATGAAGAACAGACACATCATGAAACTACCATTGACGTCTAAGTATGCCAACTCCAAGAAGCTGAGCAGTGGGAATGCGCCAGCGCTTCCCCAACCAGTTGGTAGGGGACCTGTAAACACAATGAGCAAGACATGAGAGCTACCCAGGCATGCGCAAGAGTGGCATCACATTTACACCTTGCAACATGCCAGTGGGTTGCTGATGTTTGCACAGCCTGGTGTTCCTTGAGGTTGCCAGTATCATGCACATGGGTATGTTAGTCTGAGTTGTGAGTACATATTGACATAGTTGACCATCACATGGTTACAAGCATCCGCATTCAGTCCACGGCCACGCAAGCCATGACATGCAACTGTTTGAGCATGCGCAAAATGTGATGATGTACACAGTACCTTGAATGTTGCAACTTGTGATCCTCAGTGTCTCCAGCTGCTGAAAGGCTTTGGGACTCCCCCATTCACTTGGCAAAGTCCCTGAGAGGCGGCTGAGTCCTGCAATGGTAGCCCCCAACTGCAACTGCTGTAAGGCAGGAAAAGCAGCACTGGCAGCCCATGCCGCTGGCAGGGTCCCAGAGAAAGGCGTGTCTTGAAGGAACAACAATGTCAGGAAGGGGAACGCTGCTGAATTACCCCATTCTGAGGGCAGCGAGCCTGTAGAAAGTCTCCCCACGGTGTCTGATGCAGCATTGTTGCAGTTCTCATTGACTCATTTGCAAATCAAGTTACTTCTTATTGCAACTTTGCTGAGCAAACTGACACCTGCAATGACTTGCAGCCTGATGCAAACATACAATTGACATGCTATACGTACCAGGGTGTACATGTGGCTAATACATTGCCAGAGTCCAATCAAGTTACACATTTACATGCAGGGACCATGTGCACATAGGCAATCAAAAGACTGACCTAAATTGTGTTCTCTGAATGACGCACAGATGCATAAATACCTGTCATGTTTGTGCCAGCAAGGTGAAGCTTAGAAAGTGCAGGCATGGCACCCATTTGACCCCATGTGGCGGGCAATGTGCCTGATAGCTGTGTAGTGCTCAAGTCTAAAATTTGGAGATTTGGAAACGCGGTGGAATCAGCCCAGCTGCTTGGGAGTTGGCCAGCAAGATTTGCAGCAGGACCTGAGAAGTTTAATACTTGCAAATAGGGGAAGCTCCCATTAGCAGCCCAAGCATCTGGCAAGCTTGGCAGGGTGCCTGTAAGTATCAGGCTGACCACGGACTGCAGGCAACCCAAGGCCTGCCACGTGCTTGCAGAGCAGTTTGATGGCAATTCAGCATCAATGACATAGCCAGAAGCGTTGAAGGCCTGCTGCCAGCCTAGCAGCTGCAGCACATGAAGTTCGCAACTATTGCTGGCAGATGGCTCAGCTGTGGGTGACGTGACTGCAAGGGATGGTGATTCTTCTGCTTCTTGGCCTGGCACAGAATTGGTCGGTGCTGCAGCTGTTGATTGACAAGCTGCTTGCTGCTTGCAAGCACTCAGCAAGAGGAACAAGATCACATATGTCGTACTCTCCGCCATGTTAGTCACTGCAGGTTTAGCAAACACTTCACGCTTGCCGGTTGACAGCTGTCGCAAAAGGTGATGTCGACGAACTGTCATATGGATAGCAAGCGACGCACCCGCCTCTGAGTTGTGTGAACGTAGTCCGGCTCAAGCCTGCTGGTGCTGTGTACCGTAGCGTACCTGAGCTTCACAACCTCAGGTACGCTACGCTACGCAACCTCAGCGCCAGTTTCCAATATTTGCAGGTCTGACATCTTCTGCCGCGAATGAGGCGCCTCGCCGAAATTATTCAGGCTGAACAAGGTGCACATCGATATGCTATGAATAGTCATAGAAGAGCAGCGACGGTCCTATCAAAGACAGTTGATCGGTATCAGAACAGAATTAAAGCTCTTCTCAATCCCGAAACGTCAGAGGAATTGGGGGGTCCCCTGGGGGGTGGTCAGTGGACAATTGTATGCTTTGGGGGGGCTTCGGTCCCCCAAAAGACAATTGCGACTTAAATACAAACGCAAGCATTCAATTGCAAGCCATTAGTACAATTTCAAACACACATGCTGCAGGTCTGCATGCTTAGCGTACACTTTTGACAATGCAATTTGACATCAAGAAATCTAAACTCAGAAACCTGCAGACCTGGTAATGTACAGGCAGAACACAGATGGTTCATAGCTGCTGAGTGTGACACCTGATATAGTCAATTCAGTAACACATGCGGAGGATATTTTCTTGCAAAGCACACTAAGATTGAGAGGTGCATGTAGCTTTTGTATCAAGACACATCCTAATGCCACCTTACTCATGCACATAATTGCAGAGTAAGCTGCAATGTAAAAGCAAGAGCAAAAGCTTTTGGTCCTTAAGGCAGCAGGCTGCAAGAATGGCCCCACGCCACCAACACAAAGCAATGACCAAAGATGTGTGGCATCACACCAAGCTATGCTATAACAACAAAGGACGCAATCATAAATTCATGCAGATTTTCAAACAGCATATGTCTCTTCAAGGTATTTGATGATGTCTGAGCTCTCAAACATTGCTACCTTCTGGTTGGGGTCCTGCAGCGGAACGGATTCAGCAGTGAAACATGTTCAGCAGTGAGGCATGTTATGCACAAACGACTCATACAGCAACAAAATTTGCTGTCCCTCATAGAGACCACGGAGTGACACCAAGAGCTGAGTTCACACACCTGTGCAAATCTGTACGTGCATCACAGTAGACAGCATTGCTTTGCTGCTTGACAGGCGTGCAACACTGTTTTAGCTAACACACTGCATGCAACATGCACGCTTGCCATGCAAAATTCAACACCACCACGCTATAGGGTGCATCCAGACGTACTTATGCGCTGCTCACCTCCAGATATGGCACTGCAAACTTGCCATACTTGTCCACCAGCAGTTGCCTCTTGGGACTGCCTCTCACGTTTGTATGCTGCACAAAGGGGATCTCTAGGGCTACCAGCTTTTCCCTGACCACCTGCACACACATTGTGACAGATCCTGTAACGATCAAGTATAGTAGGAGTGTACATCCATTGTCGTCATGGGGATTGCAGAGCCCATGTATGCATCCCAGACGTTGCAATTACCAATCCCTTGTTTGGTACGGACACAATGTATTCACTGCATACAGCTGCCTGGTGTGCACGCCTGCATTCTTTGTATGCATGTGACATTGGCTCCTCAATGCATGATGCAGAGATGAGCACGCCCAGCATAGCTTTGCAGAGCAAAAAGGCAGGGAAAGTGATTACCCCAAACAATTCAAATATCACAAACAAGCAAATGCAGATTTTGGCAGCGAGGAACATGCCTGATGCAGAGATGAGCACGCCCAGCATAACTTTGCAGAGCAGAAAAGCAGAGAAACTGAATACCCCAAATCATTTCAATTTCAAGATCAGACAAGATATTGGCAGCCCCGAGGGAAACAGACCTTGCAAAAGGGGGACAGCTCATATGCCCACAGCTCCAGAGGCTGCTTGGGTAGCTTTGATTGCTGGTACCGGCTGCCAGCTCCCAGCCTGAAGAAGATGTAGGTTTGGGTGTCTCAAGTCGATGATTTAACATTCATCACTATTCAGGCCTTGACTTGATGGCTTTCAGTGAGGCACACGGTCAATGCAAGCAAGAGCAAGCTGTCTTGCAGAGCTTGATGAGATTTGGGACGTACAAGTGCAATCACAGTGTGCTTTTGCTTCATGCTAAACAAAACATGCCATGATGCCAACTGTTAGAAAGGAACTAGGCTGCAGAGCAGTGGCAGATGATACAGCAGGCGTGTCATTGTGACTGATCGTTACGTGGAGGATGTGATGTTGCCTACCTTGGTATAAGAGCAATGCCACATGACAGAGCTGTGATGATCCCCAAGGACAATCCCCAGGGCACCTTGCCATCCCCGTAGTTGTCAAAGAGGTACTTGACTATGTCATCAGATTCATACATGGCGCTGCCTAGACAACAAGAAGCCACCTCAATCTTCTACACTGACAGCAAGCCAAATATGCCTTGTGGTCACTCCTGCGCTCTGCCTGCTTGGCCCTCTGCCGGGCTGCCAGACCTTTTTGCTCTCCTCCGATTGTGTGCTTTGGCAGCAGACTATGATTGAATGCAATGATGGGGTCCAGTTTGATGTCTAATCTGCAAATGTCTGGTTGAGAAGTACTGCATGCGCACCTAAAGGTTGTGCCAATGTGCAGCTCAGCAGCATACAAATGGACACTTCAGGAGGTTGCACCAACTTTGCACTCTTGCCAGTAGGGTGATCCACAATGAGGCCAGACCTGTGTTGGGGTCTACCATGTACGGGAAGCTGGCCTTCCCTCCCTTTTGCTTCACCTTTTCCCGCCATGTTGGCCCGCCAGCAGGGCAAGGGTAGAACATCACATCCAGATCCAGAATAGAGACAGCCTCACGGACCTATACACACAGATGGTTGTTGAAACCATCATGAATATCCTTGGTAAAACCTCAGAAGTAAATCATACGGATGGTCGTAAATGCATGTGCAAGTAAAAGCCTGTACATGCATTTTAATTTAGGGAATGGTGGACCAAAAATGCAGTGTTGATCTGCGTTGCTTGCATGCACTTGCATGAGAATACAGGAAGCTCTGCACCAAAAAGGCCACAACATGCAGAGACCTCTGGGTGTATGGTCTGTCACCTAATGCACTCACAAAAGCAATGCTGTGCAGCATCTGCTGGCATACAGGAGCTGCAGCATAAATGTATCACCAGCTGATTTGCAGGGTGTGTCAAGATGCAAAGTACCTTGCGGCAAAATGGGCATCCCTCAAACTCATATATCTCTATCATCTTGGATGGCCGCTTGAACTGTGCAACCTGTGAAGTCTCTGTGACCTACAGCAAGTACATCCCATTGCGCAAAATTCCGCAACATATCGTTTGACAGAGCAATAGATAATTGAAGCCAACACTGCATTGGCCTCTGGATTTTGCGCTAGCAAAGCACCCAAAATTGAGCCAAAGAATCAATGCAATATGTGTGCAACTGCTTCTGCAGGGCACAGATGCGCTACATTACTTTGCTGGCAAGATTGTACATTGTGCATGCGTCTTAATGGACCACATCATAAAACTGTATTGAGCGTCAGCACTTTCAAGCAGACTGGCAACCCTGCTGATGCACTGTAACTGCACCAACCTTTCTGCCACCTAGCTTGACAGCACCATATGTGCCGTCATCTGTGTCTAGCTTGGCTGAGTACCCCACACCAAATCCTCCACTGCCAAATCGAGCCACCATGGGAAACGCTGCTGCTGCTATCTGCAGCACCACACAGAGGTGAAGTGCAGCAGCAGATACTTCTGACAACTATCATACAACACATCAGACATCATGCCATTGCATTTGTTGCTGATCACAAGCGTCTTGGGCAAGCATCTTGGGTGCAATGCAAGCTTGCAAGGAGGCAGCAGGCAAAAGTCTCTGGCTGAGTCCGGGGTTCTTGTGCTTGTGGATGGATGCTGTGCTGCACTGATCACAGGTATGGCACCAAAAGACTGCACTGTGTTACTCGTACCGTCAACGCCTGCCAGGGATTGAGCTGGAAGGGCTTTGGGCCTTCTCCCATGAGCTTGAAATTCTGCACCAAAAATCAGGCGTGAGCGAACCCAGTGTCTGCAAGTGAGGATTACGACCGTATTTCGCTGCACAGGCCTCCAACAGCGAATGCCATCATCGGCACCTTGGCAGGAGCAGCATCTTTCGTTTTGGCTGCTGCAGCGACTGTGGATGTCTCCATAGTCCTTCTTGACCGTACAGGGGCAAGCTTGAGGGAGCAACGATCTCCGCTTGTCCGAAGAAGACCTTGCTTGTTATGCAGCCCGCCGCTTATCATACCCAACAAATTGCCTGATCTGCTTGACAAACCCTTGGCGTTTGATAATTGTTTGAAATCGTCCACGCAAAAGTACGATGTGGCAGGTCGCTCAACTCGACGTGAGGCTTAAACGAGAAGGTCTGTCATGTGATGCATGTGCTGTATCACGTACCTCTGTGCTCCTCTTTTGCTTCGCTGCCGCTAAGCCAAGATTGAGCGGCTTATTCGCACATGGCGACAGCAGAATTTGCTATCACCGGTACAGCTGTAATACCAGTCCTCACTTCTGCATGCAAATGGCTACGATCCCCAACACGACAGTATCAGTACCTATGTCGGTGCTGACCTAAGCGTGCATGCCCGAGCCGGTCTCCGCAATGAACTGACGCTCATGGCGTACAAGACTGTGCACGTTAGATAAAAGGCGTCAACAATGTCGCAGTGCTTCAGCGGGGCCGTCAGCTTACATCAAAGAACATGCTTGCGGCAGAGGGCTCTCCTTCCCAGCAAAACAACACTTTACGCCCTACGGAAAAGCAACACCAGCACACTCCTCAGCAGATGTTGCCCTGCTAAATTGCGAAGCAGCAACATCTCCAGCACAGTCTGCAGCGCAGCAGCTGGGGAGATGTCCCTGCCAAACCCAGACGGTGGTAAGTGCTGCCTGCGTTTCCAACTTTTCTCTGGCAGACAACTTCAAATGACACTTGATAGAGTGGCGCAGGCAGCATCCCTTTCAACCCGTATCCCGAGGGATCAGCATTCCTGGCAAAGATCAAAGGCCTCATGTTTTACACTTTCACATTGATTCTATCCATCCCATTGTTTATCTCTATGTTGGTCATGACGCCCTTTGTACTGCTCTTTGACAAGTACAGGTAAGCTTGTGTTGGTATTGCACCTGGCTTTTGCAGTGTTGCAAGCCGTGTTCAAGCCGTGTTCAAATCCCTCAATGCTGGTAAAGCGTCAGGTGGTTCAAAGATTTAGCTGACTTGCAGGCGAACTGCGCAGCATTTTGTCAACAACATCTGGGCAAAAGCCAGCACAACTCCTTTCTATGGAGTCAAGGTGGGCTCAGTGTGAGTAAGCTGTATCAAAGCATCAGGCTTCATCACATGTTGGCACACACACAAGCCCTGTTGCTCCATGACACCTATACTACCGTTTACACGGCGAGTTACAGCCTGTGTCACTGTCAACAATGACTGCAGATAGAGGGTGTTGAGAATCTGCCACCGGCTAGTCAGCCAGCAGTGTACGTGTCCAACCACCAGAGCTTCCTGGTATGATACACCACAGCTGACATACAGATGTGTGAAGCCCTGCCATTGTGGCACCTGGTGCACTCACAACCTCACATGTTGTGGTTGCATATCCAGTGTCGACGTCGTGCAACATGTGCTGTGCAAAAGGTCTGCATGGTAGCTGCAATCTTGGCTGTGATTGGCCATGCTGCATGACAGGAGGCTTATGTGTTGTAGCCTCAGCAACGTGAAGATTGCCTCGCATTGTATTGCAAAGCAAATTTATCCGACTGTGGTGCAGGACATCTTCACACTGTTCCATTTGAACCGCCCTTTCAAGTTTGTCTCCAAGACAAGCAACTTTCTCATACCCATCATTGGCTGGAGCATGTTCCTTACAGGTCAGTCAAGATGTAGTATGCACTCACATCAGACAATCCTTATGCAACTGCATGAGCGCTTAGCACTCAGCGCCCACATCTTTCTGCTGTCTGTTCTGTTACAGCCAAGCATGGGAACAAGGTGACCAATTATCATCGTCAGGAGTGCTGCTTGCAATACAATAGCGTTGACAATACAGGGAGCCAATCAAAATTTGTATACACCTAGCTCTAGGGGAATGCATGCGTGTAATGAATGGATGGTGACATCAGAAGGACAGTTGTCTACGCAAATGTATTAGATTTGTCTGTCCTAAACCTTCTCGTACATTTCTGTTGTGATTGCAACGCTCTGCATATGCCTTGTAGCTATGTCATCAGCATTGCAGCAGGTAAGATTGGCTGCAGGGCACGTCAAGCTAAACAGGATGGACAAGCGCAGTCAGCTGAATTGCCTGAAGGAATGTGGCAGGCTTCTGGGATTGGGTTGCAGTGTGCTCTTCTTTCCTGAAGGCACACGAACAAAGGACGGCAAAATGGCTGCTTTCAAGAAGGTATGCATGGTGTTGTCCTGTCTCTTCTTACCGTGTATACCAGCAGATATACATTACATAAGCTTAAAACTTTGCAATTTTACGGCAATTTCCGACGCATTGCAGCAGAACTCTGGTATGGCACAGCCATTGTGTTGCATAGAGCGCAGACTCAGGCACAGACTGGCTGCAGTGGTTGCTGAGTCCATGTGCAAATATTTGCAGGGAGCTTTCAGCATTGCTGCAAAGGCAAAGGTGCCGGTGGTTCCAGTCACCCTGGTTGGTACAGGCAAGCTGATGCCAAATGGAAAGGAGAACATGGTTTATAATGGCTCAGTCAGGATGATTGTGCATCCTGCTGTGCAACCCACAAAGGCCGATCAGATGCTACTGGAAACAAGGAATGCCATTGCCAGCAGATTGCCTGCCGAAGCTGTGCTACCGCAGCTCAGTACCAAGGAATGATGCCAATGATATCAAACCTGCTGTCAAACAATTTAAGCTCAGCTGTATGGAGTGTTCCCGTTTAGCTTATTATGTACATTTTGCCATTGTTGTGATGAGCAGTTATGCTTGGACGTGCCGTTGGGTAGGAGAGAGCAAATGCCAGATTTTGAGGACTTCAGGCACAGTGCCATTTAGCAATGGCAGTACTGACGTAGCAAATATAGGGGTCATACATTCAGGAGTGCAATGTGTCCATGCGTATGGACATGACTGCATGCATCACAGCATCTCCGCGGTCACAAGCACCTTTTCTGGAACTTGTTAAACAAGCCATACAACGTCCGTTCATGGCAGAGCAGCTTTTGGTGACACCTTCGGGACTCAGTCAGAAACTGCTAAATGAAATGCTGATCAGAAACGGCAGTGCAACTCCGAGATACAAGATTACAATCCAATCTTGGCCTCAAGCTTGGGAAGAGTGGCGACAAAGATCAGAGTGAAAGCTACGTGTGGCGCAATCCTGCATGACAAGACACAGTTGTTGCTGGTAGCAACAAAGAATGTAGTTTGATCCTGCCAGCATCAGTCTAGCTGATATGCATATCTGCCAATGCACCACACATCAAGGTTGAGCCCTTCTCTGGGCTGTATATCTGCCACTGACAGAGCAGATGGACCGCTTGAATAGAAACTGCAATGTCATAATGCACCATCCATCAATACCTCAAGACAGCTCGCTATGGGACTTCACCACTGATGCCTTGTATTGCCATCATCACCGCAAGTATCTTCGGCTTATCTCAAACTAGACGTAACAAGTGCATCAGGTACAAGGCAGATTTGCCACAATGCAGATGCGTACCTGAGGCAGTATGTGGGGAAACCGGTGTAAAACTTGAGGGCGCCCTCCTCCCTGAAGGTCTTCACAGCACAGTCAATGGGGCTCTTGTAGGGGTAGCTGCCATCTGCCAGCTTATCCATCTTCTGAATGCGGGTCTTCACAAAGTCAAAGGGCAGACTGCATGCTGCGGCACAGAATCCAGCAATCAGGGCTCCACCCAAGACCACCGCCTGGCCATCCTTGGCAAATCCAGCCTCCTCAAGCAGCTCCTTAGCCTGCAGTAGGCAGTAAGCAAGAAAGTTGGACAAATTTGGATATGAGGACATACCAATGTGTGGACATCATTGGGACGTTGCTCCACAGGAGCAAATATAATCTGATCTGCCACATGTGCGCTTTGCTTTGGACCTTGCTTTGCTTTGCAAGTACCTGATACGCATCACAGCTTTATGCAGCTCTGCCGCTTGATGGCTATCACAGACATGAGAATGAGAGGTGACCAGCATTGTCAGTGCAGGCAATGCACTGTCTGGCGACCAGTTTGTGCAACAGCCACATGTAATATGCTCAGCTTGCATGGGGGAGTGTGAACAGGCTGAGACCACTATGCTGGTCACTCATCGATACTTGCCTGGTCATTTGAGGCAAGCATGCCCATGTTCAAGGCCATTGCTCTGGTGACAGTGGGGCCAGCCCCTCTGAAGAGCCCCATGGCACCCTCATCCTTCACAATTCTGGTCAGAGCATCACCCACTCCCTTGTAGTTACGCCTCTGTGCCTCAGGCAGGGTGGAGTCAGACTGCATACGGATGAGGGACAGATCTGCTGGGGATCCAACAAGGGCTCCAAGCCCTCCTGCTGCCAAACCGGCACCAGCCTTCTGATAAAGTGGAATGTTCTGCAGCAAGATTGTGGTATGGTTGGTGTTTGCTTCAGCAATTGGACTCGTAAGCACCATGCACAATATTGCAGAGGGCTGCGATATGGCAAATTCTGCAGGCTGACGCACAAAAGAGCTTTGACACAAAAGCAGCAATTTGCAGACGTAGCAGTTGCTGTACACTCTGATCTGATGAACAAGTATGCATGTCAAGCACAGTCTCATAGAGAACCCTCCATATCTTGTTGCTGTGACTTTGGATCCCACTAGGACCACAATTTTGGTACACACAGACGCACAGCACATAAAAAGGACACCAGCTGAAGACAAGATATGACGACAGTCTGTGCACCTTGCCCTGATTTTGCTGCTTCAGCATGTCAGAGAAGATCTGGAAGATTCCCAAACGGGCAGTTGTGTATGTCGCCTGTCGCAAAAGACCAGCTGATAGACCCTTGTACAGTCCACCGGCACCATCCTTGGCAATGATTTCTTTGGCCACTGCTAGCTGCAACATGAGTAAAAACATGATTAACAGACGTTTGATTTTGCACAGAACAAACGAAGCTAACGTCACCATCTGTAGATGACAGTAACAGCAGCATCAGCAAGGCGGGGTGCAGCGACCCCAAAGTCAGCAGTATGAGGGAGGAAAACCAGACCATAATGAAGCCAATCAAACCACAACTGCAGTCACTGCCATGCGCTCACATCAACAGGCTTTTGAACATTGGCAAGATGCAAATTGCACAGTGAAGAGCCATCTGCCACTCTAGCAGGAATGTGCCGTAGGTGGGTGGAAGAGACTTACTGGACCTCCCTTTGCTCCAATCTGTATCCTGACCTTGACCATGTCAATTGGCTGGATGATGCAAGTGGCAGCCATACCACTGAGGCCACCATTGAGGAAAGGTTTTGTTGCCTTCCAGGCTGGGCTCAGGTCTTTCCTCTGAAGGTCAGACATCTGCAAGTATGCGATGTATTAGTCCGTAACTGAGTCCAAGATCCAAAACAGTGATGCCATCAAGGTGCACAGAGCTGGGCTGCCGTGAGTGCGTGCTGATGTATTGGACCTTGATTGTGCCAAAGGGTCAGCTTGAGTGCCAAACAAGTAGCCAGAGCATTAATAAAACTAGCCGGTATGCATAGCAATATCAAACAGTGACGGATTGAATGCATGCATCGAGTACAAATTGCTGCGGAAACTCCAAAGTGGTTGGTTCAACGAAATCTTGACCTAGCAAACACTGACCTTGACTTTGCTTGAATGACCCGACGCGTTGCCAGCGATCTGTAACAGCAGAGACCGAGACAACAAGTCGCACCGAGGAACCTGCGGCGATGGTGCCGGTGCTGAAGCTGTTTGAAAGGTGAGCGGTGCAGGCCTGTGCAAGTCAAAGTCGGCGATGGCGAGTAGCGCCAAGCTGGCAGCACGTGTCTGCCAACGTGGCTGCATTGAACTATTTGACATGTTGTGCGCTCTGCAAGATGGGTTGTACTGGCACATAACCATGACAAAAACGCTACTAGTGTCAGTCTCATTGATACACATGCAATGTTCAGGAGGAGCTGCTGCTGCTTTGTGCGATCTGGTACAAATAGGCTTGGATCAAAGGCCCAGAGCGCCGGCTCGCCAGGAACAGTACAAGATTTCTTCAAAAAAACTTGTCACTAGTTCTGCGGCATGTGAACTGCGATTGCGCTGATATGTTACAAAGACTATACTTACAAACTTGTGGGGGAACTTGATAGCTTTCACACCTCAGTCATGCCAGTCTCCCCATGTGGACGACGCTTACCTGTCATTCACGACGCATACCTATCTTTCTCAAGCTTCATATCAAACCAAGGTTGAATTTGCTAATACAGAAGCTGCAATAGCGTCCGTGAGTCAGCGTTTTGGACTGATTCAATACGCTCAATACGTGAGTGCAAGAGCATGCTTGTAAGGCCTGTAGAGCATGCCATCCCTGTAGAGCATGCCTGTAAGGCTTGTGACGTCAGCCAGAAGCTCTTCCAGAACAAAATCTGTTACTCCTCCTTGAATACTACAGCCTCAAGGTTCCTGTCAGAAAATCAGCGGATTTCAGCAGTTTAGCCATGCTTGTGAATACGAGCATTGCAACAATGGCATCAGCCAACATGTGGCAGTATTGGAGGAAAGTGTTGTATGCAAACGAAGCCAGCGCGAGTTTAGAACACTGTATCAGGCAGAGACCATTGGTACACGCATGGGCCAGGCAGAATTGCTAGTCCAGGCTGTCAGATTGACATGATGTCAGCAAAAGGCTACTCGACTCGTACACCACTTGGAATTTCTTCTCATGCAGTGCTGATGACAGTTTCTTGCCTCAATATCAATACAGGCCAGTTGATGGTGGTCATCTGCTGAAGGCTGACTGGTTAACACTGGGTGTGTCACCCTGCTTGAGTCCATCTTGTCAATGAGTTGATAAGCAGTGTTAAGCATCTCAGTCGGTTCAGTCTGATGTAGTGCTTCAGCAGCACGACTTCCATGACATGTGTGCTGTGCCTAAGACATGCAGGAAGCAACCTGACAATAGAGGGCATATGCAATACCACGCATGAGCCCCATACGTGCTGAGCATGACAAATTGAAATTGGTCCCCATGGCCAATGGCAATGCATGGTACAGTTCTGTGATTCCCGTTGGTCTGCAGGTTTGCATTGGCACATCTGACATACAAGCATGTTCAATTATGCACAGCATACACTGCGGGTTGTGTAAGGAAACGCCATCTGAAGCACTGATTGTGCCCTGTGAGCTTTTGTAAGCCTTAAGGCTTCCCTCAAACGCGCTCGGTTGTGCAGTTACCGAGCTTGCCACCCACGTATAAGTACCAAATACTCTGGTGTCATCCTTCTATGACAATGTTGACCACTGCAGTGTGCAGAGCTACATAGCACCAAGGTGGCCATTGTGTAGGATTTGCAGGTGTGAAATCACCTTTGATTTTAGAAATAAGTGTTCTGGTGGTGACAAAACAGTTGTCCTGTCACACGTGCTAAAGTGGAAAATATGCACCTGCACGCTGGCATTGGACTCTTAGTAAGAAGTTTGAAACAGCAGTGCGGGTTAATCAGTCGACGTAAATTACAACCGGCCAACAGTCCAAAAAAGTAAGCAGTGTTCCAACTCAGATGCAGCAAGCTGCATACTGAACTGTCAGGCTTCCAGTAATATATATACCCAAGCAGGAGCCATGGGTAAACTACATCCAGGCATCAAACTGCCTCGATCAAAATGTTTCTCAGCCCTGTACAAGGTTGCTGCCTGTCTAACAAGTACCTAACCATCGACAATCACGCAACTTCCAACAGTGTCATTGACAATCACCTAGTGCTCTCAACAGTGTACTCAATAATGCCAAATCAGTGTTGTATCATAAGCTGTGCAACACGTCACTTCAGCATGATGTTTAGCCTGCACGATCACTTGCAAATAGTACTCCAAATGTTGAATCAGTGCTGCAACACAAGCTGCGCAACACGTCATTTCAGCATGATATTAATCATGCACAGTCACTTGCATATAGTACTCCAAATGCTGACTCAGTGCTACAACACAAGCTGCGCAACACGTCATTCCAGCATATTATTCATCCTGCACAGTCGCTATCAAAATGTACTCCAAATGCTGGTGTCCTTTAAATAGCCAATGCTCAGTAATGCGACCATAGCCACCTCCAAGAAGTGCTCAGGGTTCCATTGTCACTTACAATGGATCCCAACAAAGCTCTCGAGTGGCATGGACGCTTTATTCTTCTATTTCCTAGACTGGAGGTCCAATGTATGTCTGTCGGGCAAGCTTGTGTGCCTCCCTACGGTGGTCTTCAGCAGTTTCCTTTCCCTCGGAGATCACCTCAATCCTGGTGTAGGCGTCCTGACCCTCTGCCATCAGCTCCTGGCAGTAAGTTACTGCGTCATGGATGCGTACGGAGATGAACTCCTCACCAATGATCTTGGGCAGGCTCGCAGCCTCGAACAGACGGACTACTTGGCGGCAAGGGTTGGCGAAGACTGGCTGGATGTTGTTGGCCTTCAGGTTGCGCACCCACTCCTGTGGCAATCAATCAACCAATCAAATTACATTTCCATTCTTGGCCACTCATCAGAGGAGTCGACAGACATTATCCAAGACTTTGGCTAGATGTTGCCAACGCCCTTCCACAACACAGGACATAGACAGTGACCATTCAAGCACCTCGCGCCCTGATCACAAACCCTAATCACAGCGTATGGTGACACAAGCAATTGACAGGACACACCCTGTCAGCAACACATGCAACACAAAGCTTCGAGGCATGACTCATCTGTGCTCATGTGCAAGAAGCAGCGGTGGCATGGCAAGTGGAGAGAAGCAGCTTACCATGAGGAAATGCACAGCAGAGGCGTCTATGTCTGTCACTGGAGAGAGGTCCACGACAATGTAGAGCAGCTTGCGTGCGCGAGCAGACAGCTGGATCTCTGCCCTCTTCTGGAACTTCCTGCAGACCAGATGTGCACAAGTTGATGTGGGAATGAAACCCATGATACGAAGGCACAGCAACAAGGAAACCAGATGACAAAAGTCATGAAATGATTATTTGTATTTTACACCCACAAACATGAGAGAGAAAAAACATGAGAAAAAATGATGGTGATGATATACAATGATGAGGCCAGGAAGGCACGGTGCATGCAAGACCCAGCATGCAAGACCCAGCATGCAAGTGCTGCGCTGTGTGTTCACATGCTGCTGCAGCCACATGTGCATGTGTTTGTGGCTAGACATTGCAAAGGGCAAAGACAATTCCAAGTGGATCAAGGCGAGGCACGGCAAGGAATGGGTTGTATGCAAAAGCACTTACATGAGGGCGTTTCTGATAGGGGCCACATTGGCAAAGTAGATGGGGGAATCAATCCTGACCAGCAGCATGCCATCTATTCCTTCTGCCTCTGGGTATTGGTTCACATTCCTACATCAACAGACACAGCTCAGATCTTTCCAATCCCAAACCGTCTTTTTCCAATTCAGAAAATGTCTGGAGAAAAAAAAACGCGACTCTACATTGTGGATCTGCTTTTGCTTGCTACACCTGCAGATGCACATCAGCTTGCTGCAACTTGCTGCAACACTGACTGTTCTGTCAGCTTGCTACATAGACAGACACAGAGATTGCTAGCCGATGCCCCCTCACAGGTCAGGGCCTTAGCCCCGGCAGTAATGAATTTTCAGGCCAGCAACCATCAGGTATGCCATGTTCAGCAGGCCAATCACAGCTAATTCAGAAACAAAACAGCAGAATTTACCTGTAGACAGTTGTCCCAGGGAGGCGCCCCAGCACAGCAAGGTGGGGGAACCCAGTCTTGTACAGCACAATCAGCACGGACAGACCAATGGCAATAGCCAGGCCCTTCTCAACCCCAGCAAACATCACTCCAAGCCAGGCAGCATTGAACACGAGCCAGTCAAACTTGTTCACCTGCGCATGAGAGGCGAGACTGAGCAGGAGTTCAAAGCCAGGGCAGAACTTTGCGCAGTGCTTTGTTGCTGCATAAGAAACATCAGGGATTACTGAAGGTTACCAAAGCTGTACAGTCAGCACCACAGCCTAAACTCTAACAGCATAGCCTGAGGGATGCAAAGCGCCACCTGGAGAAGCAGCGCAGCACGGCCTGCAAAGCATACACAGCATAGCGCAGGATGCACACCACAGTATGCAGAGCGCAGCATGCACAGCACAGCATGCAAAGCACAGCATGCACAGCGCAGCGGGCTCACCTTCCACAGGAAGAACCACTCGCTGTAGTTGAACAGGCCGATCACAGCTGAAATCACAATAGCTCCTTGCACGTTCTGTGGCATGTTCTTGAAGACAGGTGTCAGGAACAGCAGCACAAACATGACCACAATGGCGCTGGTGATTCCCGCCACTTGAGATTTGGCGCCACTGGCATCCATGATGGCTGAGCGGGAAAATGATCCTGTGGTTGTGTAGCAGTTGAAAGCGGCGCCAAATAGATTAGCAACACCAAGGCCTCTTAGCTCCTGAGTCGGCCTGCATAAAGAGCGTTTGTTACGTCCTGATTGACATTCATACAAGCATTCCTTGATGCATTCAGCAAACAAAGGCCACATGTCTGATACAGCAGCATGCCTTGACACCTGTGACGGCCAGTTGCATATATGCATGTGTCGTCATAGGTGTACATGCATGACACACAACACATGAGTAAAATTTCCATCAGCAAAGTCTTGGCAACACAGTAGTGTGCCTTATCGGTATTGCACACGAACACATTGAACCATCATATGGTATGTGCATGCAACTTTTGGCCGTACTAGGAAATGCAAACAAGCATGCAGACAGGCTAAGCCAGGTAAGGCTTACCTAATCTCATATCTGTTCTTCAGAGCCAATGCCTTGGCAATGGAGATGCTCTCCAACAAGTCAATGAGGCAGATGATGATGGCGTATGAGAACTTCTTGCCCACCCGGGGGATGCCCCCGGGGGGGTTCCACCAGCTGACTGTAGCATGGGGTAGCCCCTTGGGAATGACACCCACCACTCTGATTGTGTGTGCGCAAACCTGCAAACCACAGTGTTGTTAACAAAAGCAAGAATGCTAGCGCACAATGCAACATATGCCTGGACGATGTGATCACAATATTGGAAGAGACAATCACCATCTTTAAGTAACATCATCAAACACGGAAGATATTGACATGAGTGAAGAGTGTCTTGCAGGCCGCTGAGCACAACATGGTTGACAGCATGGCAAAGGATACAATGCACACAATGTGATGCAGGCAAAGCCCCTGGATGCATGCTTGCAAAGCCAAACCTGACAGGCTGCGCAGAACAGATACACATGAGCTGGCAACAAGGTTGCAGCCATTGCCAGTCAACAGACTGTTGTGTGGACAGCAAACAGCATGCTGAAAGGGCAGGTCGCATGGCCATGAGCGTCAGACAATTCATGCACGCACAACAGACATGGACACAGACACACGCACGGACGCCCACACACCTTGTTCTTGTCTGAAGTGGGGCACTCAAGATGCCAGATGTTGGTGATGGCAATGCCCAGCACAGCCACAGTGATTGGTCCAATGGCTCGGAAGAAACCCAGGTACCTGCAACACAAGATTACATCACAACTAAGCAAATTGGGACTGCTACTCGAGGCAAAGGCACAAATCTGTGGATGTGATGGTGGCACATCATCTTGAATGCCACTCCTGCTGATATGCCAATTCAGCACCCTTTTAGTCAGCAATATGCATCCTGCTATCATCGGGGATGTTTGGACTGTAGACCAGAGTCTTGAACACAGCCACAAAGACTTGATGTTTGCCAACAAGCTCTTGCAAGACAGGAGCAGCTTGTTTTGCCTCACTCCCAACTGCCAATGGCACATGCTCAAGGCTTGGGCATGTGCAAATGGTAATTCCAAAAAGCTTATACAACCACAAATGACATATCAAACAGCCAACTCCTCCCTCAAAGTCCAGCTGCCGAGTTGATAATCAATACTTGGCTTTCTTCAGAGGAGCATAAGGTACATGACATGACAGAGAATAACAATACCAGGCGTCTGTGAGTATGACAGCAGCATGTGAAGACTCACTTGGGCCACCTCCTTCCAATGTGCTTCATGGCAATCAGGATGACAATGAAAGTGCCCCCCATGATGAACTCCCTCCAGTGGAAGTAGGGTCTCCATTGGTGTCCCAGCAGGTCGCGCAGCTGCTCCTGAATAGGATCGTGCCTAGGGTAGGTGACTGTCACGGCCTTGACAGTCTTGGTGGCGGGAATTACGTACTGGCTGTACCCAAAGATGTACTTGACCTGCGTGCATGCCACCATGTTGTAGGTCAGACAAGTAACCACTCATGTTACATTCCCTGTCTTGAGGGCTCGTCAAGGGAATCAACAGACAATGACTAGGGAAAGGTCATTGTGAGGTACGTGCTGTCCATGTGCATGCATATCTTCAGGCAAGGAACGCAAGTGTAGGGAGCTGTCATGCCAAGGTGATAGATACACAACTCAACAAATGCGTGTAAAGAATGGGTAAATTGTAAAAGAAAACCACAGGTTGCACAAACATGCAAAATTCCTTATGCATGAGAAGCTTGACAATGCAATGGGGTCCAGGTGGGGTCCAGGCAGGGGGTGTACCTGGGACAAGGCAATGATGACTGATGCGCCAGTCATGAATCCACAGATGACGGAATGAGAGAGGAAGTTAGTAATCCATCCCAGCTTCAACAAACCCACTGCTGTGTACAAGGACCCAGCTAGCAATGCCACCTGCACCACACAATCACCGACTCATTCAATCATGAGATGTGTGTCTATCCCTATATCCACAGGTATGCACAGCCCTGAATGCATTCAGGAGGTCCTGTTTGGGGCAGTCAAGGTGCTGACTACGGTGTGAGGTGATGCGTTGCAAGGCAACAGCTAGCAATGCCACTTGCAGCGGTCTATAATCCTGTGCATGGACCAGAGATCAGCCTGCTGATGCTTGACCTACTTTGTCCCTTACTGTCTGCACTGCAGATTCAAAGATGCTCGACACAATGCTCTGCTTGCAATGAACTGCTAAGGTCTCTGTGCCAAGCAAGAAATCAGCCCAGGAGCTCTTGAAGGTGGTGATCAAAACTGCGCACTCGAGCTAAAGATTCACTGATCAGTGCCCAGAGTTTGATGCTACATTGACCTCAAGTACCGTCGTGCTCATGATGTGGGTGAAATGCAGTCACGATGATGCAGACTAGGTGCAAAGTGCTGCTGTTATTGATGACCCCTGAGACTTGACCCTGCCTATGCACGGTGTTGCAGTTAACAATGCCAATGCCTCAAGCTCAATGATGTGACAAGCTGCTGATGCACACCTGAATTGCAGCCATGTTGTACTCCATCTGGGCAGCAGGGTTGGCTGGGTTGTTGGGGTCAGCCTGAACAGGTGAGGTGATGGTGTCCTTCAAGCCAGAACCCAAAAGCAGGGAGGTGACAGCCACGGGTCCAACTGCCTGTGCATGCCACAACAAGGTCAAGAAAAGAAAACAAAAGACTACATCCTCTGGCGTCAATTCAATGAGAATCCAAGGATTATACCGGGCTGCCCAGGACACAACACAGTCAACTGCATGGTCGCATTCAGGCATTGTCACTCCACACTTCAATCACAATCCTACATTTAGCTCAGGCTGCTGGCAACTGTGGCACAGCTCAAGTGAAGGACAAGGAGCGTACCACACAGGACCTCACAACTGGTGAGAAGTAACAGATGAAAGATGTCAACTGTGTGCAGTGGGGAACATATGAGCAGAGACGAGCATGGCTGATCATGCAGCATTGTGACTGTCAAGGACTTATCAACACTGTTAGAGTGTGCTGTCGCTAACAGCCCACCAGCTACACAGGGCTGTTTCAGCCAACGCAGACACAGGCAGAGGGAGTTTGCCAGCCAAACAATGCAGTCATAGTCAACTCCCACACACCAGACTGTGGCCAGAAATACAAGCAACATCAAGCCAAGAACGAAGTGCTAGGGACATTGACGGTGTGAAAAACACCTACCAGCTGGGGAGAGCTACCAAGGGCTGCATAGATCATCACAGGTACGAAGGCGCCATACAGACCGTACACGTTGGGTAATCCAGCCAGTTTGGCGTAGGACATGCCCTGGGGAACAACCATGGCCCCAACAGAGATCCCAGCAATCAGGTCTGTCTGCATCACCATGGCAAGATGTAAGATGCATTGTGCCTGGGCCCTGCACCTGAGGGCACCTTTTACAGGGCACCTTTGACAGGGCACAGGGCCAGGTGCCCTGTCTGATGTAAGGGGGGGCACAACAAGTGGCACATTTAACAGTGATAGCCTGGTGTTGCAAAAAACCTGGCCAAAAGCGTGGGTTGATGTCACTTGAAGAAAATGGTGTTGCATCAGGCTCAAGCATGGTTCTCTGAGCTGCCAATATGCATTTGTTCACTGTTGCTGAAATCCCAGGCCTGCCATGTGAACACCGACAAGCACAAGTGGCAGTACATTGCAGCAACATGCATCAAGTGTGCGAGGAAAGCTTACAAGAAGGTTCTGCTTGATGTTATACTTGCGTCCCCAGTTGACAATGGGGAAGAAGATGCCGATGATGTCCAGCCAGCTGTAGCGAGACCATTCAGACCTGGTCCTGCAGCACATCAAGCAACAACAGCACTCAATGCTTGCTGTGACCAATACAGAGTCAATCATGATGATGGCAAACTTGACACGATTTCAGAGTCCCATGACAGGTCGGCTGCTATTTGCCGCAACCCAACCGATTGATGACGCTCAGCGAAATTCACTGCGCTATGATAGGTGAGTCAACATGCTGGTTATACACACAGTGAAGTTGTCAATCATGACAGTACATGCACTGAGCCTTGCTGTGAGCAGTTGTCTGAAGCACGTCTTGTGGATGCTTGTCTGTGGTAGAGCTTGGTAACATGCAGCAGAAATGCATTCTTGATGCTACACAGGTGCAATATAAGGTTTCTTACGATTGCCTCTTGTGCTTTAGCCATCCGGTGATGTCTGAAATTAGTGGGTCATTCAGGACACCGTGCTCTGGCTCATGCCACTCCACCTTGTACTTCTTTGCATTGTGGGCACCAGCAAAAGGCTCCTGAAGTTCGTGGGTATGGGAAGAGCTGCCAGAGCTACCAGAGCCCGAAGCACCATACTTGCTGACGTCCGCAAGCTCCACAGCACTGTCGAGGTTGCGGTTACTCAAATGGTTCCCGTCTAGGTGGTAGTCTGCATCCACCATGAGCCTGCAGCAATAAGAAAAACCTCAACGATTCGCTTGTGGCTTTAGGCAAGGTGGCGCAGCTCTACACAACGCGCACAGGTGCAAGACATGATTGCGGCAAGCCAGCGAGGCTGCGCACCTTTAGCAACGCAACAGTTGTACGCGCCCGAGGGATGTTCGGCTACTGCTCGCAGGTCACTGCTAAAGGAGAAGCCCTGAACAGCGAAAAGGATTTGGATAAGATTGAACCTTAGATTATGTGCGGGCTATGCTACAAGCGCAGCTGGACAGGAGATGGTCGACACGAGTCGACCTCGAGAACAGGATACCTGGCAATGCCTACTATGCTGGATTCAAGACGTGCTCGATGTATGGGGAAATGTGCACCCACACGTCGCGACCAGCTGCGAAAGAATTGCTGCCCCTCCAAGGCGACGTCAAAGACAGTGCACACCTCTGCACGTGTTGGCATGTGGCGTGTGCCCCTTCACGTGCGCGATCGATCCGTTCGTCGTGGCGGCTTCTGCATCAGCTCTGATCATTGCAATTGCATCATTTCAATTGTGAGTTTCTTCTTCTTCTTCTTTGGCCATTGTCAGGCATGCGGGATTTCTACAGTTGAGCACTGGTTCTCATTTTGCCAGTTGTTCTTGGCCGTTTTGCTGGTCCAGGAGGCCAGCATGTGTGCCAGGGCCAATAGAATGTGCACACATCTATCTTTTCTGGAAAAGCTGACACGTGATTAACGTGATGCTACCATACTCACAACAGGTGACAGCTCTGCGTCACAAAGACCCATTACAGTCACGTTCAGTCACATGCAGTGTCACATGCAGCAGCAAAGCAGATAGCATGCCTGTCACACCCTGTCAGACCACACTTTGGCGCTCAATGGTCACAGCATACAACACGAACAGTATGGTCTATCGCTCACTCTAGAGCAGATCTGTAAGCTCGCAACACAAAGTAGAATAGCACTTGGTCAGTTGCGCTGCCTTGCTAGACGTAGGGAAAGTTGTGCCCTCCCACCAACTCCAGAGGTTGCAGGCAGGATCTCATTGCAGTGTTTGCATGCGCGCAGGTCTTGCATGGCTTGGGTTTGGTCTCCTTTCCTTTTGTCCGGATGTTGCAGACGAGGCATGTGCCTGCTGACATCAGCATACTTCTCCAGGACACTTGCTGTCTTGATTTGCAAATACAATTGTACAACCTCTCCAATCTGTGGTTTGGATACCCCAGCAGCCAACAGGTCCTGAATCTGACCACGTCTAAAGCCATGATTACTTTCTCCAGCAGACAGCCCAGCAGACTCCAGAGGCGTGTTGAGCCTGTGCCCAATGGAGGTTACCTTCATGGGAGCATCAGCAAAGCTTCTGCGATTGGCAGTGAGGGGGCTGAAGCCTACGGAAGAGGTAGGTGCTTGCCATTTGCCTAGCAAGGAATCTGTGGTGAATGAAGCTGAAGAGCCTAGCAAGGAAGCAATGCTGCCTATCTGCTGTGACTGTCAGAGTGAAAGGCCCTGACCTCTGGCACTCGACTGTTTTGGTCCCTTTGGGCCTCAGGGTCAGCTGGATAGGCCTTGCAGCTGTCCTGTGGGTGTACACATGGACATGTCTGTATTGGCTGGCCATCATGCGCATGCAGGAAGAATTTTGTGAAACTGACTTTGCAATTGTCAATCTCATTACCCCAGAGAGGTACTTTCCACATTAGCAGCAGCAGCATGATGTCCGTCTCTACCATGACCAGCAGCTGTGCTAGCCCAGTTGTGCTGCTTTGCATGCCATGGTCCAGGTAGTCCATCAGCTGAAAGATTTTGCTGCTGTTGATTGGCACAGCTGACCCTTCCAGGTAGCCTGAGCGCAGGCCTGCATCTTGTAACCTTTCCTGTACTGGGTCAGGTCAGTGGACGCGACAGATTGCCGGTGCCGTTTGAGGGATCCCAATCATGAACTCTGCCAATGAGCAGGAAGTCAGTGGACAGGTGTGACAGCTGTCCACTAGTACTGCAGGCACCCACTGACCCCACTGGGGGAGGCAATCATGCTCCCAATCAGGTAGCATGGTGCCAGCATGATTGGGCAGCCAATGGCTCTCCATGTACACCAGCAGGTCTGCAGGAGTGCATGTGGCTAGGTGTTTCTCCATCGCAGCTGGCACTTGCTCTAACCGGCTGTCCAATTCTTGTGTGTGCTTTGCTCTCCTAGAGACGGTGGCTGCTTCCCAGTTGTGCTGCATCCTGGAATATGCACTGCCCATGTCTTTTTGGTACATCAGCTGAGCTGATGCATCTGCCATGCGCTGGCTGTTTGCAGTGTGTATGCCAACGGAACTTGCCATGTTTGCGCTCTGAATCAGTGCATCATAATCAAGATTAGGTGCTGAGGAGCTCCAGCTGCTAGTATTTGCTACTTGTCTGTCATCTGATAGCAGGGCGCAGACTCATATGAAGGCAACCTGCAAAAGCATGAGGTCTGTACTTACATGTACATGTTGCCTATCCTATCCTGAATCTGAGCCCATTTAGCTAAACCTATAGGGTAGACTCTGGCTTTACTCGTTCATATGATTGATCAGCTTGCTCTCAATTAAATGACTGCTGCCTATGAGTCAACCCCAAAGGCAAACACATGAAAGCTGACGATGACAAGCAATGTATTCATATACCAGCCCTTAGCATTCCAGTGATGTGGTGGTGTGGCTGTTACAGATGATCATGAAACCCTGTTGCGGATGATCATGAAACCCTGTTGCAGATGATCATGAAACCCTGTTGCAGATGATCATGAAACCCTGTTGCAGATGATCATGAAACCCTGTTGCAGATGATCATGAAACCCTAAAATCCACAAGGAGGCCTCAAAGCACGAGGCAACCCAGGATGCAGTTGCCAAGACTGCCTGAGGAGATGCGCAAGGCCGCCGCGCAAGCTGAGTCAGCTGATAAGGTAAGGGTCTTGTTTTTTGGCCTCATTTGAACAGATCCAAACCGGTGGTGACCCCTTTTTTGAGCCCCATTTCACCAGAAGAGTTACTTTTCACATGAAAAGTCTGTATACAATGCAATTCAACAATGAAAGTGGGATGCTTGGGTTGCTGTCAGTCTGGAAGTAAGTACAACGCGACTCAAGTCTGGTCTGACCCCACAGCTTGCTTGTCCAGCCACGCATGCCATGCTTTATCTGTCATCGTGTGTGTTCACAACAGGCCTTCACAGCTGCTGGTGACAGCGTCTGTGCTGTTGCCTACTGTACAGTAAGACTACATCAGACAGCTTACGCCCAAAGCCCATCAGCCCCTTTTGTTGCATCCATGACGGGTGTAACCTCCACCATCACCACATACTAACAAACAGCGTAAGTATATATTAGGTGATATTGTAATAATATCAGCTTATTATCCCTTCCAAGAGTACAGAACGTGAACTGTAGAATAACATTCTT
>JAABUK010001997.1_pt1 | contig 37442 bp, 31 predicted proteins | sample 5559141 | NCBI WGS metagenome assembly JAABUK01 (sample SAMN10711869, study PRJNA513367) | rock metagenome | isolation source: Antarctica rocks | place: Antarctica: Victoria Land, Pudding Butte nord | collected 2016-01-03 | reverse complement strand
AAGAACAGCGCGATGGTGCTTCGTAAGCTGTAGTGCGCTAGCGCTGACTAGCTGCGCGCGTCACTACCGGGCGGACGGTATGGTGCTGCGAGTGAACACCCAGCGGCAATCTGTTTTGATTTCGCATTGCGACATCAAGGGCTTCATGCCGGCGATGACAATGGAATTCAGAGCGGCTAAGCCGGAATCGCTAGAGTCTCTTGAACCGGGAGCGCGCATTCGTTTCCAGCTAGTCGTTACCAAGCGCGGGTCCTCTGTGGAACACATTGTGAAAATTTCTCCGCCGGCTGAGTACCCGCGCGAGCAGCCCGCCCGGCCGGCTATCGGCTCGCTGATAAACGATTTCACCCTCACCGATGAGACAGGCCGTGAGGTGAGCCTCTCCAGCTTCCGCGGGCAGGTGGTCGCCGTAAGTTTTATCTATACTCGATGTCCGCTGCCGGACGTTTGCCCCCGGCTATCGGCTAACTTTCGCCGTCTTCAGCGCCGGTTCGGCAGACAGGTTACGTTGCTCTCCGTCACGATCGATCCGAGGTTCGATACAGCGGAAGTGCTAGCACGATACGCTAAACTTTGGAATGCGGATCCGGCGAGCTGGCATTTTCTAACCGGCAGCCCAAAGGCAATCGAAAGTGTCGCAAAATCGTTTGGGATGTTTTACTTTCCTGAAGAAGGTTCTATGACTCATACCACGGCAACTGCGGTGATAGGACGCACGGGGCACTTGGCTGGGATTGTGGAAGGGCCTGGCTACGCGGTTTCGCAGTTGGGCGATTTAATTTCCGCCGAGTTGGAGGGTAAATGAAACGCAGCGGTCTCCTGGTACTTTTCGCATGCGCCGCGATGACCGCGGCAGAGAGCAAAACTTCTAAAGAAAAGGACATGTGCTCGCCTCCGCCCGGCAGCATTGCCCCTTCTTTACCAGCCCACCTGATGAGCGGGCAGGGCAACATCCATTTTGCAATTTCCACTACGAACCCGGATGCACAGAAATTCTTCGATCAGGGCGTCGCGCAGATGCATTCGTTTTGGGCGACCGAGGCGGAGCGAAGTTTTCTGCAAGCGGCTTCTCTGGATCCGGAAGCACCCATGCCCTGGTGGGGTGTGGCGATGGTAGCGGCAGGAGATTACCGGCCCCGGCACCAACTGGAGCGCGATGCGCCGGAAAAGCGAGGCTCGGGAGCAAAGAAAAACAACGAGTTGAAGGGTGCACCTCTTCGCGCGAAGGAAGCGGCAGAGAAAGCTGTAAAGCTGAGCGCGGTGTCCGGCAAAGCAACAGATCTTGAGAAGCTATACATTGCTGCTATCGCGGGGCGGCGGCAGGCAAAGGACGCCAATGAGGCTTATATTGCAGGGCTTCGCGCTATCCTGGCGTCTCATCCAGACGAAGTAGAAGCAGGAAGCTATCTGGCGCTTCATCTGATGCGCGGTTTCACGCTTCCAGAGCGAACACCGCGCGAGGGAACTATGGAAGCGGTGAATCTGCTGCGCAGTCTGGTGGTGAAATTTCCCGAACATGCCGGCGTTCACCACTACATCATTCACGGCTGGGAGGGTGCCACCTTTGCGGCCGAGGCTTGGCCAAGTTGTGAACGTTATCCGCAGTTGGTCACCAATATTCCGCACGCGCTTCATATGCCAGGTCACATTTGGGCGCAGACCGGAAGATGGACGGAAGGCGAGAAGAGCTTTACGGATGCAGCCGTAAATGAGATTGGATACATGAAAGCTGACGCGCTCTATGGCAATTACCACCACGCGCACAATATCGAATTTCTGATTACCACATATGGTTTCGATGGCAAATTCGATGAAGCAATGAAAGCTGCGCGAGGATTGATGGAATTTGCTGAAAATCCCCGGCAAGCCGCGGACCCGGACGATTCGTATACGGCATATCGAATGGGCTGGTTCGGTGTGATGAGGACTCTGGTCACGTTTGAGAAATGGGATGCCATTCTGGATGGTGCAACCCTTCCCGTTCTGGATAAACCAAGGGAGCGGGCTTGGCGGCATTGGGCGATTGGTTTGGCTTATGCGAACAAGGGCAACGCTCGAAGGGCAAAAGGCCAAATGAAGCTGATGGATGCCGCTATGAAAGAGTTCGACACCAAAGTGGATAAACCGGTACCGCCTCCTTTAAAGGTCGCTATGGAAGAACTCCTGGGGCAGATTGCCATTGCGGAGAAGCACTCCGAGAAAGGGCTGAAGCTGCTTGCGGAGGCTGGCGCTCACGAACGCGCGCTTCGTTACACGGAGCCGCCTTCTTACCCGCGCCCCGTGCTGGACGCGCTAGGAAAACGAGCTACATTAGCCGGCAAAACGGATGTGGCAATTGCCGCATGGCACAATGCGCTTGAGCAAACTCCGGGAGACCCCAGGGCGCAAAAAGGGCTCTCTTCTTCCACACAAAAAGCTCCTTCCGGCATCGAATAATCGATGCAAGTGAGGGTAATTGGGGCCGGCCCAGCGGGAACCAGTGCCGCTTTATCGGCTTTACGGGAAGGGGCTGAAGTTTCCCTTTACGAGAAATCCAAGTTTCCACGCCATAAGGTCTGCGGGGAGTTTCTGTCGCCAGAGGTTTCCGATCTGCTGACCGGGCTGGGGGTCTGGGACGAATGTGAGCGGCAGGGCCCGGCAGTTTTGAACAGGATCTTTTTGTCGTTGGGTAAACGGAGTAAAAGCTGGCGGCTGCCCTACCCGGCAAGAGGTCTGAGTCGCTTTCAGATGGACCGTATTCTACTGGAAAAGGCCACAGGCAACGGCGCCAAGCTGTACCGCGAATCCGCAAGCCCGGAACCTGGAACTATACTCGCGCGCGGACGATTCTTGCAAAAAACCGCGAGTGACCGTTTGTTTGGTTTTAAAGCTCATTTCACTGGCCCTGTAGATGACGTGATGAGCCTATTTTTCTTTGAGCGTGCTTATGTGGGCGTGAACGCGGTAGAAGGCGGCTTTACAAACGTGTGCGGCTTGGCCAGCGAGGCAATTCTTAATCGGTATGGATTTGAGATAGACGCTTTTTTGCTCAATTGCCCTCCGCTTCAGGAACGGCTCGGGCCGCTTCGACGCACAATGGAGTGGCTGACGACGGGACCTTTGGTGTTCGGTCCAGGCGAAAGCCGGGCGGATTGCTATGCAGCGGGAGACAGTGCCGCCTTTATCGATCCTTTTACAGGATCAGGAATGCTAGGTGCTATTAAGGTAGGGATTCTAGCGGGAAAGGCCGCAGCCCATGGTAGTGCGCCTGCAGAATATCGTAAACAGTGGGAAAAGATAGTGCGAGGGCAGCAACACGCCGCCGGATTTTTAAGAAGTGTTGTCGATTCTGGTTGGGCCGAACGATTGTTGCCATTGGTGCCGGGCCGGGTTCTCTTTAATTCCACCAGACCCAGCCGGGGCTAATAAAAAAAACCGACAGGCGCTCGGAGGAGTGCACCTGCCGGCTGGCCCGCCATGTCCACGCTGACAAAAGAGCAGCGGAGCGGGACCAACTTGTACAAAATTCTAAAGCTATTATAATACCTTTGTCATTATAGATGAATTTGTTGCCAATTTGTTGCATATTCTTTTTGGGCCCATAAGCGTCCTTTATTGCTGGATCGTCAATCGGTAAGGCCCAGATTCCCCCGGGTCGGACGCGGGTTTAACAATCAAATAGTAATTGCCGGGATCAAGCAGCATGCTCAGCTTCGCATCCGTTGCTCCGCCTGAGTTGTCATCCATGGATAAGACATTTCCCTTGGAATCCGTAACAAATAAAAAAGAATCGAAGGTGGACGAAACAGCCATAATTTCTACTGGCGTGGTACCGTCCACCACCGTGAACTGGTAGATGTCTGCAAACGTATGATCGTAATATTGGCAAGCGGTGTAGGTCAAAGAGGAAGTTTTCACCGTACCAATCTGTAGCGGGGCCGCGGTGCAGAACGGCGGTTTGGCACCGGCGGTCCACAGCAGGTCTAAGCGGTATCGACTTGCGCTGGGAGAATCGCTCGCTCGAAGCTCAATTTTATAGGTTCCGGCTTTCAGTGTATGAACAATCAGAGCATCGCCCTGGCCGTAACTGTCCTGGTCCGTGCGAATCACCTTCCCCGCAGAGTCCGTAAGGGTCAGGTTACTATTCAGCTCACTCGCGGTTGCCACAATCGCTACCGTGCCATCAGTTGCTGCGGTGAACCGGTAATAATCGACTGGCTCTCCAGCAGCGCCTGTACAATTTGCCTGGCCTAACTTACCCAGAAAGCCGGTATTCAGCCCAATGTTTTGAATTGAGGCGCACGGCGGGATGGTTTTCGGAGTGAATTGCGCATTCAGACTGTAATTACCCGGCAAATCTACACTTGCAGCGTAAAGGAAATAAGTTCCTGGCGGGAGGTCCGCCTTGAAATGGGCGCTTGAACCTTCCGTGGTTCGATCACCGAACGCCAGAAGACTATCTTTGGAATCGCGCAACTCAAGGAAAGTGCTGAAGTCACCAGATGCCAAGCTTATATCGATGGTAGCGGATGCCGGGAGAGAAAATTTGTAAGTATCCGAGAGCAGTTCCACCACGCGGCAGCTTGTATCGCCCGCTAACGTACCGGTTAGAGATTGGCTGTTCTGCAGAAGCTGAACCGGGCACGGAAGAGCGGTGCCGGGGGTGAAGGTATATTGCAGGGTGTAATCGCCCTCAAAAGAATCTTCATTGAAAATGAGAACGCTATAATCGCCGGCAGTCAACGATTGCCTGATCAGCGGTTTGTACAGGCCGCCGCTTTCTGAGTCTTCGACGATTGCATTGCCGTCTTTATCGAGCAGCAGCAGTAGCGGTGTGAATGTTGATTCGGGAACAGAGATCCGCACGGTCCCGGTTTCCGCTACATGAATCAAATTAATATTGAAAAGAGACGAATCCTGGCGTTGCGGCAGATTGAAATTGCAACTTGCCGCTGAAACGCTGCCATTGACCTGAGTGGTTTCGGTAAGGGTCTTGACTGGCAAACAGGTTTCGTCAGGGTTCGGCGTGAAGAGGGTAGTTAGCTGATAAGTCCCCGCCCGCGTAGCCGATGTCGCGGAGCCGGCAATGATCGAATAGGTTTCGCGGCCACTTACCGCGAGAGTAATCTTCGCGTCTTTTCCCCCGGTGCCGCCACCTCCGTTATCGTCTGTCGCCAGAAGACTTCCGTCTTCCCCGCGAAGCAGAAGGAACGAATCGAACGCGGAAGCGCGCATAGTGACGTTAAGTGTTCCAGACCCATAGACCGTAGTCTGCCATTCATCAAACAAGCTTCCATCCGGCAGTTTGCAACTAGTGGAGGCGAGCTGGCCCGCCACGCTCTGCCCTGCCCCCAGATGACCGAAACTAGTACACAAAACATTTGCTTCAGGCTGGAAAGTGGTAGTCAGCGTGAATTTTCCCGTTGCCAGCCCGTTAACCAGTACCCGGTATGTGCCTGCTTCCATGTAGCGCGAAATACTGGTGCCGTATTCTACTTTGTGGCCTCTCATATCGCGGATCAAAATAGAAGGCGTAAAACCAGTTGCCTTTGGGATTACCTGCAATGTGCCTCTTACCGGGATTACCAAGCGATATTCGACAACTTTGGTGGAATCCGATAGTTGGCAACTCGCGGCGGTTAATTCCCCCAACCGGGAATCATTCGGGTATAGCGGGGCTGCGGGAATGCAGTTTTGAGCCCTTGCGATAATGGCGAAGAGTACCAGCCAGAAACATTTCACAACAGTCACTTTAGTGTACCGAAGTGAACATAGTTAGGCATACCGGATTTCTTGTACCTTATGAGCAGAATGGTCTCGCCGGAACTCGCGTTATGGGAGGAAAACTTCTGCCTTCCTTTTTACCTGGGTAACTGGGAATGCGTCAATTCCGTCTACCTGGCAACCCAACTGTTTTACGCCAGCTCTTCCGCTTACGGAGAAGCCCAGGATCTCTGGGGAACATATGCCACGTATTGCGGAACGGGGTGGGCTGGGATGAATCTGGCGTTTCTTACCGAACCGGTGCGGGCCTTAGAACGGTTCCGCGGACGTCTGGAGCGTTTGCTCTCGTTTTATGGAAAATTAGGCACCTCGTGGATATTGGTTATCCCGGAACAGTGGGTCGCCCCGCAAGAGCGCGAGCCGCTTCATACGTTTTTGCAGACACAGGGGTTCAACATCGCCATGGAAGCGCACGCGGTACTAGCCAATTCTGTTAAGCCGCCTATTCCCGTGGAGCTTGATGTGCAGCCGGCGAACGGTAATGCGGAATGGCAATACCTCGCTGAAATTAACGCGAGTGCCTGGAGCGTACCAGTGGAATGGATCTCTCCGCTTTTCGCAAGCGAGCAATTTCAGCAGCAAGCTCGAGGGTATATTGGCTCTGCGTCAGCTAAGCCAGTTTCGGGCTTGGTGAAATTTCCGGCTGGCGGCTACGATTTTCTGGCGTGGTGGGCCACGGTGCCCGGCTTTCGAGGAAGAGGGTATGGCGAGCAATTGATCCGGCACGCAGCAACTCAAACAACCTCTGAACGGCCTCTGCTGGCCATTTCCAGCCCCCAGGGCCTCGAAACCTGGCTACGGTGCGGCTTTGAACAGCAGGGGCGGTTCCGGCTGTATTTGGCACCCGGAACTTGAGTCAGCGTAAGTAAAACAGGCTCAACCGCGGCAGGTGCTCCGTTTCTAAAACCCGCGCGTCCAGATACTGTTGTTCCAACATCGCAAGCTGTGGCGCCGTCATCTTGCCGCGGTAAGGACGCAGTTGTGCATCGAGATCCCGCCGCGTCTGAAGCGCATGTTCATCGGATTGGCGGATACGGGCTGAGGCGACCAGCTTCGCTTCCAGAACGCTTAAACTTTGCTCCAAATTTTCCAGGTCACCTTGAGTAGAAGAGGCCAGCGACTCCAGAGATTCCGCTATTCCGCTAAATTCTCCTGAAACATGCTGCCGGAGAACTGCTGCGTTACTCAGTAAATAGCGGGGGACCGAATCGTCCGGAAAAGGTGCGGCTGCGGGAGACCGCTCGCCTGCCGCGCTTTCGGGCATACGCTGTGCCTCCACCAGCACTGCCTGGGCACAAAAAGCAAGAGAGTTTACCTGCTGAACCTTCACTCGGCGGGAACGCCACTTCTCAAAGGCCGTGTCGATGCCGCGGAGTACGGCTTCCAGCGGGACATCGCTATTTTTCCAACTCTCCGCCAGTGCCCAATCGAGAGGTGAAAGCAGGAAGAGGCTGGTGCCCCTCGCCTTCTGAAAATGTTCTTCGATTTCAGTGAAGTAGTTGAAATAATTCAGCACAACTGCCTATCGTGTCCGATCCCAGATGATACGCAACCCGTCCAGCGTGAGAGTCTCGTCAATCTGTTTTAGGTATTGGGAACTGCGGGCCAACAAATAAGCCTGGCCGCCGGTGGCTACTACTCTGGTCTCGGGGCCGAGTTCCGCGATTAAACGGGCAATGATGCCGTCAATGGTGCCAATCGCTCCGTAGTAGAGGCCCGATTGCATACTCGCCACTGTATTCTTACCGATGACCTGGGATGGCTGGGCAAAATCGACATAGGGCAGGCGGGCGGTCTTATTGAATAAAGCTTCAACCGAAATTCCCACCCCCGCCGAAATCACCCCACCCAAATATTCGCCTGCCCCAGATACGGCATCGAAGGTGATTGCTGTCCCAAGGTCGACAACAATACACGGCCCCCCATATTTTGAAAATGCGGCAACGCTGTTTACCAGCCGGTCTGCACCTAGTTCTTGGGGGTGATCGATCAAGATGCGAATGCCCGTTTGCGTCTGGTGCGAAACGAACTCCGGCTTCAAATGAAAGTATCGTTCCGACATTTCGGTCAGCGAAGCGTTCAAGGGGGGCACAACGCTTGAGATGATTACTCCTGTGACGCGCCCAATATCGATAGAGCCGAGAGCAAACAAGTTGGAGAGCAGGATTCCCCATTCGTCTGAGGTCTGGTCCCGCACGGTGCGCAACCTTCGGCAATCGGCCAGACGTTCGCCGTCGAAGATTCCTACCGTAACGTTGGTGTTTCCGACATCGAGGGCAAGTAACATATCAGGCAGGCCGCACTCCACCGGCAATCACAATTTCGATTGTGCCATCGGGCTGGCGCACGCGAAGGAAACCTTCATCGGTCAGACCATCCGTGACCCCTTCCAGAAAGCGGCCGCCGCCTGAATCCACGCGCACACGCTTCCCCCGCGCAAAGCTGGAGCCGTTCGCGAAAAGCGTAAGAATCGTGCTCTTTCCATTGACAAGAAACACTTGGCAGATCTCCTCAATGGAGTGCAGAAGCCGCACAAGCAAAGCTTCACGATCCACCGCATGGCCTGCTTCCAGCCGGAGTGAGGTCGCTTCATTCGCTATCCATTCCGGGAAACTTGCATGGTTCACATTGACCCCGATGCCTGCGATTGCAGCGCCGTCCACAACTTGTACCAGAATGCCGGCCACTTTCTTTCCGCGCGCCAGGATATCGTTAGGCCACCGAAGATCGCACATGAGGCCGGTAGCAAGCCCAATCGCCTCACCCGCGGCAAGCCCCAATGCCAGCGTGAGCACAGGCAATTCTGATGGCGAAAGCGGCAGGCGCAGGACCACCGAAAGGTACAGGCCGGAACCTGGTTCAGAATGCCAAACATGCCCATGACGCCCTACTCCAGCAGTTTGTGCTTCCGCCACGACGGCAGTGCCGTGCAAACAACCCGCGGCCGCCAGGGCTGACGCATGATGCATAGTGGATTCCACCGTGCCCAGCCGGATAATTTCGGCACTCACATCAGGCTCAAACGGAAACTGATATCGACTGCCGGTGCCGAATGTGTAATTGCTCCGGCAGAAACGAACTGGGCTCCGGTTTCAGCATAAGAACGAACCGTTTCCAGGTTGATATTTCCGGAAAGCTCCACGGTGGCACGTCCGGCAATTACCGCGATCCACTCGCGCGCTTGTTGGGGGGTCAGGTTATCCAGAAGAAGGTGTGTGGCCCCGTGGTGCAGCGCCTCATCCCGTTCCGCGGGGGTGCGGACCTCTATCTCAACGGGCAGCGAAGAATGGCTTCGCGCAGCAGCTAATGCTTGAGCAACGCCACCTGCGGCGGAGATGTGGTTATTCTTGATCAAAATTGCATCCCACAGCCCCTTGCGGTGATTCGTGACACCCCCGGCCGCAGCCGCTTGTTTTTCCAGCAGGCGCAAACCTGGAGTGGTCTTTCGGGTGTCGAGTACACGGCATCCGGTCCCGGCTGCACAATCCGCAAATCGGCGCGCCAGGGTGGCGACACCTGAAAGGCGCTGGATGAAATTCAACGCCACGCGTTCGGTAGACAATAGCGTGCGTGCCAAACCTTCTACCCTGGCGAAGACCTCATTTTCTTCTACCGTCTGCCCGTCGGTTTTTAGCAAGGTCAAGCTATCAACTCCGCCGAGCTGGCCGTAAATTTCGTTCAGCAGCGCAGTTCCGGCAAGGACCAAAGGCTGGCGTGCCAGAAAAGTGCCAATGGCTTTCTGGCTGGCAGGGACACACGCTTCCGTGGTGACATCGCCCAGCCCTAAGTCTTCCGCTAAAGCAATCCGGACGGCTTCCCGCGCCGCAGCTTGAAATGCTGGTTCCATCTCAGTTTGCATTAGCGGCAGCGTCCTGCGCAGCGTCCTGCGCGGCGTCCTGCGCAGCCAAGGCGGAATCTATTTTAGCCAACTGGGACCGATATCCGGCCAGCTTGGTTTCCATCACTTCGATCACCTTTGCTGGTGCCTTCGACCGAAAAACATCGTCTTGTAACTGCCGTTCACTGCTGGCGATCGCCTTGCGTAATTCGGCCCCCTCCTTCTGGAAACGCGCCCGTTGCACGCCAGCTTGGGCTTCCGGAAGGTGGAGCACTAAATCGAAAGCCGGTGTGGAGCGAACGGCTTCCGAACCGGCTGGCGCATGCTCCTCCCGGATAGAGAGTTCCACGTTGGCAAGCTTACGGACCGCTTCGCCATAGGTGCGTGCTAATCTGGCCGCTTCTCCGGGAGAGTACAAAACTCCTTGAAGCACCAGTTTGGGATCAACCTTCATCTCCGATCGCAAGTTTCGGGCGAGTGAGACGATATCCTGCAGCAATTGCATTTCGTGCTCGGCGGCAAGGTCTGAGAGCGCAAGATTATATTGCGGGTAGCTGGCAAGAGCTATGGATTTTCCGCCCGTACCCAAACGCTGCCAGAGCTCCTCGGTAATAAACGGCATGACGGGATGCAACAGGCGCAACGAGGCTTCGAGCGCTGCCAGAAGATTTCGCCAATCCGAGTTTAAACCCGACGCTTCTTCAAAACGAAGCTTCTTCAGCTCCAGGTACCAATCGCAGAATTCACCCCAGAAAAAATGCCACACAGATTGAGCCACTTCGTGATAGCGGTGTTGTTCAATGGCGCGGTTCACCTGTTCGGCACACGCATTGAGGCGGCTAAAAATCCACCGGTCCTCAAGATTTGTTCCCTCAGGAACCCATTTTTCAGGGTCGAAGGGGGCCCACGGCGCGACTTGCGAGCGCTCCATGTGGAAAAACACAAAACGGGCCGCATTCCAGATTTTATTAGCGAACGCTCGGGAGCTTTCCATGCGGTCATCCGAGAAAGCGATATCGGTGCCGGGAGCGGCGGCAATTAGGAGCGCCATGCGCACGGCATCCGTGCCGTATTTTTCTGTCACCAGCAAGGGGTCTATCGTGTTGCCCTTGGTTTTGGACATTTTCTGCTTATCCTGGTCCCGCACCAGCCCATGAATGTAAACCTCGCGGAAAGGGACCTCGCCCATGAATTCAAGCCCGAGCATGATCATGCGGGCCACCCAGAAAAACAGGATGTCGAAACCTGTAATCAGCAGCGTGGTGGGGTAAAAGGTGCGGAGATCAAGCGTATCGTCTGGCCAGCCAAGCGTAGAGAAGGGCCAGAGACCCGAACTGAACCACGTATCCAGAACATCGGGATCTTGTTGCAGGGCAGTGCTTCCGCAACGAAGACAGGTTTCAGGGGCTTCGCGGCTAACCATGATCTCTGAGCAGTTCGCGCAATGCCAAGCGGGAACACGGTGGCCCCACCAGAGCTGGCGGGATACACACCAATCGCGGATGTTGTACATCCACTCGTTGTAGGTCTTGGTCCAGTTTTCGGGGACAATTTTAATTTGGCCGCTTTCCACGGCACGGATCGCCTTATCTGCCAATGGCTTCGTTTTTACAAACCACTGGGTGGAAGTAAGCGGCTCCACAATCGTTTTACAGCGATCGCAGCGACCGACGCTGAGCAGATGATCTTCAACCTTTTCAAGGACATTGAGCGATTCCAGGTCTTCAAGAACACGCTTCCGGGCCGCGAAGCGGTCTAACCCGGCGTAGACGCCGGCGGCTTCGGTCATTACGGCGCGCTCATTGATGACCTTGATTCGCGGTAAGTTGTGACGCTTTCCCGCTTCGAAATCGTTCGGATCGTGTGAAGGCGTAATCTTCACGGCACCGCTGCCGAATTGAGGGTCGGCAAGATCGTCAAGGATGATGGGAACTTCACGGCCAGTCAACGGTAGCGTGACTGAGTGCCCGTGTAAATCTTTATAGCGGCTGTCTCGCGCATTGATGGCAACGGCTGTATCGCCCAGCATGGTTTCGGGGCGCGTGGTGGCAACTGTCAGAAACCTCCCCGGCATGCTGGTTACGGGGTAGCGCAGGTGCCATAAGCTGCCGTTAGTCTCCTCATGCGCGACTTCAAGGTCAGAGATGGCGGTCATACAACTAGGGCACCAGTTGACCATGTACTCCCCGCGGTAAATGAGGCCGCGCTCATAGAGAGTGACGAAGACCTCCCGCACGGCGCGAGACAGCCCGGGGTCCAGAGTGAAGCGTTCCCGGCTCCAATCGCAACTGGCACCCATGCGAATAATCTGGCGCTTAATGGTATCGCCGTACTGTTCTTTCCATGCCCAGACGCGCTTTTCAAATTCCTCCCGGCCTAAAGCGAAGCGGTCTGTCCCTTCAGATTTTAATTGGCGGTCCACAACCATCTGGGTGGCAATTCCGGCGTGATCCATCCCGGGGAGCCAGAGCGTATCATCGCCGCGCATGCGGTGCCATCGGACAGTTACATCGATTTCCGTATGTTCCAGCATATGGCCCATGTGGAGCGAGCCTGTGATATTTGGGGGAGGTATAACCAGGGAAAAGACGCGGTGGCCGGGACGGGGATTTGCCTTAAAGATTCCGGACTCGATCCACCACTGCGCCCAATGCGGCTCAAAGCGCTGCGGTTCATACACTTTCTCAAGTTCCATGGCGGGAATTCTCAATATAACGTAGGGTGAAATAGGAAAAGGGCCAAGCTGACTGTACGTCAGCTTGGCCCTTTTGGAACCAAATCTAGAGGATCAGCTAATACAGACTAGGAGGTACGCCGACGACGCGCAATGGCCACGACACCGCTTAGACCGAGAGCAAGCAACCCGATGGTGCCGGGTTCAGGAACGGGAGCGAACGAACCCTGTAAGTTGTCAAACACGGCCAGATTCAAGCCACTTGTGGTTACGGTGATGCGATCGAACGCCTGCGAAGTGTTGTAAAAACCGAAAAAGTTCGGAACCGTTGCGGCCTGTCCCATACCGTTACCGGTTGTGAATAATGCGGTTTCAATCAGCGTGAGGCCACGAAAAACCTGTATTTGAGTATTGTTTAGGCCATTATTATCAGTAATCAGAGCAAAAGCAGCAAAGACCTGCGGATTCGAAAAGAAGATCGAAAAAGGTGTTGTGGGACCTGCAATAACGCCTCGTCCCGGCGCGGTCGCGAAATTCGCGATACAATCGCCGCCAAAATCGTTAAAAGCGCAGCCGCCACCAGCATTGTTACCGTCATAGAACAGCGGGGTGGAGAAGGTCACACCAGCAAACTGATTAGTAATTACTGTGTTGGGAGCAAGGCCAGTACTGTCGAACGTATACGTAGACGTCGGCGTGAGACCGACACCTGAAACGCCTACATTGTTGTTAAAGCTACTTGCCTGCATGCTGATACCGCTTAGTGTCAGCGCGGATATCGCGAGCACAGAATATTTTAACTTGTTCATCAAATCCTCCGATTCAATCCTACTGTTATGTGAGTGTACGTGGTTTCAGCAGGTTTTTGCAAGCAGTTTTTCGTTATAAACCAGTCATTTATGTAATTTTATCTGCCATGGAAAACCGCGTAAGGGTTTCGCCCTAACATCACGGCAGATTCCCCCCAACTCATTCTTTCTATTCACATTCTAGACTAGAACGATGCACAACCGGGAAATTGCGCGCCTGCTCTGGGAAACGGCGGATTTGATGGAGATAGCCGGCGACGATTCCTTCCGGATCCGGAGTTATCGGAACGGCGCAACTGCCATTGAAGGGCACACGGAGGCGGTGACCGCGATCCTTGCCGACCCGGTTAGAAAATTAGTCGAAATCGCCGGAATCGGGAAGGGTCTGGCTTTTGTTGTCCAGGAGATTGTCGCGCGCGGCTCATGCGAGCGCCGGGATGAACTGCTTAAACAGTTCCCTCCAGCTTCGCTCGAATTTCTGAAGATTCAAGGGCTTGGACCTAAAAGTATTGCGCTCTTATTCCAACATTTTCAGGTGCAATCGATCGACGACCTGGAACGGCTCTGCCTTGACCAAAAAATACGGCAATTGCCACGGATGGGCGCCAAGTTGGAGGAAAAAGTCCTCCGCTCGATTGCGCAATATAGGTTACGAACGGGACGCTTTCTACTTAGTTTTGCGGAACAAACCGCGGAAGAGCTATTGCAAACACTCCGGGGGGTCCCTGGGGTGAGTTCCGCGGTCGCAGCCGGCAGTCTTAGGCGCGGCAGAGAAACAGTGGGAGATCTGGATTTGCTGGCGATGGGGTCCGATCCGGAACCTGCATTAGAGGCGATTGCCCGGCATCCACGCGTTTACGAGGTGCTAAGCAGGGGTCTAAATAAGATCAGCGTGACCCTGGGGCGGGAGGGTTTTCAGGTGGACGTGCGGGTACTGCCCCGCGAGAGTTTCGGTGCCGCCATGCAGTACTTCACTGGAAGCAAGGAGCACAACGTCGCCGTCCGGATGCGCGCCATCAGAATGGGTCTGAAGCTGAGTGAATACGGATTGTTTCGTGCGGAAGATGAAATGTTGGTAGCCGGGGCAACCGAAGAAGATGTCTACCGGGCGCTGGGGATGGATTGGGTTCCGCCGGAGATACGAGAAAACCAGGGAGAAATTGAATTAGCGGCGGAGGGTCGGCTTCCCCTGCTGGTGCAACAGACGGACCTGCGTGGTGACCTTCATATGCACACCACAGCGACCGATGGCCGCGCCACTTTGGAGGAAATGGCAGAGGCAGCACGCGCTATGGGTTATGAATATCTGGCCATCACGGATCATTCTAAAGCCATGGCCATGTCAAACGGGCTGGATGAAGCTCGCGTGGTTGAGTTTGCCAAACATGTCCGCAAATTAAACGAGCGCGGGGATTTAGGTATTCACGTCTTCTCTGGTCTGGAGTGCGACATTATGAAATCCGGGGAGATGGATGTGAGCGAAGACGCTCTGGCGGAACTCGATTTAGTAATCGGGAGTGTGCACAGCCACATGAATCTGGAATCCGCGGAGATGACCGAGCGGTTACTGCGCGCGATAGAATCCCCTTCGCTCCGCATCATGGGTCACCCCACAGGACGATTGCTGTTAAACCGAGACTCATTTTCCTTTGACACGGAAGTAGTATTCAGCGCGGCAGCGCGGAGAGGAGTAGCGCTTGAGATCAATGCCAGCCCGGAACGGCTCGATCTAAGCAGCCAAATGGTTCGAACGGCGAAAAGCAAGGGGGCACGCTTTACCATCTCGACAGATGCCCACCATCCAAAACATCTAGCGGGAATTCGCTACGGTATCAGCACGGCGAGGAGAGGGTGGCTTGAAAACACGGATGTATTGAATACACTTCCGCTTGCTGAATTACAAAAGGCGCTACAAAAAGCACCGTAGCCAGCGGTTTGAAAAGTCACCGCGGGCTACGGCAAAGCCGAAACTTTAGCTGTTGTGCTGCGACATGTGGGACATGATCATCCCTAACACGCCCACGCCCAGCCCCTGTACCAAGGTCGGATGTTGAGCGTAAAACTCACCGGCGCGATCAATTACAGAGGGGTCCTGCTTTTGAGCATGGTCCGCAAGCACCTGCACGTCTTGGGGAGATATTTGCTGCGCTTGTTCCGGTGATACGGTGCCGCCACCACCCAGGCGGCTAAGTAAACCGCCAGCCAAAGCGCCTGGACCGGCTGCTTGAATCAGCTGATTCAGAATGCCAGCGCGCTGAGTGCCATTCGATTGGCCGAACATGCCGGACACCATTTCGCCAAAGGGTGGCGTCTTATCCGATCGGAACGCATTCGATAATCCGGGCGCTATCGCCGATGGAGGAGCATGCTGCGCCACCTGCTGATAATCCTGCTCGACATTTCCTGATTGCGTGTTCCCGCCGGTGTACTGCTGCAACATACCGCTGATCTGATTCATCCAACCCATCTTAAAAAATCCTCCTGCTGCCTTTGAGCACGCTGAGTTCCACCGGTTTAAAGTGAGGAATGCAGATTGTGAAGTCACAGGTGGTTTACACGTCGAAAATCTTTCGGGTGACTGAAGATGAGGCGACTGATGAGGCAGGCTTTGTAATTAGGCGATCGATTGTTAGGCATCCCGGTTCGGCGGTGATGATGCCCGTAGAGGAAGATCGTGTTCTGCTGGTGCGCCAGTTCCGGCTTCCCGCAGGCAAGGAGCTATGGGAATTACCCGCGGGCAAGGTAGATGAAGGAGAAGGTCCGCTGGAAGCCGCCAAGCGCGAATTAATTGAGGAGACAGGCTACACGGCAGACCGGTGGGAACCTCTTGCTTCTTATTACCCCACCCCGGGTTTTGTTGAGGAGAAGATGCATGTGTTTCTCGCAACTGAACTGCACCAGGGGACGGCAACTCCGATGGACGATGAGCGCATTGAGACGCGATGGTTCGGACGGCGGGAGTTGAGCGACCTGATCGATGCAGGTGAGATTGAGGACGGCAAGACGCTGATCGGCTTTCTGCTATGGGACCGGCGGCGATGATCGAATACGGTGAAGCTTCCGGGGATGTGCGGGCCATTTATGACGACATCATGCAAACGCGCGGCACGGACTGGGTAAATAATTTCTGGAAAGCCCTGGCGCATCACCCGGGTACTCTGCGGCGCACATGGGAAAGCGTGAAGCAGATTATGGGCGCACCAGCGGGCGAGGAATGCCTGCCGACTCTCACCAAAGAGATGATTTATTTAGCGGTGAGCGTAACCAATGGGTGCAACTACTGCATCGCCTCACACGGTGCCGCCGCACGGAAAGCGGGAATGACGGATTCCCAATTCGGGGAGGTGATGGCTATTGTGGGCATGGCGAATGAAACCAACCGGCTTGCAAATGGGTATCGTGTACAGGTAGATTCTCAGTTTCAATAAACTTTTATGCGATTACTTCTGTTTCTTGCTTTTACAATCTCAGCGCTGGGTCAGGACCATCACAACACGGCGTTCCCGCCGCACAAGATCGCCGATGACCTTTACTATGTAGGCACGGCGGATTTGGCCTCCTACCTGATTCATACAGACCAGGGGCTGATTCTGATCAACCCAAGTTTTGAAGATTCAGTGCCCTTCATTCGTACCAGTATTGAGAAGCTTGGGTTCCGTTTCGCGGATGTTAAGATCCTGCTGATCAGCCATACACATGACGATCATGCGGCGGGCGCGGCACTGGTGAAGAAGCTGACCGGTGCGAAGTTCATGGTGATGGAGGGCGATGTAGCCGAAGCCATTGCCGGGGGTAAGGGGGATTTTCACTATCCTTCGATGCGCTGGCCGTCTACACCAGTTGATCGCACGCTGCACGATGGCGACACGGTGCGCCTGGGAAAAACAACTCTCACTGCGCATCTGACTGCCGGGCACACGAAAGGTTGTACCACCTGGACATTGCCCGTGATTTCGCAAGGTAAGACGTGGAACGCCGTCATTGTGGGGAGCCCGAACGTGAACGCAGGGTATCGTCTGGTGGGCAACACCCTTTACCCGAACATCGCGGAAGATTTCGAGCGGACCTTTGTCACCTTAAAAGCTTTGCCTTGCGACATTTTTCTGGGAGCTCACGGCGCGTATTACGGAATAGCTGAGAAATACAAGCAGGTTTCAGCCAATGGGGAAGAGGTGTTCCGTGATCCCGAAGGCTACAAGAGCTATATCGACAACCGCCAGAAGGCATTCGAAGCCGAGCTTGCGAAGCAAAAGAAGCAGTAAGTCAAAGCCGCCAGCAGTTCCGCAATGGTGCGCTGGGTTACGGGGTCACGCCAGTCAGGAGCCAGATCGGCTAACGGAGCAAGCACGAACCGCCTCTCCCGCAAACGTGGATGAGGGATCTGCAACCCAGGCAGGCGAACCACTTCCGATTCGTAAAACAGGATATCGATATCGATGGTGCGCGGGCCGTTTTTGCGGGTCACTTTCCGCTTCATCAACGATTCGATTTTCTTTATAAGCGAAAGCAATTCTATGGGGAGCAGTTCCGTTTCGGCTTCCACAACCGCGTTCAGGAAGAGCGGCTGTTCCCGGAAACCTTCTGGCTCCGTTTCATAAACTGGGGAAAGCTTGATTACCTGAATGTTGCTCGCGTTCAGATGAGTGATCGCGGTTCGGATTTGTGCTTCGCGGTCGCCAAGGTTCGTGCCGAGCCCGAGAAAAATTCGCTTCAAAACAGTTCTGGCTGCGCTCCCGGCTGCCAGCGGCGTTCGACATGGAAGTAGTCAAAAGCGCGCTCGGTGGCAACACGGCCGCGCGGAGTTCGGTGCAGGAAACCAAGCTGGATCAGGTATGGTTCGTAAACTTCCTCAATAGTTTCCGGCTCTTCGTTTACGGAAGCCGCGATGGTGTTGATGCCGACGGGCCCGCCGCGATATTTTTCCAAGACCGCGCGCATGATTTTTTGATCGATCTCATCCAGACCGTGGCGATCTACTTCCAATAGGTCGAGCGCGATACCGGCGGTTTGGACCGTGATGTGGCCGTTGGCGCGAACTTGGGCGTAGTCCCTTACCCGGCGAAGAAGACGGTTCGCAATGCGCGGCGTTCCCCGGCTGCGGCGCGCAATTTCCGCCGCTCCTTCGGCGTCTACGCTGACACTCAGCAAACGGGCTGACCGGGTGACGATCAGCGTCAACTCCTCCACCGAATAATGATTCAGGTGAAGGTGCAGCCCGAAGCGGCCCCGTAGCGGCCCGCTCAACAGGCCTTGTCTGGTGGTAGCACCGACGGCTGTAAATCGCTGGATGGGGATGCGCATGGTGCGGGCACCCGGACCGGAACCGATCAGCAGATCCAGTTGAAAATCTTCCAATGCGGAATACAGCATTTCCTCCACATCGGGCAGCAGGCGGTGAATTTCATCGATGAAGAAGACCTGACGTTCCTGAACGTTCGTTAAAACGCCAGACAGATCGAGTTTTTTCTGTAGAACGGGTCCTGAGGTCTGATCGAAGGCTACTTCCAATTCCGCCGCGATGATGGACGCCAGGGTGGTTTTTCCAAGACCCGGAGGACCGTACAGCAGAACGTGGTCCATAGCTTCCCCACGATGGCGAGCGGCTTCTATGGCAATGGCCAAATTTTCCTTCAGTTTGGTTTGCCCGGTAAAATCTTTCAGCTTGCGCGGGCGCAGGCCGGCTTCAAACTGGGCGTCTTCCGCATCCGGGGCACCGGAAACCATTCGCTGCTCCGACATACTTTCAGCCTACCGAACAAATTCCAGACTGCGCCGGAAGAGCGGTTCGAACTTTGCCTCCACGCCGGCAGCTTTGGCTTTGCGGACGGCCACTTCAGCAGCGGGCCGCGCGCAACCCAGATTCAATAGTGCGGAGAGTACGTCTGTCTCTACGGAATCGAAGGCCGGATGAGTGGCCGTGCCATCGGGGGTAGGAGTCAGAATCAACTTGTCGCGAAGTTCCAGCACCATGCGCTCAGCGGTTTTCTTTCCTACCCCGGGGATTCTGACCAGTTGTTCAAGCGAGCCATTGCGAATGGCCGCAGTCAGATCTGGTGCGTTGAGGCCAGACAGGATCTTGATCGCCAGAGTGGGCCCGATGCCGCTGACGCCGGTCAGCTTTTCAAAAAGCGTCTTCTCTTCCTGCGAAACGAACCCAAATAACGCCAGCGCGTCTTCGCGGACATGCGTGTGAACGCGAAGGCGCACCTCCTGCCCGATTTCCGGCAGGGCGGTATAGGTTGAGACCGGAATTGTCAGGTCATAACCGACTCCGCCCGCGTCGACTATAGCTTGGTTGGGGTGCTTTTCGAGTAAGATACCGCGCAGCAGTGCGATCATTTTGCAAAAATGGTTGTAGTGTGTTCCGCAACAATTGTAAGGTGCAGGCTTCGCTGAATGGCGCGCCGCCGTTTTTTCGTAGATGTGGTGCGGGATGGACAGGCGGAATTGCTTGGCGATGAGGCTCACCATCTGGCGCGCGTGCTGCGTGCTGAAACCGGGCAGCAGTATGAGATTTCAGATGGCACAGCAGTCTATCTGGCTGAAATTCTTGACGCTGGCAGATCAGTGGTGCGGTTCCGCATATTGGAGCAGCTCGCCTTGCAGGCTGCTCTTCAGCCTCTGACCCTTTACATGGCGCTGATTAAGTTCGACCGTTTCGAATGGGTGGTGGAAAAGGCGACGGAATTAGGGGCAACGACCATTGTCCCCGTGGAATGCGCACGCTCGGAAGCAGGGCTAATGGCTGCATCCGTAAAACGTTCCGAGCGGTGGCGGAAAATTGCCCGGGAGAGCAGTCAGCAGGCACGCCGCGTGGCGTGTCCCGTGATTAGTGCGGCCATTTCAATAGGCCGCTTAGTGACAAACGGCGTCAGTTGCCGTCTCGAAGAACAGAGCGGTGCGGATTTGTTACATCAGGTGCTAGGCAGCGTTTCCAGGGAAGCAGGTGTCAGCCTTTTGATTGGCCCTGAGGGCGGCTGGACGGACAGTGAGCGGACTCAGATGGATGCAGCCGGGTGGCGGCGCGCTTCGCTGGGGCCGCTGGTGTTGAGAGCAGAAACTGCAGCCATTGCGGCGCTTGCGATTGCAGGTCAGCAACTTAGTTCTAGGTCTTAGATTTCGATGCGTACCGTCATGCAGCCTACCGAACTCGCCATGCTGGTGCCGCTGCTATCCGCACAGGCCGTGATTGTAATCTTGCTCTGGCAGCGGTTGAATCCGCGCTTGTCTTCTAGGGGCGGGGCAGTGTTCTGGCTTATTGCGGTTACGTTGATGAGCTTGGGGCTTGCCGGGATTTTTTTGGGTGTCGTGCGAGAATATGCCGCTTGGTACCGCGACGTTCGCACAATCGCCTATTTATGGCTGCTGGCGTCCACGCCGGCTCTAGTGCTTTACGGAATATACAGGTTTGTTGAAACGCGCCTTCAGGTTGAGACTGACCGGAACCGCCGCGGATTACTCCACATGGCGGGCATGGCGGCGGTGGCGGCACCGTTCGCGGTAGAAGGGTGGGGCGCGTTCGTGACTCGCTTCAATTACAAGGTAGAAGAAGTGAATCTGCCCGTCGTGGGATTGCACCCGGATTTAGAGGGGCTAAAAATACTCCTGCTCAGCGACATTCACTTGAGCCGGTTTCTGAGCGTGCGCGAACTGGCGCGCGTGATTGATGCCGCAAATGAGCTTCGGCCTCAAGTCGCATTGATGACAGGGGACCTAATTTCCAGTTGGGACGACCCGTTGGACGATTGTATTACGCAACTGAGCCGCATTAAAGCTGATTCGCCAATGCTCGGCTGCCTGGGAAACCATGAAATTTACGCCCAGGTGGAACGTTACACGGAAGTACAGGCTGCGCGAAGGGGTATGGTATTTCTGCGTCACGGCAGGCGCGAACTACATTTCGGGAAGGGAGTGCTGAATGTTGCTGGTATCGATTATCAGCCGTTCACTCTGCGAGGCCAATATCTGCGAGGTGCGCAGAGTTTGATCATCCCGGAGGCGACAAACTTGCTGCTCTCCCACAACCCCGATGTGTTTACGGAAGCACCGGAACAGGGATGGCAGGCGATGGTGGCAGGCCACACGCACGGAGGGCAGGTTACTTTAGAGATTCTGAAGCAAACAGTGAACCCGGCGCGCTTTCTAACGGCCTATGTTTCGGGCCTCTATGTAGAACGAGGTGCCGCCTGTTACGTCACAAGAGGCATCGGCACAATCGGAATTCCAGCGCGCGTGGGCGCGACGCCCGAAATCACTCTCCTGCGGCTCCGGAAAGCCTAATGCGTTATTTAGTTGTTAGCGATATTCATGCAAACTGGGAAGCCCTGGAAGCTGTCCTTGATGCAACCAAAGGCGGCTATGACCGTATTGCGTGTTTGGGAGATTTGGTAGGTTACGGTCCAGATCCCAATCGGGTGGTGGAATGGGCACGAGCTAGTGTTTCGGTAGCGGTTCGCGGGAACCATGACCGCGCTTGCGTTGATCTGATTGGACTTGATGAGTTTCGCGATGTGGCGATTGAATCCGCTGTCTGGACCAACCGCAACCTGACGGAGCAAAATTCAGCGTACTTGCGAAGCCTGCCGCCCGGGCCGTTAACGGTAGAAGATTTCGGAATTGTGCATGGCTCGCCCCGGGATGAAGACGATTATCTGGTGGAACCGCACGAAGCCGCCGAAGCGTTTGCATTTGTGCAGAACCGGATTACCTTCTTTGGACATACTCATTTGCAAGGCGGCTTTCAAACCCGCAAGGGAAAAGTGACTTCACTGAAAATTCCCGAGCGGACAGCAGAGTTCGATTTTGAACCTGACGCGGAATACTTGATCAACCCAGGGTCAGTAGGGCAGCCGAGAGATCGGGTCCCGCTTGCCGCGTATCTTCTCTTTGCTCCTGGCGAAGGATTCGTGAAGTTTGGAAGAAGAAATTACAACATTGCCGCAACTCAAAACAAAATTAAGGCAGCGGGCTTGCCCTCCGTGCTGGCCGACCGTTTGACGATCGGCCGGTAAACTGAGTAGCTTCCGGGACTGCTACAGTTTGGCCCATACCAATCAAGAGAATGGTTTCGAGCATGGTCTTTACTTCTTAGCGAGTCTATTTAGCACTTGCAGTACCGGAAGCTGGCGGTGGATCATAGCGTTCGGAATACACTTTCGTGAATTCCGCCCCAAAAAAGAAAACTTGCGAAGAGTAATAAACCCAAACCAGGAGCACGACTAAAGAGCCTGCCGCACCGTAAGCGGAACCCACGCTCGCTTTGCCCAAGTAAAGCCCAATCAGCGACTTACCGGCACTGAACAAGATTGCTGTAAACAGCGCTCCAGTTCGAACGTCGCCCCATTTCACCGGTACGTCGGGAATAAATTTGTAGATCAGCGCAAACAACAGAGCGGTTATCAGGATGGAAACTAACGGTTCTATCGCAAGCGCCAGCCAGGGAGGCATGGGAAAACGCGAACCCACATACTTGCCCAGAAATGCCAGCATTGTGTTTACTACCAGACTGACCAGCAGGAGAAAGCCCACGGCCATCACTACAGCGAAGGTGAAAAGCCGGTATTGAAGAAAACCCTTCCAACCGGAAGATTCGTCTTTATGATTCCAGATCAGATTCATGCTATCCCGCAGTTCGCCAAAGACCGCCGATGCTCCGATTAATAACGTTAGACCCCCGAAAATTGAAGCGGCCACTCCATGGTCCTGTTGATGAGCGGACTTAAGCAAATCCTGAACGATCTTGCCGATTTCGCTTCCGACCAAGTCCGAGATCTGGTTGACAATCTCGCCGCGAGCCGCCTTTTCGCCGAAAACCAGTCCCGCCATTCCGATCGCCACAACCAGCAAAGGTGCCATGGAGAGCACCGTGTAATAAGCAAGCGCGGCACCCAACCGGGGGGTATTATGATCCAGCCAACGAATACCGGTTTTCTTAAGCAGCGCCCAAATCTTCCTCATGGGAGCCGAAAGGGTGCACTCAGACTTCCACTTTTCCGTTTATAGTGAATTGTTCTAAACAATGACGATTGCTCATGCCGCCTGCACCGATGTAGGCTTGGTCCGCACCGCCAATGAAGATTATTTCCGGTTGCTTCCTGCAATTGGCCTGTTTATTCTGGCAGACGGGATGGGTGGAGCCCGCGGCGGCGGGATAGCTTCCCGAATGGCGACCGATGCTGTCGCTGAAGAAATGCTGAGAGTGCCGAAACCGGACGCCTCGTCGTTGATGGCAGCAGTGGAAACCGCGCACCAACAGGTGCGTGCGCTGGCTTTGAGAGATCCGGAACTGAGCGGCATGGGTACCACTCTGGTGGCCGCTCTGATTAATAACGATGAAGTGGCAATTGTGAGCGTGGGTGATAGCCGCGCTTACAAATTCGGCGCTGGAACCTTCGATCTCATTACGGAAGATCAAACATGGGTTCAGGAGGTTGGAATTCCTCTTGGGTTAAGCGTTGCTGCTTTGCGTACGCATCCCATGCGGCACCGCCTTACTATGGCGGTGGGGATTGATGCGGAATTGGAATCCCGCTATTACGGAACGGTGCTTAAGGCCGGAACAGGAGTGCTGCTTTCGAGCGATGGATTGCACGGGCTGGCTTCCAATGAAGAACTGGCGACAATTATGAACCGAGGAAGTCTGCCACTGGAACAACGCTGTGCCGAACTAATTCAGGCAGCCCGCAAGGGCGGCGGAACGGACAATATTACCGCCGTAATATTTGAAGCTCGGTAGTTTTCACACCATGTACATCCCGCCATTGATCTCTATCGTCTGACCATAGATGTAGCGGGACGGTTCGGTGCACAAGAAAAGAATGGTATCGGCCACTTCTTCGTTATCCCCCAGCTTGCCAGCCGGAGTTTGAGCAATCACTGAATCGAGTATCTGCCTGTTTGAAAACTGTTCGTGAAAATTATTGTCCACCGTACCGGGGGAGACTGCGTTTACGCGAACGCCTTCCGGCGCAAGCTCCTTTGCAAGGCCCTTAGTGATGGCAGCAATCGCCGCCTTTGCAGCAGCGTAAACCGTAGCCCCGGTTCCTCCACCGTTTCTTGCCGCGATGGAACTTAGGTTGATAATGTGGCCGGAACGCCTGGCAACCATGGAAGGAGCCACGGCTTGCGCCAGAAAGAACGCACTTTTCACATTCAGGTTAAAGACGCGATCGAAAAGGTCAACGCTGAATTCGGGAAGTTTTGCGCGCTGAACAAGTGACCCAGCATTGTTGATCAGAATATCCGCATCCCAACCAAGTTGCCGGTAAGCGGAAATCCCTTCTTCAATCCCTTCGGTCGAGGCGAAATCGGCACGGATCAGATGAGTCTCTGCGCCTAAAGCTGTCACTGCCTTAGCCGCTTCCTCCGCCCCGGGCTGATAAGAATTGTAGTGAAGAATGAATCTGCGGGCACCCGCTTGGACGAATCGAAGCGCGGTTGCAGCCCCTATCCCGCGCGATGCACCTGTGATGAATACGGTCTTGCCAGTGAGTTCGGACACCTAGACATTCTGACGCAACCAATCTTTCATTGCATCCCTATGCAACAAGATTCCTTTCCGGGAGTACCGAAGGTAACCCTGGCGCCGGAACTGATTCATGTAATGCGTCACAATTTCCCTTGAGGTTCCCACGTATTGAGAGAGCAATTCATGTGTGAAGGGAATCATCTGAATGGAACCGTCGTCCTGCTTCGCTCCCAAGCGATCTGAAAAACGAATCAGCGTGCGTGCCAAGCGCCGCGCGATATTATCCACCGAAAAGCTTTCAATCCGATGGGCAAAATCAACGGAACGCTGAACCAGAAGCTGCATCATGGCAATGGCGAGTTTCGGGCGCTTCATCGAGATATCTTCGATGTCGGTGGTAGTCCAAGTCATCACCTTCGTATGTTCCAAGGCGACAGCAAGTTCCGCGCGGTTGGCGTTCCCCAAAAAAGCCGATTCACCAAAAAATTCATCGGGTTGGTAAATATCCACCACCACCTGCCTGCCATCGTCCGTAATCCTGCAAACTTTTACCTTGCCGCCGATCACAAGATAAACACTGCTGGATGGCTGATCGTGATCGTAAATTGTTTGCCCTTTTTTGTAATCGAGAATAGTGGAACAAGGTAGATGAGCGAGCGGATCTTCCAGAGCGCGCGGCTGCGGGACGGGAGGTGCAGCACTCAAAGTGCTTGTCATATTGTCCTCATGGACGAAGGTTTTAAGTGTGGAGTGAAAAGTTTCAGCATTTGTTTATTAGGATCGGTGTTAGTGAATACATTCTAAATTATGCAAGCTGATTGCCATTTCGAAACACCTTATTCATGCGAACAGCCTTAGGATTCGTGTCCGCGGCGGTTCTGCCCTTAATTTGCTGGAGTTTTCAGGTAAATCGGTTCGAAACTCCGGGTCAGAATCGCGCCGCTTTCAAGCGGCTAAATGGTCTGGGAGTGCTGCCAGGAGGGCGGATCCTTGCCCCACTCGGGAAACAACTAGTAACAGGACCCGGTGCTTTTGGGTTAGCGATCAGCGCGACAGGCAGGATCGCAACGACGAACTTGGGTCCGGAGCGGCTCTCTTTGACGGTTTGGGAAAAAGATAAAAAGGGCGAGTGGAGTTCGCATCATTTCCTTACCGCTAAACCGGTTCAGCCGGGCGGCGATTCGCCGGATGAGAAGGAATGGAGAAGCACGTTCATGGGGCTGGTGTTCTCAACTGATAAGCAACTCTGGGTTGCCGAGGGAAACTCAGGGAGAGTGCGTTCGCTCGATCCCGCAACTGGCGAGCGGCACAAGCTGGTGGATCTGAACGGAGACGCGTTTCACGACAGCTTTTCAGGCGATCTGGCGTTCGACCACGTACGGGGAATTCTGTATGTGACAGATCAGGCTAACTTCCGCATCTGTGCGGTGGATGTACGAAAGGGACGAGTGATGGGGAGTGTGAAGGTAGGACGCCTGCCGTTCGCCATTGCGCTTGCAGAAGACGGCAAGACTGCTTTCGTGACGCATGTGGGCGTTTTTCGCTACGAAGAGATTCCGGGAGTTACAAAGGCCACAGCGGCGCAACGCGGCCTTTCTTTTCCAGCCTTCGGATTCCCTTCCACAGCTGCCCTGAATGGGTCTGGGGTAGAACGCGCCGATGGGAACAAGGTGGCAGTCCCGGGCCTGGGCGATCCAAATCTTACGGAATCGAATTCGGTTGCATTCGTTAACGTCATAAACCCCGCGGCAATGGCCGTGACCGGGTATGTGCGAACCGGTAAACCATTCAGTTTAGAAACTGCCGGTGGCAGCAGTCCTTCAGGTGTGGTGGCGTCTGGGGGGTTGCTCTATGTTTCGAATGCTCACGACGACACGATTACCGTGATTGACTCCATCAAGCAATCGATTATCGATCAGATTGAACTACGCATTCCTGCTTTTGAAACTCTGCGGGGCGTGATGCCGCTCGGCATGGTAGCAGATGCGGGCGCTGGCCGGCTTTTCGTTGCCGAAGCCGGAATCAATGCGGTTGGAGTTATCGACCTGAAACTTCGAAAGCTGTTGGGGCATATCCCTGCCGGTTGGTTTCCCACGCGCGTCGCGATCCTGGACGGCACGGTTTACGTGGCCAATGCAAAGGGAGCGGGAACAGGCCCCAACCTTCCTGGACGCGAAGCCTATCAAGACGGCAGCGGCTTGGAAACACTCCGCCGCGGTTCGGTATCCATGTTTCCCATGCCTATAGACTTGGAACTTCCCAAACTCACTGAAACAGTGATGAGCATGAATGGCTTCCTGCCGGTGCCTGGAGCCGCTCCCGCAATCCCAACGGCGATCAAGCACGTGGTGGTGATCGTAAAGGAAAACCGGACCTTTGACGATGTGTTCGGAGATGTTATCGCCGCGCGAAACGGCCCTGTCGCCGGCTTGCCGCAGCTTGCCCGGTTCGGGCTCTCTGGCAACGCAGGCGGGGGGCGCGACAGGCTTAGTCTGCAGCACGTGGAAGTCACCCCGAATCATCATGATCTGGCCAAACGCTGGGCCATGAGTGATAACTTCTATTCCGATTCGGAGGTAAGCGTAGACGGACACCATTGGCTGGTGGGCAACTATCCCGATGCCTGGACGGAAAGTTCGCTCATGGCAGCTTACGCGGGCCAAAAAGATTTTCGTTTCCCCACCACGGCACCGGGACGGCTTCAGTTTGCACAAAGCAACTCATCGGTCCATCCCGAAGAAATTCAGCAGGCCGGAACGCTGTGGCACCACTTGGAGCGCAACCGGATCACGTTCCGCAACTTCGGAGAAGGGTTTGAGCTTGCTGGAGTAGAAGAAACGGAAGGGGAAAAGCCCACTGGCGCGCGTTATCTGACCAATGTGCCAATGCCTGATCCGCTGTACCGCAATACTTCGCGCCAATACCCCGGGTTCAACATGAATATCCCGGACCAGTTTCGCGCTTCGCAGCTAATTGCCGAGCTGAAAGAGCGCTACGAAAAACCAGGCATTAAGTTGCCGCAGTTTCTGTTTGTTCACTTACCGAACGACCATATTGCAGCCAACCGTCCGGAAGATGGCTACCCGTACCCCGCTTCGTATGTGGCCGACAATGACTATGCCTTGGGCCGGATTGTGGAGTATCTCTCGCACACCCCCTGGTGGAAAGAGATGACCATTTTCGTGACCGAAGACGACGCGCAGGGCGGCCGCGATCACATCGATGCGCACCGGACGGTGCTGCTGGCTTTAGGTCCTTATGTGAAGAACAACTTCGTGCTCCATCAGAACTCCAGCTTTCCGGGGCTGCTGAAAACAGTGTTCCGGATGTTAGGGATGCCTCCTCTTAATCTATATGACGCCACCGCAACAGACCTGAGTGCTGTGTTTGCGGATACACCGGACTTCACGCCGTACGTTGCGCGCAAGCCTGACGCGAGAGTCTTCATTCCAGAGCGGGCGCGCGAACCGAAAGATCCGAAGCCTTCGATGCCGATGGATCGCTAACGCCCGGAACGGAACGCGTCGTAATCGGCCTGAAGGCCGGGCGGTAAGTCCCGCTTACTTTCCGCAAGCTTTTCCATCAGCTTGGAATAGGTCTTATCCGCAAGCTCATACTCTTTCAGGCTTTCAGGTTTTCCGGTATCCAGGTCTTTGTTCGGAAGCTTGAGCGTACCTGCGCTCAATGAGGCAAGATCGGCCTTGTCCTGATCGACAGTGGCGTCAAAGCTTTTTTCAAACAGCAACTCCGCCTCCGCGGTAGGCGTGCGGAAACCCAGGCTCTTGAATGGCCCCACCTTCGGAAGAATCCGGAAAAGAACGGCCAGCAGCCGCGCTCCAAAGCCAGGGCGCTCATATTGTTTGCCCCACTCTTTCTCGTATGAAGAGCGGGACAAGTTGTATTGAAAGTTCTTGCGCGTGATGCCAGGGTCATTTTTTCGAATGCTTCCCTGCTTGGAAGACCACGCCGCCTTGGTCATCTCCGGGATAAGACTGCTGACCGACCAGCGATATGTGCCGAAAGCGAGATCGAGCGTTTTAAATAAGTCTTTCAGCTTGAGACCGTAAGTATCTTCGCAGGCGCGTTCCAGCAGCCGCTTTGAGATTTGAAACCCTATGAAATCGTGATAAGCCTCGGAAGGATAATGCCCGCGTGCCACCTGAATTACATCGAAGCCGAACTCCGTGCGAATGTGAGCCGTGGGATTCTCAAGGTAGGTGATGTTATCGCCATACTTTGCTCTGAGCTTTGGATAAAGCTTCGGCACCGTCAGATTAATAGCGACCGGGTGTCCGTTGTTGTCCGCGTCGAAGTGGGCTAAGGCACCGATCGCAAAAGCGTACTCGTTCAAATCTTGCGCTTCGGCAAGCAAGGACATCACGAAGTCACCGCTTCGGACGTAATGTGTCAAATCACTAAAAAGATGGCTGCCAAACGGATAGTAGCCGACATCCTGGATGATCCCGCCTCCGTAACAGTAGGCATGGGCTGCGATCAGTTGTTCGGGAGTGGACCCGGGAAATTTTTGCAGCAACACAGGCTTGATAGAGGAGTCCCAGATTGTGTCGATCAATGCCTCATGAGTAAGGACGGAGTACGCTTGAGCAGAAGGGGGACAACAAAGAATCAAGCCGCAGGCAAGAACGCCGCAAGCAGTTGCAAATTTCACAACCACAATACTAATATGCGGTTAACTTATGCCGGGAACCCGCAGTGAACCACCTTCTCACCATTGCTGGCTTCTTTAGCCTCGGGTTCGCTCTTGCGCCGGCCTGCCAAGCCCAGAATTCCTGGGCAACCTTATCCGGGCATGTCGCTGACGCAACAGGGAGCGGAATTGTTGACGCTGTCGTCCGGGCATTTGTCCCGGGCTCGCCTGACACAGCGGAGACGAAGTCCGGTAAAGGCGGAGCTTACTCACTTCCTTTTTTGTTGCCTGGTACGTACACCTTGCAAATTGCGGCAACAGGATTCAAGAACCTGACGCAGACGGACATCTCCGTCAAGGCCGCTGATACGGTCAATGTGGCTGTGAGGCTCGAAATCGGCGACGTTCGCAATCTGGTGACCGTAGGCGTGGATAGTGACTGGCTGCAAACCGCGAGCGCAAGCCGCTCGCAGAGGTTCGATACCTACGCCGTGCGTGAGTTGCCTACCGTGGGCAGGCAAGCTTATAACTTGATCAGTCTCTCTCCGGGCGTGCTGTTTGCGCAGGAACAATTCGGGTCTACCGGGTTTTCAGGGTTACGAAATTTCGATAACAACGGGCAATACGTCATCAACGGGGGCCGCGCGGGTACAAACCAGTTCCTGCTGAACGGCGCGCCCATTAGCTTGACCGGAACATGGCAGCTATCGCCCAGCGTAGAAGCCATTCAGGAATTGCGGGTGATGACCAACACCTACGATGCGCAGTTCGGGCGCACCGGCGGCGGCACCGTAAATGTCACCCTCCGTTCTGGAGCGAATAGCTGGCATGGATCCGCGTTCGAGTACCTCCATAACGCGGTGTTCGATGCCAATTCTTCAGAGAACAACCGCAACGGAACAGGGCGCGGCAAGCACATCACTCACGAATTTGGCGGGACCTTGGGCGGTGCCATCCGGCGCGATAAAGATTTCGTATTCTTCAGCTTCGACGGTTTCCGCGAGATCGCGCCGGCACCGGTGGTGAGCGATACGCCTCCCAGCGATCTTCGCGACGGAAAACATTTTAGTAATTACGGCATCCGCGTCTACGACCCGCTCACGACAAGGACCTGCCGCGAAGGCATCGATACTCCGCGCGGGACGCAATGCTTCAGTACGTACATCCGCTTGCAGTTTCCCCGCAACATGATTCCTGATTCCCGCTTGAGCCTAATAGGCTCCGCCATCCTAGCGTTGTACCCGGAACCGAACGGGCCAGGTTTGACTCAGAATTTTCTGAACGGCGCCAATACCGGCCGCTTCGGATATGTGCAGCCCATCGCGCGGTGGGACCACAATTTTAGTGAACGTGACCGCCTGTATGCGCTGTTCACGTTTCAGCATTCCACGCAGACGCAGAGCAGCAACGGATTCCCCTCCCCTGCTGATTTGGGTACTGGAACCTCTGAACGGACGGGCCAAAATTACATTCTGGAATGGACACATGTTACGTCACCTTCGACAATTTTCGATCTGCGGATGTCGCTGGGTCGCTTTACTGAAATCTATCCCGAGAGCAATTGCGGAAGCTGTCTGACGGCTGACCAGCTTGGCATTTTGAACCTGCCTCACGCGCCAACCGTGAGGGTGAATGCGGCGCCGCGCGTGGATCTTGACTTGGCTTCGCCTATCATTGGCAACACTTTCACCTGGAATACTGAAAACCAGCTCGACATAGCGCCAAGCGTCAGCCAGACGCGCGGCAAGCACTTGCTGCACTATGGCGGCGAGTTCGTGTATGCGGGTCTTGGCAAGGCCGGGCCGGGCCGCGCGAATGGGGAATTCGCATTCACGCGCCAATGGACTCAGCAGTATGCCGGCAGAAGCCGCGGAGTGCTTGACGGAAGCGGTGTAGCAGATCTGTTGCTAGGCCTGCCTTATTCCGGATACATCGATTACAACGATAACTTCTATCGTACGTGGCCTTACTTCGCGCTTTACGCGCAGGATACGTGGAGGGTTCGCCCCAACCTGACACTCAATCTTGGCTTGCGCTACGACGTGCAATTTCCATTTGTGGAACGATTCAACCGAAGCAATCAAGGTTCGATTTCACGACGAAAAATCCGCTCAGCGATAGGATCATCGCAAACTGGAAGGCATTAAAAAGCCAGTATGACGCGACCGCCCCGGCATTACCGTATCCTGACCCTCCCGCCGCAATTTACGGCGGACGGACTTTCCCCGATTCCAAGAACCGCCGACCCTACGATACCGACTGGACCGATTGGCAGCCGCGTGTGGGAGTTGCCTGGAGCTTTCATCCCAAGACAGTGCTGCGGGCGGGAGCAGGAATTTTTTATCGAACGGCAACACAGTTGAATTCGACTGACGGCTTCAGCCAGCGCACTTCCTATATCCGCTCACTCGATGGCGGCATTACACCTTCTGCCAGTCTGACCGGAAACTATTCACTGGAAAATCCGTTTCCAAACGGAATCATCGCGCCGAAAGGTTCCGCGCTGGGCCTGTTGACGAATATTGGAAACGCGATTTCCTACGATTCAAGGAAGCGGCCCATTCCACGGACTTATGAGTACTCGATTGGCGTTCAGCGCGAACTGCCGTGGCGCTTGCTGGCCGATGTTTCCTATGCGGGCAGTGTCACAGTTCATGCCAGCCTGCCTCAACAACTGGATGCGGTGAGCGCGTCTGATTTTGCCAAGGGCACAGTAAACCCCTATTTTCTCAACCGCCAGTTGCCGAACCCGTTTGCGGGTATCCTGCCCGCGAATTCAGATCTGGGGAGCGCCACCGCTATTGCCGCGAACTCTCTTCTGCGGCCTTACCCTGCGTTCAACGGCATTCTGGTGACTAACAATGCATGGGCCCGCTACCGTTACGATTCGCTGCAGGTGCAAATGGAAAAGCGCGTACTGGATTCGGAAGCAGCGGGAATTCTTTCGTTCCTGTTCGCGTACACCTTCTCGAAAAGTTTTGAACAGAGCCATCGGTTGAACGATTGGAACGTCGCGGAAAAACCGATTCATCAGTTGTCCAACGTTGACAAGCCACAGAACATTGCCTTCGCCGGCACTTGGGAGTTACCGGTCGGCTGGGGCCGGCGCTGGATGAACGAAGTGCCGCGGTTCGCTGGCGCCTTCGTGAATGGCTGGACCGTGGACTGGATCTTTACCTATCTTTCCGGTTATCCGGTCGATAAGCCGGACGCGGTGTTCAGTTGCGCAAGCTATCTGGCTCCCAATAAGCAGAACGCAGATCGCTGGTTCAACAACGATCCACGGTGCTATCAATCGCGCGCCCTGTTCACTTTGCGGACTACGGAAGACCGGTTCGCAAACATTAGAACCCCGGCTGCTCCGCAGATCAATGCCAGCGTCGAAAAGTCATTCTGGCTCACGGAGCACAAGCAGCTGCAGTTCCGCGGCGAAGCCTACAATCTGGCAAATACCCCAATTTTTCCGGGGCCGAATACCAACTACAAAGACCCGCGGTTCGGCCAGTTACCGCTGCAACAGAGCAATTCGCCACGCTATGTGCAGATCGCGGCGAAGCTGGTTTGGTAGCGTTTAGATTTTAGTCGGCACAATTTCAAGTTCCGCCACGGTAGCCCGGGGAGGCAGTTCCGCGACGGCCACAATAATTTCGGCAACATCTTCCGGCTGGAGTGCCTTTGCGATCAGTTCAGCCGACGGTTTGACGGGCCGCTTTTCCAGAATCTCTGATTCCACCAGACCTGGGTTCACCACACAGGTGCGGATTCCGTTGTCTTTTTCTTCCACACGAATGGCGTGGGCAAGACCCAGCAGGCCACGTTTCCCCGCCTGATACGCGGCACCCGACACATCGGGAGTGGTTCCAGAAATTGAAGAGACGTAGATTAAGTGCCCGGCGCCCGCTTCCCTCATGGCAGGCAGCACGGCACGCGTAATGTAGTACGCGCTGTTCAGGTTCGTATGAAGCATGTGATCCCAGATTTCCACCGTCAGGCGCTGCAAGGAGCGATCTGGAGTATTGGTTCCCGTGGCGAACACCAGAATATCGATACGTCCCAGTTTTTCACGCGCGTGGGCGGCAAGACGCTCCATTTGTGCTGGATCTGAGGCGTCCGCCGCAAAAACCTCAATGGAGGGGAACTCCTGCTTGAGCTGCGCAAGGCGGTCTTCACGCCGCGCGCTCGCCATCACACGCGCGCCTTTGCTTGCAAAAAGAACGGCGGTCGCGCGGCCAATGCCACTCGACGCGCCCACCACTAAAACTGCTTGGTCTTTCAGAGAAACTGCCATTTCGATAGAGTAGTTCAGATGAAAGCGCTCCTGCTGAAAAACTACAAAGAACTGGAATTGGTGGATATGCCGAAGCCCGAGCCCGGGCCGAATGAAGTGCGCGTGCGCGTGAAGGCGTGCGGCATTTGCGGCAGTGACGTGCACGGCTGGGATGGTAGTACGGGCCGCAGGATTCCGCCGTTGGTGATGGGCCACGAGGCCGCCGGTGAAGTGGATGCTATCGGTTCCGCGGTGAAGGGCTATCGCGAGGGCGAGCGGGTGACGTTCGATTCCACGGTAAGCTGCGGCACCTGCTTCTTCTGCACGCAAGGCCAGATCAACCTGTGCGATAACCGCCAGGTGCTGGGCGTGGCATGCCAGGAATTCAGCCGTAACGGTGCCTTTGCTGAATACGTGCTGGTGCCGCAAAACATCATGTACAAACTGCCCGACGCGTTGCCTTATGAGCATGCGGCGTTGATTGAGGCTGTCTCAATTGCGGTCCATGCGGTGAATATCACCCCGAAGAAGCTGGGCGGCACGGCCGTTGTGGTGGGCACCGGAATGATCGGCCTGTTGATTGTCCAGGCGGTGAAACTGGCTGGCTATACCCGTGTGATCGCGGTCGATCTGGATGATGCAAAGCTGAAAGTAGCAACCCAGTTCGGTGCCACCGACACGCTCAATCCCAAGCATGCCGATGTACCAGCTAGGATTGCTGAAATGACTGGCGGCCACGGTGCCGATGTGGCTCTAGAAGCTGTAGGCGCGGCCAGCCCAATCAAGACCGCAATCCAAAGCGTGCGCAAGGGCGGCGCGGTGACGCTGGTAGGCAATGTGAGCCCCACGGTAGAGATTCCGCTGCAGGTGGTGGTCAGCCGCCAGATTCGGCTGCAGGGCTCGTGCGCGTCGAATGGAGAGTATCCGGAGTGCATCGATCTGCTGAGCCGCGGATTGATTCAGGTGGCACCGATCATCAGCGCGCTGGCTCCTCTCGAAGAAGGTGCGCAGTGGTTTGAGAAGCTCTACAAGGGCGATTCGAACTTGATGAAAGTAGTCTTGCAGCCTTAAAGGAATTGATGGTGGGCTCTACAGAATTCGAATCTGTGACCTCCTCCGTGTCAGGGAGGCGCTCTAACCAGCTGAGCTAAGAGCCCGTAAGGGGCAAACTGTCAGTCTAGCATTAGAAATAAAGCTTCACCGCTAGCTGGATCTGCCGGGAGGTTCGCTGGTACACAGTAGGGTTCCCGGCACTGGTAATCTTCGCAACTCCGCTGAAGCCGATAGCCGCATTCGGATTGTTGAATTGCGGAGTGTTCAGCGCGTTAAAGGCTTCGGCACGGAATTCCAGGCGGCGGCTCTCGGCAAAACGGAAGTTCTTGAAAGCAGAGAGATCGATCTGTTTCGTGCCAGGCCCGCGCAGAATGTTCCGGCCTGAGTTTCCGAACGTGTATTGCGGAGGAGCGACAAAGGCTGAGGCATCAAACCATCGGTCAATAGTCCGTTCCGAGGAAGGCAATTTTCCCGATGCGATTCGGTTTGGAAATTGCGTGCCGGTGCCAGTATTCAGGTTGCTGGTCTGCAACACAGGCGTAAATGGCAGCCCGCTTAGCAGGGTGACGATGGTGTTCAATTGCCACCCGCCCGCAATAGTATTTATCAGGCCCGGTGCACTCGAAAGGAATCGCTTTCCATGGCCGACCGGCACTTCGTAGGTACCGCTGAGAGAGAGCTTGTGCCGCACATCGAATGTGGAACTCCCACGTTGCGCAGCCAGATTACGGGAGTTCTGAATCGGGCTGTTGCTCGATTCACCACTGGTGTCGTCGATGCTGTGGGCCCATGTCCACGCTCCCGAAAAGCGGATGTCCCCAAAGCGCCGTTCAAAGGTGGTTTGCAGGGAATTGTAATTGGAGTTGCCCCAGGGCACTACGCCTGTGGAATCGCTCAGGTTGGGGTAAGGGCGCCGGCTCACCACCGCTCCTGGACCAGGGGTGGCTTGATTGATATTTAGACCCACTACGTCCACATAAGTGCCCTTTCCTCCCACATAGGCCACAGAAAGCACAAGCCCGGCGGCAAGCTCGCGCTGCACATTGAAATTCCATTCGTACATGGTGGAAGTTTTTCCATCTTGCGGCCAATAGAAGAATCCGCTTCCCGCAATGGGCCAAAACTCCGGGCGGTTGGCGGGGAAGCCTGCTGAGAGCGGCTGAGCGGCAGCGAAGTTTGCAGCATCGTTAGTCGTGAGCAGCGTCCCGCTAAAGGGCGCGTTTTTTGCCAAAGAGTTACCTGATGTAACGGTTTTAAAGCTGTAGAAGATTCCCGCGCCCGCGCGGATCACGGTCTTCGGGCTTACGTTGTAGGCGAAGCCCAGGCGTGGCCCTAACTGCAGGGGGCGTCCGGCCAGCACCGAATTATCTTTGAAGGGTGCGGTTCCTACGGGAATCAGGGTGCCGCCATTGTCTGGAACAAACCCGGCAAGCCGGTTGTGGCGCTCCTTCCATGAGGTAATCGAATCATTGCGCAGGCCGGCGTTGATCGAAAGTTTCGAACTTACCCGCCAGTTGTCCTGAATGTAGGCGCTCAGATAAAACCGTTGCAAATTGAAAAATTTAGTCACGTCCAACCGCGAGGTGATGGGGCGGCCCAGCAGAAAATCCGCCAAACCGAAACCGGTGTAGACTCCCGTAAAATTAAATTGGCCGTTCGGGGAACCGGGTGAAAAGAAGGCAAAACGGCGGGACATAAAATCGAACCCAACTTTCAGTTCGTGACGCCCTTTCACAACGCTAAACGCCTGATCGATCTCCCAGTTATTGTTTATTTTTTGCAGGCTGCCGGCGCCATCACCAAGGCCCGTTAATCCCGTAATATTCGTTGTAGTCAGGCCCGGGACTGCGCCATGCACATTCGCGTTCGGAATACCCAAGTCCTCGGCAATCGTGGGGAATTTGGTATCTGAATCGTAGATGCCCTGCACCAGCCTGGAATACCCGACACGCAGCTCATAATATTTCGTCGCTCCAATGGACCGGCCGTAACCTAGAACTGCCTGTTTACTGGGAATCAGAACGCGTCCAGGCCGGCCTGGGCCCGTGCCCACCGCCGGTTCCGGTAAATTGCCAGGGTTGAAGGTGTCCGCGTTCTCATAGCTGAAGCGGCCAAATATGGAAGAAGCGCCCGTGCGGTAATCCATGCGGCCATCCCACTGGTTCAAGGTATTCGTCTGCGTGGGGTTATACAGAAAATTGTTGATCTGCCCCGGAAGGTTCGGTGCCGGATAGAGCGCTACCAGCCGCGCTGCCGTCGGGTTGATTGCTGTGGGCGGAATGATGTTGTTCGCGAAAGGGACACGCGGAGTGCTACGTGGATCGTTAATGACGGTCTTCGGTAAAAGCGCGGAAAAATCTCCGGTTCGGAATGCGTCAATCGGCACGCTGCTGAGATATGTTTGGCCCTGCCGCACACGCTTGCCTTCATAGTCAGCGAAGAAAAACAGCTTGTCCCTGCCATTAAAAAGATGTGGGATCACAACCGGGCCGCCCATATTAGCTCCGAACTGGTTGAGCTTGAAAGCGGGTATCTTCTTAACTGGTGAATCGAAGAAGTTCTTCGCATCGAACGCCGAATTGCGCAGGAACTCATACGCAGTCCCATGGAACTGGTTGGTGCCGGATTTGTAAGTAACGTTGATAATTCCCTGCCCGCCGCCGTAAGCCGCGGGCGCCGAACTGGTCTGTACCTTGAATTCGTAGATGGAATCAACGGGCGGAAAAAAGATGAGCACCCCCGCGTCCGTATCAACACTATTAATGCCATCGATCAGATATGTAACATCTTCCACGGGAGCACCGTTAATCACGGCTCCGTTCGTTCCGCGCCCGCTAGTATAGCCAAGTGTCCCGGAAGCACCGCCAACGCCGGTCAGAACGCCGGGCGCGAGTTGCACCAGTTGCGTGAAGTTGCGGGTGTT
>JAABUK010001996.1_pt1 | contig 37446 bp, 32 predicted proteins | sample 5559141 | NCBI WGS metagenome assembly JAABUK01 (sample SAMN10711869, study PRJNA513367) | rock metagenome | isolation source: Antarctica rocks | place: Antarctica: Victoria Land, Pudding Butte nord | collected 2016-01-03 | reverse complement strand
GCTAGATAATAAGGACATCTTTCGCTGATGCGTTTATAGAGTCAATCACATCTGTCCAGCAAACAAAGGATGGCAACGCAGTACTGGTCTCCACGCTCGACTCGACTATTCGACTCATGGACAAAGGCAATGGCCAACTGCTGCAACATTACAGAGGTCATACTAACAATGACTTGCGGCTTCGATCGTGTATGGGCATAGCGGACTCCGTTGTGATTAGTGGCAGCGAAGACGGGCAGTTGTTCGCTTGGGACCTTTTGGAGGCAAGGGTGATCGAGAAGCTAAAAGCACATGATGGTAAAGTAGCTAGCGCTGTTGCTTGCAACGGGACGAAGAAAGAGTGGGCGAGTGCTGGAGCTGATGGTAAGTTTTGAGACAGCCCCGATGCTCGTTGAAGATAATTAACGTGCACCAGGCACTGTTAGTTTGTGGGGAGTGCCAGAGTGACCTGGTAGTATGATCGAAAGTACCACCAGAGTAGACAAATCATGCTCAGCCGCTAATGACTGTGTCAGCTTCAGGGCATCGAGAGGCCCATCACAGCATAATCGGACGAAATGCAAACAGAGGTGAATTAAAAGGAGACGGTCCATTGCGCAGTAAAGCGGAGAGGCGGTAACGCTCTCAAGCAGCGAACACTCTGGTAGGTTGCCCGCTGCCGTGACGAAAATGCTAGGCGGCGTAGGTCTCGATTCATATTCAAATGAGCAAGCCGCTACCTACTGCTGGTGATCTACCAGCTTCATTTCGATGGCATTGTGTCTAGGTCCCATGACCGTGCATGACGGTCGACAAGCATCTGGCGCTCAAATATCTCGAGGTTTTCCTCGACCTGCACTTAGGTCCAAGCAATTAGCAAGAAATTTATAGAAATCCATGGTTGAGTAGAGAGAATCTATGCAGGCAAAGTTCAAAGGATGTCTGGTGCTGAAAGCACCTGTGTTAGACAGGAAACATTGTTCACTGATTGAAAACTTCATATCCCACGGACAGGCTGAATGAACTTTGTGTGAAAGCTTTTCTTAGGGAGTGACGCCGTCAAGGCTGTCGTGCTTTCCCTCTAACAACTAAAAGAAGGAACACTACACCGTCAGGCAAGGATCTTCGCAGGGCGAACAGTCAAAGGGCGACGAAAACCCGGATGCTGGGCCCAACCACGTCCATTTGGTGCAGTAGGCGAGGCAAACACGATGACCAGTAGCTTGGAGATGCGAACGTGCCTGACTCTTCACGTGTAGATCAAGACAGGCTGTACACATATGCAGATGGTGCGGTCCTATATCAACGAGCATCTTCAATGGGGTGTCCAGAGGGCCTGATGTTGGCCCGCATCAGTGGTAAATAGTGGTACTGCGTCCCAGAATAAAACCAGTGCCCAGTTGCTGACAATGAGTTCGTGAAGTACTGGGATCGTATAGCTTGCCTTGAGGTCTTTGACCACAACGGAGTTAATGAGAGTTTCCCCGGTCGAGAACAACGCCTTTCTCTGATGAACCTTTCGATCTTTGTGCAGGTTGAAGGACCCATTTCTCAACTAATTCGCAACGAACGCATCGCAGTATCTAAGTCTTTTTCTTCCACCATCACAATCCCTGACCCAATTGTGGACAAATATGTCATGTCCAATGCACCCGGTCCCTCCACCAGTCTCCTAGCGACGCCACAGACGATACCACTCGCGTCGACGCCGAACGGCAGCTCAAAGGTGATAGGGATGAGTATATCGTCCTTGGCGCCCAAGAGAGCATTTTCCCAGTCACCAGCCATGTTGAAGTTTGAGACCAAACGTTTTTCCAAGAGTAAGGAAGCCGACTGATCTTTGGTCATCGTGATGCTCAGAAATCTAGGCTGGTGGATCAGGCATTTGGTGAGCCCATGCTGCATAGCCAAATCATCGGCCACCAACGTTTCTGGATTCTCCCGGCGACCTGCACACTGGACTAAACGGCTAAAGGGGTTCCCGGTGTCAACATGAAACCTTTGGATGGAACAATGATTTGTGGATGTTTTGGGAAAGTATGCAAGAAAGTCAAATAGTTAGAACGACATACATATCTCTGTCAGCATGTGGGAAAATTCCATGGCGTTCGAGTAGGGAGAAAGTCTGTGCTTGGAGATCGGAGGTAGTAGGTGGTGGTGGACTTGTTGGCGAGCCGGGTTCCGAGCTAGAAGATAAGTGGCGATGATGGGTGCTGGGATTGATGTACGAATGAGAACGTCTTTGAAATGCGAACCCACAATCCTCGAGGGCACGGACGACCTGACACTTAGCACTAGCTGGAACTAGAACTATTCCCGTTTCTTTGAGTTAGAAATAACTTTACTTGAGAAGGACAGCGGTCGCAAGAAATGGAAAAGGCGCATGCATCCTCCGAGGCATGTCTCTCCACGCATAAAGCGGCCAAAAAACCCTTGCACAAGTATAGCTGGGTAGTACGTACTAAAATCTCCCAAGTAGGTTGTGAAGAAGAAGATCGAGCTGACTGACATCAATATCTCTAAGCAGGATTAGCAAGGAAGGTATCGTACATTCCAACGACGGCCAGAGGACTCGTGAATTCTACAACTCGCTGTCCGGCCTAACAATGTTGTCCATGTTAGTATTACTCTATCGGGCAAACAACGAAGGAAGCAAATTCTCCCGAGACTTACAACTCAACATCTGTACGGGAAGGGGAAGCCTTGGCTGGAGAACACCTACCTCCATGCCGGAACCTTCGACGGAGATGGCAACAAAAGTTTCGGTAGAGATGGAACCAAAATTGCGTTGGTCACTGCCACCTATTTTGACGATCTTCTCACATGTTGAGCCGAACAAAGAAATCCCCAGAGCATGTTCACAGACAATGGAACACTCAAGTGGTGTGATAGACACCGAGAGGAATTCATGCCGATTGGCCCATGACCCTTCTTTGACTGTATCTTGATTGGCTGGTTCCTCTCCCTCTCTGTCATCGCATGCGGCTGATGGAAACAAAAGCTGGAGTATGGTTGGGAGGTGGTCCTTGTAGAGACTCAAGGGGATATGGATAACGCTGAGCTCCTTTTCCTACACGAAGAATCCGCGATCAGCCATCCGCTGGCCAAATTAGCAACGTATCAGGAGCTGTTTGGCTCACACAAGAAAACACGATCCACGCATCATGAGATTCATGATGAGAGCTCTCGGTAAAGAGGCACTTACAATGAACTGGATTCTGGCAGACATCAGGAGGGGTGACTGCTCCATGGTGAGTTTAGGTGACTAGGCTATTGAACCTAGAGATGTTGCAATCATGAATTGTAATGCAGGGTAAGTGAAGGTAAATAAGATTGGATTCGACGTCGACACGACTTGCTCAGGCGGTCTCATGGTAGATACAGCAAACTTCAGAACGCGGTTGTCTGGAAAGCTTGCGGTGGACGATAACGGTCAAAGTCATCGACCCCATCCCCGATTACTTTATGCACAAGAGAGTATTCGTCCTCGATGACTAGACAGCAATGCAATGGGGGTGAAACTGGCGGGACTACAGATGACAGGCGCTCAGATAGATACTGCTAGAGGCGAGAGGAAGGATGGAGAAGACGGTGGGCACGCTGGGCTAATGCCAATGGAGCGCTATAGGTGAGAAGACAATTGCCAGATTGAAAGTCTATGCCATCATGATGAGGTAGTAGGAGTGTAGAAGAACAGAATGGTTGCATGCCTCACCGATCACCACTCACCCATCAGGGCCTCGAGTCCGTGCTGAACATTATGCAGTATGAAGCTGGGAGCTCTTCCTTAGTGGCTGTATGCAGGTTGACACAGTGGGGGAGCAAGTCGTGGGGTAAATGTGGGTGAAGGATGGGGTACTGCTGGGAGGAGGGTCTAGCGTCTGAATAGATCACTGCCCGTCCCTGCTGCAAGTCCTCGGTGCCAGCATAGCCTCCAATAGCTGTCATCCCTTGGAAACAGCAACGATACCCGCAGGAGATGGGTGACTGTCAACGAGTCTATTCCGGGCATCTTTCTCGGGCTCCTTTAAGGCGGGAAAGAATGCGGTGTAGTCGGTGCCCAAAGATGCCTGGACTGCAAAAGACTAACGATTGCAAGTTCTGTTGCCTCAGGCATCTATTGGATACTACCTCAAGCAGTAGCTCGAGGCACGAAGACGTCAATTGACAAAGCAGAAGTGGTAGGAGGAAGTAAAGCCTGCTGGCTGAGGGAGAAATACCTAGCCACTGCCCAGTCGTCCCGTAGCGCGTCCGAAGAGGCAAGGGCAACCAAGACCGACGTTCCTAGCCCACCTATTCTAGCTTCTGCAAGACATCCTACACTCCGAGACCCCATGACCCCCACGTTTTCGAAGCCCGCTCTCCGGGACCGCAGTAGTCATGTGCATGGTGCCTTGCGCTTACACTCGGGTACGTTGGCACAAGGATAATGCGTCAATGCGAAGCTTGCAGTGAGTTGGCTGGTCGCCATTGCCTATCTTAGCTATGGCCACCATTTAATATCCATGCATTCTTTCATCAGGAACGAAAACACCCCTCTCCTGCTAACTGGCCGCTTTTACCTCATTCCTTCTCACATCTCCAAACTTCCCCACCAAGCATCGGACGCTTCTCCGAACTGCACACCACAATCATCGAGTCTTTGCTGCCGTGCTTACCGCATGAGCCAAATTACCAGCAACAAGGACTAGTGTCGCGACGGTCGTGGTATGATGCGTTTTCTAGGCTTTGGTAGTCTTTGCCGTAATATTACAAGGGCCTGCACCAGACAATGGACAGATCCCAGAGCCGCTCAGGACACGACTACCTAGTCCATCCTCCTCGTTGGTCGAAGCCTCTGCCCCTGCTATTCTGAGCATTGGGGATGAAGGGTACTTGAGCACGACCACGCCCTCCGTAAGGATAGCTGCCGTCAGGACTAGATTGTTGCTGCGGCTGCTGCTGGCCCCGACTGCTGGTATTAGGAGGTGTCTGGCTTTGGAAGCTGTTGTATGGGCCTTGCGGGAATGATGGCGGCCCATGGTTTTGATGAATCCTTGGCCCTATCGGCGGAGGAAGAGCCGATGCCGATTGGGAGTAACCCGCATAATTTGGACTAGGCCTTGTTGGAGGAGGTGGTGGGGGCCATACGCCGGTGTAGTTGGGAGGCGGAGGTGGTGGGATGGGCAGCCCCCCAGGACCGGCTATTGGAAAAGTTGGAGAGAAAGGATGGGCAAATGGAGGTTGTGGCTGCGGCGGAGAAGGCCCTGAAGCTCTACCTCGTGGTAAAGGCCTGGGGTCGGTAGATTGTGAAGGTTGGCTGGGCGGATATATCGGAGGAGGTATGTAAGACGACGATCTGGACACAGAAGGGGAGCGGCTGCGTAGGCTGCGGTATGGCTTTTGTTCTTCTGACGAACTTCTGGACCTCGATCTTGACACTGACCGATCTCGCCCATTCCGAACCCTTTTATCGTGTCTTGACCTCACCGAGCTTGATCGACTTCTGCTCCTGCTGCTACTGCTACCAAAGTCACTGTACCTCCTCTTGCGAGGACTGAGACTTCTGTCAATGCTTCTGTCCCGTGTAAAATTGTTTGATTTATCACCAACCACATCCCCTCTCCTTTTCATCTTTTCACAAAATGCCTTGGACCATCCGTAGTATCCGTCTCCTTTCGGAATGTCGCCTGTGATCTCATCCCGCACCACGAACTGTCCCAGTTGGTCAACGTCCAGGGCTGTTCCCTCGTCTTCACAGTAGACTTCTTCCATGGACTCGACGCTTCGGAGAAAACCTTTCACAGCCGTGACCAAGGTTTCATCTGCTGGACCTGCAATGAACTGCAAAGGCATTACGAGCTGGGCATTGATCGGCGTGGCTGAATTGGGCATAATATGAGGTAGTATGTTACCAGCTGGCAGGTCATAGAACGGTACCGAAGCGTCACCATGCAACGCTGGCATGATATATGGCGCATCTCTGATTCCTTCCGCAATTCCATCTTCGCCCATACCATTGCCGGCTTTCAATTGCTCGTCTAATGTCGAGTAGCCAAGTTTGGCAGTGTTCGCTACCGTCTCACGTAGCTTCACAATGTACGATGTTAGATAGTAGCCGCTGCTGTCCCAAACGTCTAGTAGGTTTTGGATCTTTTCATTGTGCTTAGCGTACACCTCTATGCTGTGGGCAGAGACCGAGCCGAATAGCTCCGCAAGAGGTGACTGAAGATTCGCAGTCAGGATAGAGTACGTAGGAGACGGCTCGATATGGTATTTGGTGTGATGAAGTAGATCGTTCAAGAGGTATAGGATGTAAAGCTGTCTACGTCGACCAGACGGTCTACGTTCCTTGATCGATTGAAACTGAGGCTCCTTGGGAAGTTGTTTGAATGATCCAGAGAGCGCCACCAGATATTTTCCAAGAGCAGTTGTCCGCGATGGGGATGGCAGGACATTCTTTAGTAGCCAGTCTTTGCACAGCTGTTCGCATCGTTCCTTTTAGCCTTCTTATCATTGAAGCAAGATGTAGCCTTCAAACCTGGATGTTGGTGCATGAGCATTGCTTCAGCACTGCTTCTAAAAGGTCATGGAAGTGATCGATCTCTGTTCGTGGGACGGAGGTCGGATCTGGTCGCATCATGCCGGCGGCCAAAGAGGCCTTGGCAATGGCAAGGGAGTGAGATGCCATGATATGATCGGCGTCCAAGCTGTGACAGTTTAGTCTGCACAGGCGCAGAAAATCGCGGTTGCGATGGTTTACGTGGAGGTTTGGAGAGTGGTGAAAACAATAATGGAGGCCTGTGGAGATCCACTGGGGGCGGCAGACAACCCGCATTACTTTACAGGCCTTCCTAGATATCGGACTTCGTTCCCGCTTTTAACACTTTTATATGCATTAACAGCCGGCAAGGAGAACAGCACAGGGTCTATTGAGGCAGTGGGTGTATACTGAGTCATGGAAAGAGAGAGATCTCGCCGGTCTTCTCTTGGCGCGGTGCCTTTGTCTCGGTTCAGTCAGATCCTTGAGTCAATGAGACTATCTCACTATATACTTTTAGTGATATTGGTCTCCCCGAAGTCTCCACCAGTACGGGGCCTTCCTAGAATCGCCTCCATCAAAGTAGATGGCCCTCGCTGGGGGATGTATGGCAACGCGTACTGCATTTCTTCCGGACGTGGGGGGTGGTTGAGGTAGGGATATTCAAGACCGTGATCATATCATAATGCCCCCGTCCAAGCTTTGCCTTATATAATTCTGGGCCAGCTTGTCTAACATTGACATCGTAGAGAGTGCTGTATGATTATCAATTGATGTGTGCGATCGGCTGGCGTCTGAAAATTTACGGTAACCGCGAAGATCACTCATGCGAGAGCATTCAAGATGTCGTGGTCCAAAGATTTTTCGTGAAACAACCTCTCCTTCGATCTTTGGACTGCATTGACTAGACCGACGAGTACAAATGGATGGACTGTGTTTGGCGAGAGGGCCAAAATAATCGATGCCGGATCTGCTTGGCTTCGTAGGCTCTTCCAATAGACCCTCCTCACGCTGGTTAGGGTGCATAAAATAGCTTCCCCATTCTCGAAATTATGCCCTTCACTTATCAACGCTTCAGCTGAATCGATCCCCCTTTTTCGAGCGGTAAGGCTTCGCAGCAACGTATTTGCTCTCTCCATCAATCTTCTGAGCTCCAGTACTCACAGCGTGTTCCGTTGGTGCCGGGTCGTTGCTGGCTTCTGTACTCGGGCTATTGGCCTGGTCTTGTGACTTACGATGACTGTGCTTCGGTTGGGGGGGTTTTGAGTAGAATTCGGCGTCCAAGGATTCCTTCACTCGCCGCCGTTTCATTTCTTCCTCGTGGCGTGCTTTTTTGTCCGCGTTGACTGAACGTTTGGCGAAAACATATGCACCTCCACCGGCTATTGAATCGTGAGTGGAGATGTACAAAAGTTCAACGAGTAGAACAATTACCAACTATCAATGTGCCCCACCCTATCCTAGGACATACATGAGCTTCATGCACATCAGCCATATATCGCTAAGACATACCACGTTGATCGGATCTAGTGTGTCAGCTACGTATAAAGCGTTCTTAGTTCACACATACCGTATTCATGTTTGTCTATCCGGCAGGATGCGGTGATAACCCAGCAAGTCAGGCACGCAGGGCGGCAGGCGTGGCAGGGTGGCATTTCGTAGGTTTTGTTACCCCTTATTAGTTAAATCTACTCTTTTACAAAAAGTTTCCCGCACCCTAAAACTAATGTCATTCCAGAACTTTAATAGAATATTATATAACTCCTAATAATTAGAATCCTTTTAAATTTTGAAAATATATAGAATATATAGTTAATAAGATATTTATAAAGTTTAAAGACTTTCCTAATTATCCTTCTTACGTTATACCTAATTATTAGGAATCTTTATATTTAGTATACTTTATAAGAAGAGCTACCTCGGCTAGAATTTTATTATATAATAAAACGACGTTCTACTCCCTCTATATGAATACGTTAGGTAATTAGATTTTAAAGACTAGAGTCTATATTTTTATAATAGTAGATAATACTGTAAAAGTTTTAGGTTATCTAATTATATGATTCTAGATTCTAGATATAGTTTCTGAAAAAGAGCTGATTTAACTAATAAGGGATAGCTCTTAGAAATCTTGGCAGGCCGTATTCTAGATAGAATATGTGTTACGACCCTGTCGTCTCGGGGTCGACTGGGGTCTAGGGTTGATCTCTTAGAGAGGAGTGTCAAGGACGGGGTAGGCAGGCTTCGTGCTAGGCTGGTCTGGTACAATGTGTATTGTGTTCAGTGTCTAGGAGATAGCTAAGTTGATAACATGAGTTGAGCACGAAGCTCCTATCTAGTAGGGAAAGCATCGCTACTATATAGACATATGAAATCCTGCCAAGAGGTGTGGTTCAAGTGGTTCAACAACTGATCCACTTGACTGTGGTTCAAGTGGTTCAACAACTGATCCACTTGACTGTGGTTCAAGTGGTTCGACAACTGATCCACTTGACTGTGGTTCAAGTGGTTCAACAACTGATCCACTTGACTGTGGTTCAAGTGGTTCGACAACTGATCCACTTGACTGTTACGAAAAGTGCCCTTGCTAGGCGTAGTATTAGGACCAGAGGTCCCCGCTCGTAACAATATGCCGGCGGTCCGACGTGTAGGGCTGGACGTACTAGTGAACCCTTCTATCATGCGAGGAGTCATCAGGAAAAGTGGCAGTCATACTCCGTATGGAGAGCGTACCCCAGATATTAAGGAATTATGAAGCTGATTCAGCCCCATTCAGCTAACAAACTTCTTATGGGGTGTAGTAAGGTAGAGTGTATTCGGAGCAGCTTCAGCAGAGTGTCAAAGGTACAAAACCCCTACCACGAGGAGCTGAGATTGTGATATCGTCGGCGATTGTACACTACCAACTGCCACTTATTTTGATAGCTAGCCTGTAAAGAGCCGGAACGATTGTTGCTCAAGACTCAATTGCACTCACTGCTCTGAGGGCACAGGTTCCGACAGACAGAGCTATGGCGACCAAGCGGAAGGCTTCGACGAGCTCAAAAAATGCCAGGTCTGCGAAGAAATTCGTCTCTGGCGCGGCGACACCTCACAGCATTGGCAGCAGTGATGAGTACTCCCCAGAAGGTTCTGAAGCCAGTGCAAGCGAAGCCGAGAAAATAGATAATGCCATTATAAACTTCACCTACCAACCTGCTAAGGGCAAGAAAAAGGGGACCACTACCTCATTGGACCGTGAAGCTAAGCTCAAGGGCATCAGCAATTTGTCGTATTTGAGTCTCAAGTCTGATCATGCAAACCGCCCACTATGGATTGATGCCGACAAAGCTAGGATTACGCTGGAGAGATTCTCACCGCTCGCTGCGCAGGCGCAGGACTTTCTGACGACTGTCGCTGAACCTCTTTCTCGACCCGAGTTCCTACACGAATACCAGTTGACCGCCCACAGCCTCTACGCTGCCGTATCCGTTGGCCTTCTCCCTCAAGACATCATACACTTTTTGGATCGACTCTCTAAGACCCCTCTGCCCGAAGAGATTAGGAAATTTATCATAACATGTACCCGGGCATTCGGCAAAGTCAAGCTGGTTTTGAAACACAACAGGTTCTTTCTAGAGACGCCAGACAATAAGGTGCTACAGAAACTTCTACAGGATGAAGTCATCGGTGAAGCTATTGGTGGACAAAGTACAGGAGACGCGGCAGGCATAATTACTGAGAAAGCCCCGAAACTCGGTGGGATCGTCATTCCAGGTACCAAAGATGCTGCTGGGATGAGGCAGCAGCCAGCTGCGCCTGGTGTAGATCGACCTTTGATTGATGATCATGACGGTATAACAAAGGACGATGATATATTTATGACTTTACGAGAAGATGACGGTGATGACGACGACGATGATGACGAGATGCAAATCCATTCAGTCGAGGTGCCCAGGGAGGGGGTTGAGCTGGTTCAACGACAATGCTTGAAGCTGAATTATCCTGTACTTGAGGAGTATGACTTTCACAATGATAAGGTAAATGCTACACTGGACATTGACCTAAAGCCAAACACCACAATCCGAACTTACCAGGAGAAAAGTCTGAGCAAGATGTTCAGTAACGGACGGGCCCGAAGTGGAATCATTGTCCTACCTTGCGGTGCTGGCAAAACGCTTGTTGGTATCACGGCAGCTTGCACTATCAAGAAGGGCATTATTATTCTATGCACAAGCGCCATGTCTGTCTTACAATGGCGCAGTGAGTTTTTGAAGTGGTCGAACATTGACCCAGAAGATATCGCAGTGTTCACTTCGGATCATAAAAAAACGTTTTCGGGAAGTACAGGAATCATCGTTTCTACTTATTCCATGGTCACTCAGACGAGATCGCGATCGTATGATGCACAAAAGATGATGGACTGGATGCAAGCGAGGGAATGGGGTTTAATGATACTGGACGAGGTCCATGTTGTGCCAGCCTCTATCTTTAGGAAGGTCACACATTCCTTATCTACACACTCGAAGCTGGGTCTTACAGCTACACTGCTACGTGAAGATGACAAGATCACTGATCTCAATTTTCTGATCGGACCCAAGCTCTACGAGGCGAACTGGATGGAGCTTGCAGAGCAAGGGCACATCGCCAAAGTGCAGTGTGCAGAGGTCTGGTGCCCGATGACTACGGAATTCTACCAGGTAAGTATATATAGATCTAAATAATTCGATATGCGGGCTTTTCCTGATCAAGCCCCAGGAATATCTACGAGAAAACTCTCGCAAGCGAGCGCTGCTTTACATTATGAATCCTCGTAAATTTCAGGCCTGTCAATACCTTATTGATTATCATGAAAAGCGTGGGGACAAGGTGATTGTCTTCTCAGACAATGTATACGCCTTGCAGGCATATGCCAAGAAATTGAAGAAGTTCTTCATTTATGGCGGTACGGCTCAGAATGAACGTGTAGCGGTATTGCAGAACTTTCAGCATAGCGATTCGGTCAACACCGTCTTTCTCTCCAAAATTGGAGACACTTCGCTAGATCTCCCCGAGGCTACGTGCCTCATCCAAATCTCTTCACACTACGGGTCTCGTCGTCAAGAAGCGCAGCGCCTAGGACGCATCCTTCGAGCGAAGCGAAGAAACGATGAAGGCTTCAATGCGTTCTTCTACTCTCTCGTGTCTAAAGATACGCAGGAGATGTACTATTCATCCAAACGCCAAGCATTTCTTGTGGACCAAGGGTATGCTTTCAAGGTGATTACGCATCTGCAGGGTATTGAGGACCTCCCCGGTCTTGCGTACGCATCACCGAGCGAGCGGAGAGAGCTGCTCCAGGAGGTGATGCTGCAGAACGAGACGTCAGCAGAGGTAGAGAAAGTCGCGGACGATCTGTTCTCAGGGGGCTCAGGAAAGACTAAGGGCAAGGCTGGCACGGCTGCAGGCAAGAAGGGAGCGAAGCGAACAGCGGGCATGCTCAGCGATCTGAGTGGTGGACAAGACATGGCGTACATCGAGGTCAACAAGAGCGAAAACAAGAAGTTGAAGGGCAATAAGCAACACGCACCGCTCTTCAAAAAATTCACGAGAGAGCAATTGCGAAAGAAGCAGCAGCGAGCGGAAGAGCCATGAAAGAGAGAGGAGCTGTCATGAAGCCTTGCATGGTATTGCATAGCAATGGAGTTGGCGCTGGGGAAGGAATACGGGAACAGGGGACAGCGGAGGGAAAAGGGTGCATTGCATTGCTTGGCATGGTGGGCACAGGTCGGCCTCGGGTCTTTTCGATCATCTATCGTGGCACAGGTGGTCTTGGTCTATGCAGCTTCAGACATGGAGTGCGCATTCAGAGCATAATCTCTGGACTGCTCTCGGGGTTTCGCTCTAACCCAATGTCCGGCCACAGAGTCTGGGCCTTACATGTGATAGCATTGGGTGGCAAATCCTCCGCACCAGTTCCGCTGCTTTCTAAGCAACTTGAGGAGGGAACCAGCGATATTAAACCGGTCGACCCCTACCACCACTCAACCATATCATTGAATGTCAGCCTTTCGGAGTCTTCCACGTACCAAAGCACCTTGTTTCAACCTGTTCCCGAACATTTTGGGTCCTTCCAGCTGCTTTTCACAGTCTCTTCTCGTACATTTCATCCCGAAGACCAAACAGCTTTCTCTTTCGCCTTGTCAGTCCCAAGGAGTCTCTCGAGGCTACTCCGACATGTCTACCTCCCAAGTAAAGCTATCGCTGGAGAACCCAGGCGTCTTCCAACTGCCAAGTGTCAATGGCGAGGCCGCGGCCAAGGCATCTGAAATCTTGCAAGAGAACCATGACAGTCACCATATCTTTTTCAACCAGTCTGGCTTTCATAGTACGTTTCCGCCGGAGTTGTACTTCAGTGGTTTCACAGTCACGAGCACAGGGCAGTATGCATCTATTCTAATGATACTGATTAGATCACATTGCTCATCACATTCTTACAATTTACGCTCTTGGAGCTTCAGTTTCAGAGATACAGAAGCATTACAATAACAACAAATCGTATCAACGGCCTCACCAGCCTGTGGATAACAGCATCCTGAAGGATCTCCATGACCACGAGAAATTCCACGAGTACTTGGGAAATGAGAAGTACTATCACGATTACCTGGTCTTCTTTCAAGGTGAGATCGAATTGAACGGCTATCAAGCGGTTATCAACAAGTATTGTCTCAAAGGCGATGAGCGAGCTGATGACATGCTGGTGCGCCTACACGCTGGATTCCTACATCCAATGATTCATTTGGGATTCGGCGTTGAATTCAAGCAACCTGCGATCATAGCGGAAGCTCTTGCTCAAGCAGCGGTACACGAAAATTGGATCGGGTACGTGTTGTGGGCGTCAACTCATTCTGTTTTCTGGCGAATTTTCGTTTCCAGCCTCTTCACGAGCACGTTTGCATCCAATGCACCTATATACTTGGTCGTTGCTCCATGCCTTGAGATCTAAGCACATACTAATTTGCATTTCCCGGTTAGGCCGTACCTGCTTGGGGCCGAGAAGGCCGCCGCGTTGAATGGCCGGGGTAAAGACATGGTGGAGCTTCTTGATGAGATCCGTGCAGATAAAAAGCTTAGTACAGCAGCTCATTGGAAAGACTCTAACAAGATCCGAGACGGGATTATGGCTAGGGCACCTGACGAAATGATCAAGCTTGGAAGCCAATGGAAGGTTGAACCCGGTGAAGTCATCGAAAAGACTGCGGAAATGACCAATGCTTCAGGTAAATGATCGGGAATCTTCCAAACGGTCGAAGAATCGCTCATAGGCACAGTCTACTACACCGGTGGCGCCCAACATCCGCCGAAGCAGATCAAGTTCGATTTCTATTACATGCATTGCGTTAACTGCTCCATCTTCTACCACGCCTTTCTGAATCAGACCTGGATTAGCGATAAGATCAAGTCTCGCCTTTTGGAATGGAAGGGACGCCTGGACTTATGCATGTATGCTTCTCGAAGGTCGCCGGAGCCTTTGACGGACGAGATTATTGGTTACAGGCCAAAATTACCGTCCTCGTGGGACGGGATCTTCGACCGCGTGCGCAAGCACGAAGATGATGGCCATGCTAGTAAGCTTGTGAGGGCTTTGGCACATGGTGAAAAGCTATGCGAAGCCTATGATGTTCGTGATCCCTTGTTTAGAATAAAGGATGGCATGTGGTTACAGCTTGGGCATATGGGTGAGTGATCCTCCCCAGCCTCGCGCTCACCTCTTTTTGCCTGACCCCGCTGCTAGCAATCGACTCTGTGGAAGATAGCGGAGACATGTGGGTGAGAAGTGCAGGTTTTGCTGAAGCCTGGGAAAAGTATGTAGCGGGCCCCTTTTGAGGTTCTATGCATCACATACTAACCGTTGCCAATTCTGTAGGTACGAGGATCGGCCTCGAGCATAGCCCTAGACGTTGGAGTCCAGCCTCAAGCTCTTTACGATGAATATGAGCCATTGCTGTGAATATAGCATTATTAGCATTAGCGCTGATCCAAATTTTGAACTTGGAGAGCATGTCTCGTTCTGGACAAGATTTTATCTCCAAGGGGCAGCATAACGACGTGAAGCTTTTTTCAGCGGGAAGATCTTTCACCGAATTCGAGCCGAGAAGGAGATGACTAGATTGTCGTTCGGATGTTTTTCACCAATCCAGATACTGTGCCTAAGACATCATAAAACATGAGACATAGCATGTCTGCGAACGGCAATGTTCCAATCAGTTTCCTGTTCGGTCCCCAATTCTATATTCCACTCCTTATTAGTTGTTTTTTATCATTAGTAATATAATATTGTTACGAGTAATAATGATTTATCATCTAGGTCTATCAAAGGAGCGGTAGACTTCATGGTCGCTTATGTGTTGGTGGACCTGGTGACTGAATTGCCCGATGAACGCCTGCGATGGTGGGTACGACTCTACGAGTGAGCATGGGATTGTTTTGGGCTGAGATTCGTGCCGAAGCGGCGTCTCGATATTGAAAGCCCATGCCGTCAAAGTTGCAGGTAGACGCCAACCCACAATTTTACCAAGAGAGCGGACCGAAACTGAAGGAAAGCACATGCAGTCGCTCAAGATTTAAAGGTTACCGCTTCCTTCGAATCGTACCGGCCTTCCGTATGGACGGCATGGGGGCTGAACTTGGCCATCCACGGTGCAGCATGGTATTGATTCGCTCGATCATCAGCGAAGTGGCTTCCGACCAGACTCGGATTGCTTCGACATCGCTAGAGTACTGATATAGCCAAGTCACTCATGGTCACAATGGCAGAGGACAGGCCAATGAAGAAGTAGAAAAGATTTCCTAGTCATTTCGAACACATTGAGTGGAATCATCAACATCATCACCTTTCAATCAGCAGCGACTCCCAACCAGCAAATTGTTCCTCCGTTATGCTACGCTAATCCTCATGAACCATTGACCCAGCTATAACCCCTTTGAAAACGCCATGGTCTCTATATCACGACCAAAACCAGCCGGTCTTCTTCTTCTCCTGACCTTTTCCCCCGAAAGTAGTTTCGCTAGCTCCATGGTCGCCGATCGCTCGTGTCGGCGGCTGATATTGTGGGTTGGGAAGAGGGTTCTGCGTAGACATTGTTTCTGTACTTTCTTCACGACCATCCGAGAACCGTTTCTTTAGCACGACCTTAGTATGTGTGGTGCCATCAGGGAAAGCGGTGCGCTCAGTCGTGGTAAGAGTGGACAAAATGCTGGGTTTCTTGCCATCCGTCTCGGTCAAATTAGGATAATGCTGCAGATGGGCGGACGACTGTGACTGTGACTGAGATTGTGAAACTGAAGAAGAGGGTTCACTTGATGAAGAGCCTGTGCTCAAGGAGATCCCCTGTATTCCTAGGAAGTATTTGTAGAGGTCTAAGTCAGTGACTTGCTCCTCGCCGCTTTCACATTGGTCGCGATCTTGATGAGCTTGGGACCCATCTCTTTCGTTTGCATCATTTTCTGGCTGCCTCGTGGCTGTAAAGCGAACCATTCTTCCTGGAATGCTGCTGACGGCCTGCGAGTCGGCATCGCGGTCTTCCTCATCCTTATCTTGATCTCGTTTACACATGGCCAGTCCAATCATCCGCCTTACCCAATCGATGCTGGGGACTGGAGAGTCGTGGTCGCACTCCGAGGACACTTGCTCCCCATTCTGTACCGACAGCAGGTCCTCGAAAGCTTCGCGCCAGTGCACCACGTGATCGCGAAGGGCTGGCTGTTGCTCCAGCCGGACCGGTGAGTACGGACTGTAAAGTAGATATGCAATTGGAACAGAAGAAAGTTGTGCCCCAAGCACCGGCGCAGCGAGTATTGTGGGGGGTAGATGGACGCCAAGAGCGGTAAGTGAGAGGTCTAACGAATCGCTCTCGCGCTGTGGCCCCTCCTGATCTGCTGGCCTGTACGGACATTTTGATGGCTCCTCAGCCTCCTGAACCGCCCTCAGGATTTCCTCCTGAGCAGAGTCTTGGTGGGCTCTCGCATATACATCCATGATGTGCCCTGCTTCTTCTGCCTCGGATTCGTGGGTTTGTTGTGAGTGGCGAGCCTCCTGCAGCCATGCTTGGTAGTCATTCAGGGAGCGATCAGGAGATGAGGATGAAGGGCCAAATGTCGAGGACAGTCCGAAGACACCGCGCAGTAGATTCGACATCTGCTCGTCAGCAAAGCGGCGGAACGAGACGAAGGGATTCGCAGTGTCGTGTTGTGCTCTTTCATGGTCTTTTTTTTCATCAGAAGGAGCCATGATGCTGCAAGGGTCAGTAGGCCAAAGGTTATATGACAGAAAATATTGAAGGTCGAGGTCTTGCTGAGGAGGGGAGGAAGGGGGAAGTAAATGGTAGGGCTCCAAGAGCGAATGGTGGGGTTTCAAGGGCCAAGACGCCCGGACTCTTGATTGGCCGCGCACTGCCAATTTTTGAAAACGGATAGTCTAAAGTAATTTGCGATGGTTGACTTAAGTATCAAAACATGTAGGCATCTGGAGAGCGGTACGATCTCTAACAATCGTGCTCCTTACAGTTCCCACAAGTAGAGCGTCCAGATACCAGGTGCTTTACGGAGGCTGCTCCATAATTTAGAAACATTGATATCGACAACAGCAAACCAGATGAGTCCAAATTGTTCCGAACCATCGAAATCATACCAAACTTAGGGCATGATAATTAGCCTGTCTCTAGATACTCTGCCTCACCTTGTACACTCTACCCAAGGTGTGTTTTATGTGACCGGTTTGGCGCTTTGCTGGCAGCACTGAAACCTGCCAAGGGTGAACCTCTTACCGCTTCATGCAGGCCGCCCCTTGACTAACTCATCAAGAAATATCAATGCATGCTCGTAATCTAAAAGCACTGGGTTCGTTGGTATCTCTACGCAGAAACATATTGAAAGGAAATTCCCCTGGCTCTAGATCTTCCAGCAATGACCAATGTCCTCTTATTGTTCAAGCTCCTCAATAGGAACATCGTCCGCATCTTTTCCCACAATAGCATTAGCCACCTTCCAAACCTGTATCAAATTGTCTTCGGCAGCGCTACATAACACCCAAGGATCATTCATGTTCCAGCTGAAGTCGGATATGCGGTTCGTGTGACCGCCATGCATGAAAAGACTAACGACAAATTGGTTAGCCTTAATCTTGTTCCCATGAACCATTGAGATGAGAATACTGACAGCTCGGGTGGTCCATCCTCCGCATCGTCGGGCGTCTGTTCTTCGCCCACCCGGCTAAGATCCCAGAAACAAATTCGCCGATCAGCGCTCGAGCTACCCAATATAGCTTCTTCGAACGGATGCCAGGCTAGCGACGTCACAGAGTCTGTGTGGCCGACAAGTGTGTGTAATTTGGAAGTCAGATTCCGCAAGTCCCAAATTCCTATCGAATTGTCTGCCGAGCCCGTGGCCAGGACGTATTCGCTTGCAGGATTGAAGGAAAGGGCATTTATGGCATCTTCGTGACCGTCCACAGCTCGCGTTGCCGAAGTCGTCGTGCTTGAAGAGCGGGTGTCAAGAATCTGGAGGGTGAGGTCGTCGGAAACAGTACCGATCAAGGAGGCATGAAGGGGATGATGTTGGACGTCATTTACAATCGCTGTGTGGTGGGTGTAGGTACGGGTAGCATGGAGGGTTTTATTGCTGGAGGAGAATTTTGTTATGTCCCTGGAAGCTCAGCTATTGAACGAGACAGGAGGTGAAAGGGAAGGCTACCATAACCTCGCGGTCTTGTCCTCGCTTCCAGTTGCCAGATGGCCAGCCTGGTGGGGACTCCAGCTCAGTCCAAAGCCCTCTGCATCATGTCCGAGAAGCTCCATTTGAGGGTTGACATTTCCGGTTGGCTGGCTGGAGTGTTTTGTTCGGTCCCATATCATGACTCGCCCGTCTGTGCACATTGTGGCAATTATGTTAGGATTTTGTGGTTGATATCTAGCCTTGTTAACCTCGCCTAAGTGGTCTATCCTCTGTACGATGTTGAGCTTGACCTCCATGACGGGCGTCTTCTTTGAGGATCCGCTCCCATATCCTCCGATCTCTTCGCGTTCCTCATCGTAATCAGCTGAGTCGGGCGTGACTGGTTTGGGCAATTGTACATGGGCTATCTGAAGGTAATTCTGAGCTTCATTGGACGTGTGTGTGCCAATAAGAAGGCGATGTGTCGAATAGTCTTTGTCGGGCACTCTGCCTGGATTAGTGAAATGCAAGAAGCGATGAACGACCAACATACTCCTGCTTATCAGGAAGCCATTGTGTCGTTAGTGTGGGCCATTCTAGGGCGGTACTGAGCATTAAGTCGTAAAGAAATGGGGCATTCTTCTTCCATGTCTTGTATTCTTCGTTGATGATTTTTTCTTGCATTTGCTCCTCCTCTTGCTGATCTTCTTCGGTGACTGTAGGCCTATTAGTCCATCTGTATACCCCCGTAGCGAGCAGTTTCACTCACCACCAAGGTCATGATCCCCTCCGTTCTCCATCGTGTGGGGAAGAGTTGGCGTGCTCTCAGTGAGACCAAATGTCTCGGGAGCAGGGCAGAACACTCTAATGCTTTGCTTGTAAGTTTGTCGTAGAAAGGTGTATCTAAGAAACTGCCTCTGGCTTTGGAGAGTAGGTGAAGTGACTGTATAAATATTGCGATTGATCGCAGCCGGTCCCGCTTGTCGCGCAGATCCAGGTGCCACGCATCCGCGCTGCGCGTCAAACAAGGCTAGTGCTTGCCGTGGGGCAAATGTCCACATGCGGCCTTGTGTCAAGCCTCCCAGCGCAAAGGTTCATCTTATCTCATCTTTGATGAGGCAGTGAATGCCGATACTTTGCATCTACACGCATTACGACCAGACAATAACTTCTCCTATAGCAGGACTATCACAGCCTTACTATCAGTACCACGAGACAGTACTAATAGCTGCCCTCCGCTGTCATACTTGACACGGTGAAGCCGCCGATATGGGTGTTCCCAAGTTCTTCAGATGGTATAGTTTATGCTTGTCAGGCAATTGCAGGCATAATAACACAACACAGGATGAGTGAGAGATATCCAGCTATTTCTCAACTCATAGCAGAGAACAGGATCCCTGAGTTCGATAATTTATGCAAGCTGTTCCTCACTCCGATCATCAAGCCCGGGTGACTAATGCAGGATGTTCAGACCTAGATATGAATGGAATAATACATAATTGCACCCACAACGACTCTGACTCCGCCACCTATCGTATGACCGAGGAAAAGATGATCATTGCAATATTCAACTATATCGAGCATCTATTTGGCAAAATCCAGCCCAAAAAACTTTTCTTCATGGCCATTGATGGCGTTGCTCCCCGAGCAAAAATGAACCAGCAACGAGCAAGACGTTTTAGAACAGCTTTGGATTCGGAAAGGGCCAGGGAGAAGGCTCTTCGAGAAGGGGTCGAAATGCCTAAAGAGGACGCCTTTGATAGCAATTGTATCACTCCGGGTAAATGCTCCTAGTGCCTCGAGACATATCTAGGCTCATAGCTTCTCCTTGTAGGTACTGAGTTCATGGCTAAGCTCACAAAGCATCTGAAGTATTTTATAAATAAGAAGGTCTCCGAGGATGCTGATTGGCAAGGTGTCGAGATCGTCCTTTCCGGGCATGAAGTACCCGGTGAGGGGGAGCACAAGATCATGGAATACATTAGACTTGCGAAGGCACAGCCAGTATACGATGCTAATATTAGACATTGCTTATACGGCCTTGATGCTGACCTGATTATGTTGGGCTTGCTCAGTCACGATCCGCATTTTTCTTTGCTGCGAGAAGAAGTCACATTTGGCCGAGCAAATCAGAGAAAGTCCAAGGAGTTGGAACATCAGAACTTCTACTTGATGCATCTGTGCATTGTCCGGGAGTACTTGGAGTTAGAATTCCAAGAGCTGAGAGACCTAGCTGCTTTGGGCTTTCCTTATGATATGGAACGAATTATTGACGACTTCATCCTGATGGCTTTTTTTGTGGGCAATGATTTCCTTCCGAACCTTCCGAATCTGCATATAAACGAGGGAGCGCTGGCTCTAATGTTCAAGGTCTACAAATCGGTCTTGCCGAAAGCTGGTGGTTACATCAATGAGCGGGGCGTTATCAACATTAAGCGGCTAGCATTGCTCTTGGAGGCTCTGTCCGATGTCGAATACCGCTTTTTCGAGTCGGAGATTGCTGACGAGTTTTGGTTCAAGGGTAAGCAGATGGGCAAAGTCGACGTCATGGAGAAGGGTGGCAAGGATAGAAAAAGACCAGGCCCGCTGTCAATGAGTTCACCACAAAAGGATGTCTTCAAGGAAGTGAAGAACTACGTCAACAAACGATCGAATAAGCCTTCTGATTTAAAGATGCCGTTCGACCTTCCCTCGAATTTGAATGCAAGAGATAGAAAGTTCGTCCAGGACCTGGCTGAGGACCTCCATCTCAAATTGCAGAATATTGTCGACGATGACGGCGACCGGCATTTGCAACTTGAGTTTCCAGAAAAGCTCGAAGAGGACGAAGAAAATGAAGCCGTTGAGGACGAAGAGGCCTCAATCGCTTTGCTTCGGGTCCTTAAACGATACGATAACGCTAAGGTAGTGGATGTCACGCCTGAAGAAGTCCAAGAGCGAATGGACAAGCAGTACGAGGAAAAGTTTCAGGGCTGGAAAGACAAATACTACCAAAGCAAATTCGAATGGGGTACCGGAAATGAGGAAGAAATGCGAAGACTGGCAGAGAATTATGTTCAAGGATTACAATGGGTACTGTATTACTACTACCGCGGAGTAGTATCATGGCCGTGGTACTATGGTTATCATTACTCTCCAATGATATCGGGTAGGCCAGTCCGCTCATATGGCCGCGTATCATAATTGCTGATATTGCTTAGATGTTAAGAAAGGACTCAATGCGGACACAGATTTTCATCTTGGCCAGCCATTTAGACCTTATCAGCAGCTGATGGGCGTCTTGCCCGATCGCAGCAAGGTTATTGTACCCACAGCTTACCATGACCTAATGACCAATCCAAACTCACCTATCATCGATTTCTACCCCCGCGACTTTGAGCTGGACATGAATGGCAAGAAAATGGAATGGGAGGCAGTGGTGAAGATACCATTTATCGACGAAGGTCGTTTATTGCCCGCGATGAGAACAAAAGATCATTTGCTCACTCAAGCCGAAAAGGATCGGAATGAATTTGGTGTATCATTGAAGTTCATGTATTCGCCAGAAGTTGCATATACCTATCCCTCGTCTTTGGTCGGCATCTTCCCAGATATTCCGTACTGCCACTGCGTGGAGAACATCTTTGATATGCCTACCATGGAGGGGCTGGATTACCACATTGGACTGATGCGTGGAGCCATGCTCGGAGAGTCCGCCCATGCTGGCTTCCCCAGCTTGAAGACTCTACCTCATGCTGGCAATCTTGGGTTTCATGGTGTCAACGTCTTTCAGCAAGATAGTAGAAATGAGAGCATGATTGTTACTATGCTAGATGCGGACGCGCGGACGAAAGCCGAATCGGCAAAAGCCTTGCTAGGTCACAAGATTCATGTTGGATACCCTTTTCTTTCCGAAGCGAAGGTCGTCCGCGTGTCAGACGAGCTATTCAATTACAGCTCGCCTCCCAATGGGGTAGGTCCGCCAGTTGCTGCACCGCACAATCCTCAAGAAGTCGATATGTGGCATAGAAAAGCTGAGCGCATTGAGTCTGTCTATAGCAAGAGGTTAGGCATGATCATCGGAGAAGTCCAATCGCTTGTTCACGTGGACACTTTAAAAGGATTGAAGAAGACCGATGATGGTGCTACTATTAAAGAGTATGCGAAGATTGAAGGTATTGAGACTGACTATGCTTCGCAAATGGTTGTCACAGAAGTTGCCAACGAAGACCCACGCTTCTTGGAGCAGGCAGCACTACCGGTTGAGGAAGAATTTCCCATCGGCTCAAGAGCGTTTTTCCTAGGAGAATTCAATTACGGAAGACCACTCGAGGTCGTCAGCCACACGGACAAGAAAGCTGACGTCTGGGTCTCCACCGTGGCAGCTAAAGTTCCTGAATTTGGGCGCCAGATTGCGATGGATGCAGACCGCCACTCGCCATATACGCCGTCGTTTGCAGTAGCGAAGATGCTTGGCTTAAACGCATTAGTCCTGAGCAAAATCACTTCCTCATTCCAAGTTGCAACGGATAACAATCGCGTCAATCTAGGCCTCAATTTGAAATTCGAGGCCAAAAAGCTTAAGGTATTGGGTTACTCCCGGAAGAACGATAGAGGTTGGGAGTACAGCGAGAAAGCCGTACAGCTCATTCAACAGTACATGGTCAAGTTCCCAGAGTTTATTGCTGGCATCCAGCGCAATTCGCAGGGCAACATCTACGATGCTGAGATGTTTTATGACCCTTCAGAGGCTAAAGACAAGATTAAAGAGATACAGGCTTGGCTTAAAGAGGTGGAATCTAAGAATTTTGAAAAAGTGCCGCTGGACGCAGAACAGTTGGATTCCGAAATTGTCAGCAAGATTGAAGAAGCTGCCAACGAGGCCTTCAAGATAGATCCGCCTGGCAAAGGCGTCAACAAGAAAATTACTTGCGCCCCTCGAAATGCCCTCTTGAAACCCTCTGACGCTGAGCAGCGACTGAGTCATCAACACTTCAGACTAGGCGATCGAGTAGTCTATGTGCAGGACTCGGGAAGAGTGCCCATCGCAACCCGCGGTACCGTAGTTGGCAGAACCCGCACCTCAAGGACAACACTCCTCGATGTTGTCTTTGATGTGACATTCATGAGCGGTACATCACTAGACGATAGATGCTCACCTTTTCGCGGGTCTACGGTTCCAGTACATTCAATCCTCAACCTCACAGAGCCACAGCTCGTCGCAGGCTCACGCGCAAGCCAAAACCATCGAACGCAATCCCAATCACAGCCATTGACCGTAGCTGGCTATGGAGCACCCTTAGGACCAAACGGCCGAGGACAATTGGTCCCAGCTCACGCACCAGGGCCTCTCCCCAGCTCTTTCCGTGGAGCCGTAGGCGGACAGATGAATGGAATCCACAGTAGTGACTCTCCGCGGGGACGAGGCCGCCTAGGCTATGAGACCCTACCGATTCGCAGTCGGGGGCAACAGATGATCGGTTTTCGGGGAAGAGGCGGCCAACAGAATGGTGGACCAAGTCGAGGTCGAGGTGGTTCATCACGTCACCAAGTCACTCCGAATGGGTATACCAAACTGGACTCAGGTGAGATCGACGAAGGCTTGGCTCAAACACGCGATTTCCAGCGGAAGTCTTATAACAATGCCCCTCCCCCAGCCAATTTGGACGCAAGGGGAGGACGTGGGAGATCTCGAGGTGGAGCTCCTTCCCGAGGCGTAACTCCTCGAGAACGAGGAGCGGCGCAAGGCCGAGCAGCAGCGGTTGTCGTCCAACAGCATTGATAATGAGTGTGGCATAGCGAAGGTGCAGGTCCTAGGCATGACCCTTGGGAGATGGCAGCATATGAATGTACATAGAAACACTTCATTGCCTCTGCTTTCAAGGCCGGGCCAAAGTTCGTTCGTCCAAGCCCTCATGGTTTATGGAAGATTATGGGCGCAACGACTGTTGAGAAGCTCTTCGTGTTGCCAGCTACATAATCTGACCCAAACTCTAGCATAAATCACACTGTGAGCCTGTCAAGATTACGAATCTTTAAATCTATGAACGTGCAAAATTACCGAGTGTTCTGACCTTAGTTCTAGATGAACAAAAAGCTGTCAGTATAAAAAGTAATTACGTTCACCCACACTACAATTCCCGATATCCCAGCAGCCACCAGAGTCAACCAAAGCCAAGCCACTAGTGTAATTTACATCGCAAGAGTACTTTACATCTAATTTGCAAGCAACGTGTTTACCCTGATGCTTTAAGCCTTCAGCTTCACTTGCCAAACCACCATGCACTCGACTCTAGTGAGGGCGCAAAACGTCTTTGGCTTTTTCACGACCGTAGCATTTTGTACCGCCCTCCTCACAGCCGTTTCCGTGCTTCTTACACCTCAGAACCCTTCTGCAAGCATCGAGCTGCGCAATGTACAGATGTAAGCGCGTCATCCTCGAGTCGACTGCTTACGCAAACGCTGACAGTGGTCATAGAGTGAAGGGTCGGCCACACTATTACTCGCCCAAGAAAGAGGAATACGCCCACATAAAATTTGACCTCGACGCTGGTAGGTCTCTCCCTACCGAAGGGAAGAATATGCAACTTCGTGATTGATCTTTCCTAGATTTCACCTCACTCTTCAACTGGAATACGAAGCAACTCTTTGTATGGATCACCGCAACATATCCTTCCTCCAATACGTCCTCTCCCTCTCCTCCGTCCCAAGCAGTAATTTGGGACACCATCATCAACTCTCGTAGCCAATCCCAATCTCGTCTCTTCAAACCTTCCCCTCCACCTCCAAAGAAGTCGGGCAAAGGGAAGAAGTTTTTGCCCACCAAGATGCAAGAGTCGGAAGCAATAGAACCTGGCATCCTCCATCTCAAGAATTCAAAACCAAAATATCAGATTACGGATATCAGCGGTATACTCTCTGAACGTATCAATGTTACTCTCGAAGTCGGGTGGAACGTCCAGCCATGGGTTGGAGCCTTGACATGGACTTTTGGGGAAGGACAACAATTTGGCAGATGGAAGGGTGTTCGAGGAGGAAAGAGCAAAATCTTCAATATGCCACTACTGAAAGGAAAGACCGCAAACTCAGCATCAGTGGTAGGATCCGGAGAAACGCCTGAGGCTGCCCAGGCATCAGCAGTCATATAACCTTCACATGGATGATGAACACAGGTAACGCCAGGAGTAGGGAGTGGAGAATATTACTGCGGTCGACAATCTGTTTGCATTTCAGGGTAAGATGACTATGTGGACCAGGAATGAGCAAAATCTCATCGATCCCAGTGAAGCCCATCTTTGATGCAAATTCGGTGGTTGGCTTTCGGCTATTTGATGACCTCGGCTATGATCTCATCGTGCCTTCATCCTCCCTCTCATGCCACAGCGAAGCTGCTGAACACTTTTGATATTTCTCTCCAGTATCTTATTTACTTGTTGTTCATTTTAAAATGCCACAACCGGAAGTTCCAGACCCTGCTCATGCTGACGTTGACTCGATGTTGACTCGAAAGTTTGGTAAAGAGGTACAACGCCTACTTAAAATGTGGAGTTTCTGGACTGACGAGAATAGACAGCCAACTACTTCTCTGGTGGGATTCTCTCGATTGCTTGTTACTCCGAAGCTGATGTCGCCTAGGCTCTCCTTTGAATAGAGTATCATTCCTGCGAACCGATCATGAATTCCTTTCCACCGCATTGACACACCCGTCAACGTCGTTCCTACTCTTCAATAACCTGTCGCCGTTGGCCAAGAGTTTTGAGCAATTGGAGTATGCAACATATGCAGACGTTCAATCACTGATTGGTGAAGACCCTTACTCCAAGGATGAGGAGCAATTCATATCAGAGTACAATTCCACCATCACCATCCCCCAGCTTCTGTTTCTTGGGCTATATGAGAACAAAACCTCCGGCTTCGAATACAAGATGTACCAGGGCTCTCCATACTTCGCTCTCGATGTCACCCCGAAAGGCACTGTAAGCGCCGAAGCGGAAAAGCTGGTCGAGAGTATGAAGTCCCGTGGTCTTCGATTCGTCGAAGGCCGTATGCACACGTCTTTACCCGCCCCGCAAGCGGCAATCTATGCACAAGCACGCGCTCTCCTTGATTGGAACGCTCGCAACCCATTCTGTGCAGCATGCGGACAGCCGACCCTCTCTATCAATGCTGGAATGAAACGGACTTGCCCTCCGAAAGACATGGCACTGCTAACCAGTGGATCGTCCGTCGGCTCTACAACGACTGAGCCGCCATCCACAGACCGTCGCGATTGTGTGACAAGGAAGGGTATATCAAATTTATGTTTTCCGCGGACGGATCCCACGGTCATCATGGCTGTGCTCTCCGCCGATGGGGAACGCGTTCTGCTTGGTCGCCAAAAGCGCTGGCCTCCGTACTGGTACTCTACTCTGGCGGGCTTTGCGGAACCCGCTGAAAGCGTTGAAGAAGCAGTGCGCCGAGAAGTCTGGGAAGAGAGCGGCTGCAAGTTGGGTCGCGTCGTCATACATTCCACGCAACCATGGCCATATCCAGCAAATCTCATGATAGGAGCGATAGCGCAGTGTATTCCCGGAGGGGAAGATATAATGCTAAAGCATGATCCGGAATTGGAGCATGCGAAATGGGTGAGCCTCGCAGAAGTAAAGGAGGCGCTGGTGGTAGGCACCAGTGGCTTGGGAGAAGAAGCTGGAGAGGGATATAAGCAAGGTGGATTGAGATTACCGCCGAGGACGGCGATTGCCAACCAACTGCTTACAGCTGTCACATCCGGTCTTTTGGCTGGAGCAGATGGAGAGTCAAAGATATGACGTGCGTGGATATAACCATGATGCTTCGCAAGCTTGCGTGATCGTAGATCCGTTCGCTCTGGGGAATAGAACTCCGTTTTTCTCATTCTCCCTCTACGAAACGGTACCGTGTGAATCGTAATTAAGACATCAGCCATGACTTGAGAAAATGTCCCGCAGCCGTTGAAAAGGCCCGAGTGCCGACCATACTTAAAGGATAAATCCGGTGACTTGAAGCCATCAAGACTGCAAGGAAACACAATGACTCCACCACCGATGGCCCCAAAAGCTAGACTTGCGCTGCCCCCACATTTGCTGAACGGAGATACTCATACATCGCATAAAAGTTCTCCTCTTGGGCGGACCTCGGTCAATGCGAAGGAGCGAGAGGCGCTCACAGCTGCAATTCAATCATCCCATAACCGGCGACAGCCCATAAACTTTGATGCAAGAGAGGAACCTTATACATATGGAAATGGATCTCTCTCTCCAACAAACCCATACGAAGAACCCGAGAGCCCCACTAATCTAGACGTAGCTCCCAGAGATCCTAGGGACGAAGCGCTACACATTTCTCCTCCCACCTCAACTCGCCCAGCTAGTCCATATACGTTGAACCCACCCATTGATTTTGATGGGTTGAGTTGGCCAAGTGAGTCGGAGTATCTAGGAGGAAATGGGCACCATAGCTGAAGATTGCAACAGGTCTCGGGACAAGAGAGAGACGGGAGGCCACGACCAAACAGGCCGAGGAGCGTCTACACAAGCTTGAAGGAGCCATAACGACAATACTGGAATGCATTGGCGAGGATCCCAACAGAGAGGGACTTCGGGGAACCCCTGAACGGTACGCAAAGGCCATGCTATTCTTCACCAAAGGCTACGAGGAGAACGTACGAGATCTAGTCAATGGTGCCGTATTCCATGAGGACCATGATGAGCTGGTCATCGTGAAGGATATTGAGGTATTCTCGCTTTGTGAGCATCACATGGTGCCATTTACTGGAAAGGTAAGCATTGGGCTCAATTCCCTTGAGATCCATGAGGTTGACAATCCTTAGATGCATATTGGCTATATACCAAATCGTACGATGACATATATATCCCGTGCATAATGCCCTCATTGACCGATCCTAGAACGAGTCCTTGGTCTCTCCAAACTGGCACGGCTAGCGGAAATGTTCTCTCGCAGACTTCAGATACAAGAACGCCTGACGAAGCAAGTGGCCCTGGCAATTACCGAAGTCCTCAAACCTCAAGGCGTAGCTGTGGTGATGGAATCAAGTCACCTGTGCATGGTGATGAGGGGAGTGGAAAAGTCCACTGCTACGACGATGACGAGCTGTATGCTTGGATGCATGCGATCTAGTGCAAAAACTCGAGATGAATTCCTCAATCTAGTCAACAGAAGATAGTGAGAGAGATGAGCATGACCAAGGGCATCTTGGATATGATATTATGGAGTTCGGGAGAAATTGAAAGCTTGCATCTCGTGGTACTGACTGTGTCAACCACTATGTCACGACCAAGCGCTGGCTTGACAAATCAGGAATACGTTGTGGGCGGAGGTCTGCAATGAGAAAAGATCAAGTCCTGCCATTCAACACAAGCACAACTTTCGTACGTATCAATAACAAGTTAATCATCTGCTGCCCTTAAGAGCAGTTACCCCAATTGGATTTTGGCTAATTTAACCAACACGGGCATTTGTGTACCAACTCTATTAAAGGTGTCGTGAATGGTTATTTTGCCATGTCGCCCGGCAACGCCCATTGTTCTACAAAGTGAATGGGTTTCCAACCACCCCATCCCTGAAAACATCAACACGTCGAAGTCGCTCTATGTTTCTATGTATCGATAGCTTCGTACGTGGTACTGCTGCAACGCCCCCTGTATCCTGTTCGCTCTTCTCCTCCATCAAATGTATACTCACAATTCGAATTCGCACAAAATTCTGATCTGAATGAATCTATGCAACCATGGACCTACGTATTATTCTTAACCCCATACCAGACCGCTTCCAAGCAAAGAGCCCTGTAACTACCGACAACCATTATCAGCCCCCGGCCCCTGCCACGAATGAAAACGACTCTCAAGCAACAGTCTCGGCAAGGGATGACGATGAGACTATCTCTCAGCCATCGACCGATGGTCAGGACGACAAGGCTTTCACCACCCCAACAAAGCACCATCGGCATTCATCGAACACTACCGTACCAACCATCACCAGGTCCGCAAAAGAAATGGATGACCCTATCATCCTCTCCCCCAACAAAGGCTGCCTGTATAATCGGCGGGCGAGCAAATCTCCCTCTCGCGTTCCTGCTCTCCCATCGCCAGCAAGAAGGCGCCGCTTGAACAGTCAACTGGGTATCTCACAGTCAGAACACGAAACAGATATCAATCGATTCAGTGTTTTCATCGCCCTTCTCAATCACCCCGAGCTTACTCTTGAGATCGCCAAGAACCTCGATATTGAGGACTTGATTTCCCTCTACGCCATCTCAAAGGGCTTCCACATGCTCATCAACACCCGTTTCACCGCCATGATCAAGGCTCAATGGTATGGTAGGGCCTTTGAATCCGGCAGCACATTCATCCATCGTTGCTACAAAAGCCTCTGCATGCGTGATCCAGCTCGCCGAATTAACGAAACTCGTCCAAATGAACTGCGCTTCATCCCCAGCTTTCGCTGGCTACGTATGATCCTCTTTCGCGAAGCGGTTGTCGACGAGATCATGCGCTCAATGGCACGAGAAGGCCATCGCATGCCAAAGCGTATGACCGTGATCATCAAGAAAATCTGGTTCACCATGGACATTGGCGATAACTCGCGTCGCATTGGACTCATGCACAACGTCAACTTTTGGTCCAACAAAGATCTATTTTTTGCCACCATGTTCTTTCTCAAACTCGACATGCGACTCACCAGCCCTGCTACGGGTAACGGTGAGCTTGGGCTACGGAAAATGCTGCTTGGACAGCGCAGCTTGTCAACTTTATCGAAGGTGCTCAAGAGAGAGGAGATGAGGACGCAATTGGACATGCTACAGATGATTGTGCGCTTCAATTACGAGCCTGAAAATCATAAGGAGATGAGCATTCTAGGAGTGCCTCCAGAGGAGATTGGAAAGCTGCAGTATGAAGGTTGGGGGTTGAAGGATACAAAATTTATTGGGGTTGACGAGCTGGTCATGAGGGAGGCTGTGAAGCGGAAGTTGAATCTGCAGAATCATTACGTGGATATGATGATTTATGGGTATGTCAACAAACAGAGGTGGGAGGACATCAGGACGCCCATGCCGAAGCCAGTACAAACGGTGGAGTCCGACGACGACGATAGCGAGGACGAGGAGGAGATCGTGCGCGAGAGACTGGGGTTGTTTGGAGGAGACAGTGAGGATGAGGACAGGGAAAGTGAAGACGAGGGGGGAGAAGAGGCACGGATGGATGTCGATCTCAATTCGGTGGTGGGCATTTCGAATCAGAAATTGGGAAAATTCAAGGGGAATCCGGGAACCTGAAATCAGATTGCCAGATGGACGGAGGGGCTCGCGTTTGCAACGTCAATGCTCGGCATAAGGAAAGGTCACTGTATCTTTCAGGTACGCTTGATGTAACGTTTCATGGTGTTCAGACATGTAAATACGGCTACCAGCGTATGGCCTTTGACATAGGCACAGCCAGGTAATAAGTTTGATCATGGGGAACAACAGATAGATAGTATTTGGGACAAACCCTCGAAGCCGCACTCGTAATTGAAATCCATCAAGGGCATTCATGCTAGGATTATATTCGCTGTGTTCTGCATGAGGTCTTACCTTGAGGACGACGAGATTGAGTGACAGAATTGACACAATTTGCCAATCCAACACCGCTAGTTGTTCTGACTAGCAGTGCCTGGGCACCTTCAAATGCTCTTGGGGCAATTTGCTTGTACAGATACCCTCAGGCTCTTAAGGTCAAATCTTCGCAGACAGCATTGATGATTGTTGCTGTATTAACTACCTTAGGAGCAGAGCGGTATCTAGGCTTGATAGGTCGAAGAGGCACAAAGCTCTTGAGTCAGTCAGGGGATTTAGAAGCTATCAAGCCCACGAGCTCGGCGCCAACGGTCCTCCCAAGAAAATTGGTGATGGGGGTGGGCAAAGTCCCAGCAAATTGGCTCAGCTTCATCGACTGTGCTTGGGGCGCCGATGGCGACTGTGATAAGGCTGCAGCTCCCTCCAATGATCGCGCAGACATGAGGCCTGTTCTGATAGCACTGCCAGTGGTTCGACGCTCTTCCTCATGGACAGGCTGAAAGGTGATTTGCGAAGACTGGATAGGATAGACAGATGTGGCGATGCTTTGTGCTGAACTTTGACCTTCAATGTCTCCAACTGGCAACGGCTGGGAGCAGGTAGAAGGTTGCGGCACAAGGTGGTTTGTGTTTTTGTGATGCCCAACGGTAGTTCTAGCTGTGCCACCATTGGTAGAGAGTCGCCATGTGAATGGCAAGGGGGTCCGGGAGACGAGCGTCCCGTCAGATTAGTCTTGGCAGGACTACCTTACACCGTTACACGTGCCGGCAGCATCCGATTGTTTACTACTAAGCCTCGGCCTCTGTGCCTGCTCCTAGCTTACACTTTCACCTCCACCTACACCAACGATATGGATTCGCTGTCTGCCATCGCTGACAAATGCCCATATAAAGTAGTCGCAATGGCAGAAGGAAATCGTCCGTTTCCATGACCAAGACTCACGAATTCCGGATGGATCAGAAGCGCTGAGATCGCGATGTCGGACAGTTTAGGTGAGTAATTTACAGCTTAGGCACCTTATGATTTCCACTTCCAAGGCGCCACCAAGAGGATTTGTTGGCTGAAAACCGGTTGAGCAGAGTTTGGCCTGGTTTTCAGGAACAGGAAGTGCGCTAGAGATAAGCACGCGCAAGCGTGTGGGAAGGTTAAGTGTGAACTTTGTGATGGAGCCCCTGGATTATTGCCGGTTGGCTCACCCTTTCATACTTTGCGCCATTCTGCTGTGGAGATGATCAGGGGTTAAGCGAGATTGCGCGTCAACGGTGCAACGCCTCTCCCGTACCTTGCTAGACCAGAACTGGCTATCCATTCGACCTCAGACCAGCTCCACCAAGAATCCTGGAAAAGCCTTTCCACCGAGTACACGAGGACCGGCGTGAGAAGACGCAGAAGCTTCGTGCAGGCTCTCATCCAAAGCAGTGACACTTCGATGGCAATACACGGTAGCTGCAAAGCAAAGGTGGCAGGACTGGGTGTGGCTACTGCTTGTATAAAGTACGGAGTAACGGGATGCTGAATCGCACCAAGCTTGGCGACCCGGTACAAGTGTAATACTACTAGTCGGAGATCAAAGCGGCCCTCATTACTATTAATGGGAAGCCGGAGTGGCTCCCTCCGCACTCAAGCCTCTAGGTTCGTCTTCATTTCGGACACTCGCTCAGCGCTTCCTTCCACTTCCCAAAGGAGGACGAACTAAAGATCTTGGTACCTCACGATGCCTGGAGCAGTAAGGTCTGTCTCCGCTTTTGGGGGATACCGGGGTCTGACTCTGTAATGTAGTGCGCCTTGGGTAACAGTGGAGCGTGGATCGAGGGCTAGCTGGTCGAATGCATGATCGAGTTAATCATAGCGCTAAGTCTAGCCGGACTTTGGCCCAAATATTCAAGCTACCAGGCTATGATATCTAACTATCTCTCCATCTCTTTCCCCTTGTTCCTCCCTCTTCCCTAACCCTCTCTTAATATCTAGCCAGCGCTCGCTGCAGTCACTCATTTTCGCCCTCATTCCTCTTGGCCTATTGTGCCTTGTCTGTCTTTACTTTCATTTGATTGTGGTGCTCCTTGGATTTCTCTTATACTTGACAAATCAATACTCTCGAACCTGTATTATTGACGACCCAAGGAATCTGCACCCCCACACTCGCTAAGCAAGCAGCCAGTATGCTCATCACAACCCTCGGCCTTAGCGGCCTGGTCTTCGCGGCCACAGCGGCGGCAGGAGCCTCATGTCAAAGCAGCTGTTCGTCCGCTCTGGCCTCAAACCCAGCCGCAGGTGCCGCTCTTTGCCAGAAATACCAAGAACACCAGTCCGCCAATCCCAGCAAGCCACTGGGAAACAAATCAGACCAGTGCACGTGCACCGAATCTTGTGTCCCATCGACTCTCGCCTACCCCGAGTTCGCAGCCTCCTGTTTCGAATCCTCCAACTTCGGCCCAACTCTTCAATCCGCCTGCGAGTGTCTCTATACCAGCCTCGGCGGGTCAATTGGTTCATCTCCAGGCAGTGGAGCCCCAGGGAGTGGGTCATCACCCGTGAGTGGTGGCCCCTCGGGCAATGGCAGCGGTAGCGGCTCGTCTCCCTCGCAGAGTGGATCATCAGGCAGCGGCAGTGGCTCGTCTCCCTCGCAGGGAGGATCATCCGGCAGCGGCAGTGGCTCGTCTCCATCGCAGGGAGGATCATCAGGCAGCGGCAGCGGCTCATCCCCCTCGCAGAGTGGATCATCAGGCAGTGGCAACGGCAGCGGCTCATCTCCCTCGCAGAGTGGATCATCAGGCAGTGGCAACGGCAGCGGCTCATCCCCCTCGCAGAGTGGATCATCAGGCAGTGGCAACGGCAGCGGCCCGACGACCATCACCGTCACCGTCACTGTTGGTCCCAGCGGCGTTCCCATCGCCACCAACACTGGCTCTCCAAGCTCTCTTGCCAGCAACAGCCCTATCACTGGCACTTCCTCCACTAGCTCTCAACAGAGCAGTTTTCCCGCCTCAGCATCCACCATACCCGGCAAGACTGGCCCGAAGCCAGGACTACCAGTCCACTACACAACCTCGGGTTCAGGCTTTGGATCACCTATCTCGGGCTCTGGATATCCTAGCGGCAGTGGTGCATCATACCCCAGCGGTACGGGGAAGCCAATCTATCCTTCTGGCACCGGCGTGAAACCAAGCTACCCCATCTCCCAGTCGGGTACAGGTGTCCAACCATCAGGCACCGGAAAGCCCATCAATCCTTCTGGCACTGGCAAGACCTACCCGTCAGGCTCCGGTACCGGCATGTCGCCTTCAGGCACTGGGAAGCCAATCTACCCCTCGGGAACTGGGAAAACCTACCCCTCGCAATCAGGTACCGGCATGTCGCCTTCAGGAACTGGGAAGCCAATCTACCCCTCGGGAACCGGGAAAACCTACCCGTCGGGCACCGGCTCTTCGCCATCAGGCACCGGCTCTCCTAGTGGCTCTGGAGTGCCCTACCCGACTGGCAGTGGTGTCTCCTCAGCTCCGTACCCAAGCGGCAGTGGTGTCTCTTCGGCACCGTACCCAAGCGGCAGTGGTGTGTCCTCAGCTCCGTACCCAAGCGGCAGTGGTGTCTCTTCGGCACCATACCCAAGCGGCAGTGGTATCTCTTCAGCTCCGTACCCAAGCGGCAGTGGTGTCTCTTCGGCACCCTACCCAAGCGGCAGTGGTATCTCTTCAGCTCCGTACCCAAGCGGCAGTGGTGTCTCCTCAGCTCCATATCAAAGCGGTAGAGGTGTCTCTTCAGCACTTTACCCATCTGGCACCTCAGCACCTTCGGAGAATTATGTTTATCAAAGGTCCGATAACATCCGAGTACGACCTGGGCGATTCGACGCAAGGCACGCAAGGATTTAAGCCAGCGCTGACATCTGATATACTGCGTTCTGCGGCTTTCTCCGCATCTCACACGATTAGACAATGGCTGTCTCATGCTGCTTGATCGGGAGTCTGCCAGCGGTTTGAGAATAGGGGGGACCATAATGACAACGGGGCTTTTGGGAGCATCTATTTCTTTTGAACAAGGCGAGAGTTATATCTTTGACCATGTCTTTTGCGACTTAATATAGCCTACCCTAATTGTATACGCTCTCATTATCAAGAAGGATAGAGACATAATTACTAAAGCCTTAACACATTCACTTCTCATTCTCACTTGAGTTCGATGGCATGGAGAGTCATGGACAGTGACAAGTAGCTGTTCTCTTTGTGAGCCTACTGCCCAGTTTAGGCAGTCGTGATTCATTGGCTCACAGGCTGAATGAGCCACAAACCAGCCACAGGACGCCACAGAAGGTGACAGAACGGGCGCCAAGTTTCTACGAACATGAAGTCGGATTATTTGACAGAGACCACTGCTCCCCTTCGTGACAGATTCTTCCAATACAACACATACACCATAGATGAGCTGTCACAATAGACAGCAGCATATCTTTCCTGCTGGAAAAGCCATCCAAGCGACTTCAAACTCCCCAAAATCACAATCGCAGCAATGGCAGGCACCAACCCAGTCTCTGCGCTCTTGATCATCATCATCACCATCTTCCGTACGCTCCTTCGTCCCCTACCGCCTCCATAAATCTCGACGTGTGAGTGTAAATTGCTGATCCTATCTACCATCAGTGCCTCCACTTGGAGTATTCATGATAGCCGGCTGCGGCGCCGACCTCCTCATCAACATCTGCCTTACAATCCTCGGGTACGTCCATCCTCTTCATCCTCTTCTTCTTCCTTCTCTTTCTCCCCCTCTTGTTCCCGCCGCCTCCACTCCCTCCCAATACCATACTAATCCTCGTCCTTCCTCTCTCCCAGATATTTCCCTGGGCATATCCACGCCTTCTACCTAGAATACGTCTACTTTGAGCGGCGCTCGCAGTCCCGCACGGGGACGATGGTGCAGAAGCGTGCGCCGGGCGTGTACAGCGAGAATGTGCAGACTGGTGGTATGACTACGTACGGGACGGTCCCGGTGCATTGAATGAATCCGAGGGCGGACGGATGTGAGAGGGCAACGGAGATGGGGGAGGGGGACTGATGCCGGCGATAAGCAGTGGTGGTGATGCTACACTTTGGGGGCCAGGTCATTGGTTGCGGACATGGTGTTGTGGGTGTTCAGTGAAGTGTCTTTGGCGAAGATACCATCGTGGTTCAGCAGGCGTTATCTCAGCACAACATCGATACCCAACATTTTTCCATGCCATGTCACACTCGTACCAAGTGCATCAAAAGGCGGCGACTGAATGCAGACATACACGCCCAAGCTTCATATGGGAACTTGGTCCCTAGATAAAATTTGTCCATCTATCAAAGCTCTCGCCAATATTGATAACATGATAAAATTGAACCTTGACTGATCACCTCCGAGGCGACCCAGATATATACAATACCTAGCTCATATGAATGTGAGGTTTTCAACCCGACCCAAATGCCATGAGACTTTCACGCTATGCATGTCCGACCACCTATCAAGCAAATGCCCTTAGCCTATTGACGCCTGCACATGTCACTTCACCTCGACCCAATTTCACCCTGACTTGAGTTCGGACGCGCCCGTTTGGCTTCCCTGTCAGCTGCAGCGCTGCTCGCACGCCTCTTCGCTTTCTCTTTCTCATGCTCCTCGAGTCGTGTCGCCCGTCTCGCTTCTTGGTTCTTTCGCTCATTCTCTTTACGGAGCGCTTTCGATTCGAACTCGTGCCAATCACCTTCAAGATCCTTGAGTCTATCCTGGAAATTAGCCTGTTCATCTTGAGATGCTGAAGAGATGGTTGAACTTACTCGATAGCCTGTCTAGCTACTGGCTCCTCCGTTGTGAAGTAAGGGTGCTCCAGCACGTCTCCGGCCGTAGGTCTTTTCAAGGGATCGTACATGAACATGGCCTGAAGCAGCTCAAAAGCGTCAAGAGTGACCCTTTCTTGATACTTTTCAGCAAAGGTGTTGGGCTTTCTCTCGGTTGGCCTCAGAAGCTCGAACCACGCCATGTCCACCAGACCCGGCCATTCAGATCTTGTAGGTGTTCCTAGCACATTGTAGATCTTGTCGAGCTGATTAATTTCTCCGCCATCCCCGGGAAAGATTGCGTGTCTCGTGAAAATTTCGACCATTACGCAAGCAGCACTCCAGATGTCAACAGCAGGACCATACTGGGTTTCTCCAAGGAGTAACTCGGGTGAACGATACCATATTGTGATGACTCGATTGGTGTAGTCAGGCTTGCCACGCTTTGCGAAGAATCGGGCAAGTCCAAAATCCGCTAGTTTGAGCTGACCCGTGCTGCTGACGAGAATGTTTGCAGCCTTTATATCTCGATGCAGCACGCCCCGACGGTGGAGGTAGTTTAAGCCTTCAAAGAGCTGCCTGCCGAGGTGCTTCTTGTGCGCATGCTCGAGCTTAAAGGTAGGGTGATTGAGGAGCCCAGTAAGGTCATGGGATACATACTCAAAGACCATGAAGCAGTCATTATGCTCGACCATGACTTCCTGCAAGGAGACCACGTTTTCATGCTTCAGAGACTGTAGTAGCTTGATTTCTCGTACAGCCGTCACGGGAAAACCGTCCTTCTCACCATCCATACGAATCTTCTTCAAAGCTGCAAGGTTTTTGGTGTAAACGTGGATGGCCTTGAAAACTTTTCCGTAAGTCCCTGATCCAACGACTGATTCATTACCGGGCTTTCGATAATATACGGAAGTAGACTCTAG
>JAABUK010001995.1_pt1 | contig 37475 bp, 26 predicted proteins | sample 5559141 | NCBI WGS metagenome assembly JAABUK01 (sample SAMN10711869, study PRJNA513367) | rock metagenome | isolation source: Antarctica rocks | place: Antarctica: Victoria Land, Pudding Butte nord | collected 2016-01-03 | reverse complement strand
TTCGAGGCCGATCATCGAGATCAACCGATCCCCTCTCTGCTGCCGACCAGCCCGCCAAAAACGAAAGTCGCTTGATCTCACCTATCCCACCCCGTGAACGGCTACGATGCCGCAGGGCGTCCGTCCAGCCCTGGGCGATCAGCTGGCGGTAGGCCTCGCGGGACTCGGGGAGGAAGAGCGCGTCGTCGACCCACCGCTCGGGCTTGTAGGCGTCCCGCTCGGCAGGGATGACGTTGTAGTCGCCCGCGAGGACGACGGGTCCGCCTGCTTCGAGCAAGGTCCCGGCGTGGCCGTTGAAGCGCTCGAACCATTTCAACTTGTAGTCGAACTTCGGGCCGGGGGCGGGGTTGCCGTTGGGCAGGTACAGGCAGCCGACGGTGATGCCTGCCACGACGGCCTCGATGTAGCGGCTGTGGGTGTCGTCCGGGTCGCCGGGGAGGCCACGGCGGGTCTCCTGCGGCTCCTCGCCCCGCGCGAGGATGGCGACGCCGTTGTAGGACTTCTGGCCGTGCCAGACGGCCGCGTAGCCCGCCTCGCGGATCGCGTCTATCGGGAACTTCTCGTCCGGGGCCTTGAGTTCCTGCAGGCAGGCGACGTCCGGCTTCGACTGCGCGAGCCACTGCAGCAATACGGGCAAGCGGGCGTTGATGCTGTTGACGTTGTAGGTGGCGATCTTCATGCGGGCATCCTGACTTTATGGGGCATCCCGGCTTCGCCGTCGTGCCCTTCGCATTTCCACGGCCTTCGATGGCCCGCAGGGTTGGCGTCCCCTTTCCAACCCCGAGGCGGAGGACTCGTTGTCGGGCCCCTCCAGGCATCACTCATTTTTTCGCAGGAGCTGGATCGGTAACGCCAGCAGGTCGACCGCGATCTCGGCGAGGATGGCACGGCCCTTGGTAAGCCACGCGGCCGCGAAGGCCCAGACGGCGACCCACTCCATCCAGAACAGGAAGTTGTAGTCGTTGAAGAGGCGTTTCCATCCTTCCGGGAACAGGAGGAGGTAGGCGCCCATCGCGATCATGCTGAGCAGGATCACGATGCCGCTGGCACGGTAGACGAAATTGCGCTCGGCTTCGTGGGGGGCAGATTCGTGTTGCTCCGTCCTGGAACTGGGGAAGTGATACAGGGAATAGAAGGCCAGCGTCAGGAAGAATGCGCCGCCGCTGATGGAATGCAACCAGCCGACGACGGACTTCTGATGCAGCGGGTCAGTGGCGGGATCGATCGGGAACAGTGCGACCCCCAACGCGGAGAGACATCCGAAATTCCCGGTCCAGCTCTCGATCCAGTCGTAGCCCCGGTAGCAGAATAGGAATACGCCGATCGTGCACAAGGCCCCGACGAACACGTCGCGTAGTTGGGTGTGGTAGTAGCCGCTCATGTTGTCCTGGATCTCGACGCCGAAGACCAGCCACCCCACGGGGCCGAGCAGCACGGGCAGGAGCAAACCGACGGCGCCGATGGCGCGTCGGACGCCCAGATAGGAGATAACCAGGGTGTGGGTGCTCTCCGGCAAATCTCGGATCATGGGTTCTCTACCAGGATCGGGCATGAGGTCTCGGGGCCCCCGAGCCGGGTCAGGTCGAGCCCTCCGCCACGGACCCGCGCAGGAAGGCGGCGGCCAGGGCCCGGTTCTCGTCCGCCTGGGCCACCGACGTGGAGTCGGGTCCGGCGAACACGTCGGCCCCGAGATTGTCCGGCGCGATCATCGCCCGGTAAAGGACCCCGGCATCCCGGTGGAGGTGGTCCCTCATGACCTCTGCACCCGCCGGTCGGCGGAGCGGTTCGCCGTGAATGAACGCCTCGACCCCAGATCCGTCACGTCAGTCCCGTTGCAACTCCGGCGCAAACTCGGGGTCAAGATGGGGACGATCGTGTCGCCACGCTGGAAGCTGTTCGCTATCACGCTTCCCCGCGCGGCGTAGCAGGAGCCCGAGCCGGAGGTCGTCCAGAACGGTCAGCCGCAAGGCCTCGTAGCCCCCGCAGGCGCGGTACGCCGGGGCGTGCACCAGGTTGAACGCCCCCATGCCGAGGTACGCCCCCGGCCGGTCGCGGTTCACCCCGGAGAGCCAGTTCGCCAGGCCGCCCAGGCGGGCCAGGTGCCACGCCCCGGCGCCGAGGGTCTCCGGGGCGACTCACCGTGGACCGGCCCGGTAGTCGTGCGCCCCAGCGAGGTGGCCGGTCTCGATTTCCTGGGCGTTCGCGGGGAGGCGTACGACCTTTGCTTCGCCGACCGTTGGAAAAACGACCCCCGGATCCAAGCCCTGATGGGCGTCGTGCGCTCGCCTTCCTATCGCAGGTCGCTGGGCGAGCTGCCGGGCTATACGACAGCAGGGAAATGGGCGAGTTGCAGCACGTGCGCTGATGGCCTGGAGAGGAGGACGCGGACCATAATCGTGGCTTATACTTACTGTTTGATCCCGGCACTGGCGATTCTTGAGGGAACCCCGTCGCCCCGGGGCAGGATGCGCCAGCCCCTCCTGTTCCCTCAACCCGGGTCGTGCTCGGCGTCGCGGGTGACGTGCCCAGGGCGCTGAAGCCGACCGGCCAGAGTTCGCCCGGCTGCCCCGGCAGTCGGTGCGGGCCAAGGACCAAGACGGCAAGGAGTCCGAGTTCGAGGGGGTGCCCGTGGTCGAGGTCCGGAAGGCCGCCGGTCTCCAGTTCGGGCCGGACCTGCGCGGCCCGACGCTGGCGACCTGGGCGGTCCGCCAAAATCGATTGTCCGTCACACACTTGAAAGACAGGGATTTCGTAACGGATCGGTCCCGGATACACGATCGCCGGGTTTTCCGCGAACAGGTCGGGGACCCTGGACATGATCACCTGACCCGGACCTGCATCGGTGTCGCCGTCGCGGGCCGACCTTCGGCCGGGACCGGTCCCGACCGGGGAGTCATCCGGGACTCTCGCCAGCCCGGCCGACCTACCCGGGACGGGCTCGATTCCTGTTGCCGATCTGGCCCCCCGCGCCGGAGATTTGGGCGTTTGCAAGGTTGCTCGGCTTCCGACGTCCCGACCCGGGCAAATGCGGCGCCCCCGGCCCTTGCCCCATCGCGGGACGCCCTCCCGGTCATCCGCGGCACGCCGGGAATGCCATCCGACCGATCGGCTTTGCGAAACCCGGGGGACGGGGGCCGGGTATCGAGCGGGGATGGGTCGCCCCGGCCCGATCCGGCGGATCAACCCCGACGCGCGGAGTCATCGATGGGAGGGAAGGACGGATCCGGTCTCGACCGGAGGGGGTTTTTGACCCTGGCGGGGCTCGGCTGGCTGACGCCGGTGGGGCACGTGCTGGCGGCCCGGGCCGAGCGGGGACGCGAGCCGGCCCGGTCGATCATCCTGCTCTGGATGGCCGGGGGGCCGAGCCAGCTCGAGACCTTCGACCCCCACCCCGACCGCCGGATCGCCGGCGGGACCCGGGCGATCGCGACCGCCTCCGGGGGGATCCGGCTCGCCGAGGGATTCGGTCGGCTGGCGGAGGTGATGGACAAGGTCTCGGTCGTCCGGTCGATGATCAGCCGGGAGGGCGACCACGAGCGCGGGACGTACCTGATGAAGACCGGCTATCGCCGGGACCCGACGGTCGACCATCCGTCGATCGGGGCCATCTGCTGCCACGAGCTGCCCCAGGGCGGGACCGAGATCCCCCGCCACGTCTCGATCTTGCCCGGGAGATGGCCGGGCCGGGGTGGCTTCCTCGGGAACGCATTCGACGCCTTCCAGGTCGAAGACCCGTCCCGACCGCTCCCCGACGTCACCTCCTCCGTCCCCCCGGTGCGAGACGCCCGTCGGCTGGCCGACCTCGACGTGGTCGAGCGGGCGTTCGCCCGAGGTCGGCGCGATCGGGTGGCCGCCACGCTCCACCGCGAGACGATCGACCGGGCCCGGGTCCTGATGACGTCCGAGCAGCTCCGCGCCTTCGACCCGTCCCGCGAGCCCGAGGCCGTCCGGCTCGAATACGGCGACACCCCGTTCGGCCGGGCCTGCCTGGCCGCCCGTCGCCTGACCGAGGTCGGGGTCCGTTGCGTCGAGGTGACCCTCGACGGTTGGGACAGCCACGTCAACAACCACGAGGTCCACCGCAGGCGGGCCGAGGAGCTGGACCCCGCCTTCGCCGCCCTGATCCGCGACCTCGACCGCCGGGGCCAGCTCGGCCGGACCGTCGTCGTCTGCGCGGGCGAGTTCGGCCGGACGCCGCACATCAATCCCTTCGGGGGGCGCGACCACTGGCCCCTCGGCTACAGCGTGGCCATCGCCGGGGGCGGATTGAAAGGCGGGCTCGCCGTCGGCGAGACCGACCCCGAAGGGATCAAGCCCCCGGACCGCCCGGCCACCATCGCCGACATCCACGCCACCGTCCTGAGCACCCTCGGGCTCGACCCGGCCCGCGAGAACGTCTCGCCCGTGGGCCGGCCGATCAGGCTGAGCGAGGGGAAGGCGATCGGGGAGCTGATGGGCTGATCGGGCGTGGGGCCCGCCATCGCGGTCCCTACGAAGTCTCCAGCCTGAGCCCCGCGTCCGGGGCCCTGAGCCCCGCGGGCGCCGGCACGGCGGACCCGGCCGGGTGGAGGGTGACGGTCCGTTCGGCGGCCTTGCGGACGAGGTTCGTGGTCGAGTGGCCCTCGACGAGCGGGATCAGGATGAGCTTCCCGCCCGAGGCCTCGACGACCTCGCGGCCGACGACCTCCTCGGGGCGGTAATCGCCGCCCTTGACCAGGACGTCGGGGCGGATCGCCTCGATCAGGGCCATCGGGGTGTCGTCGTCGAAGACGGTGACGAGGTCGACGCACTCCAGGGCCCCGAGCAGCTCGGCGCGGGCGGACTCGGGGTTGATCGGGCGGGAGGGGCCCTTAAGGCGGCGGACGCTCGCGTCGGAGTTCAGGCCGACGACCAGGACGTCGCCGCAATCGGCGGCCTGGCGGAGCAGCCGGGCGTGGCCGACGTGGAGGAGGTCGAAGCACCCGTTGGTGAAGACGACCTTGCGGCCCGCGTCGCGGCGGCGGCCGACCTCGGCGAGCAGGGCCTCGCCGTCGAACCGCTTGCCGGCCTCGGGCCTCTGGTGGTCGATCAGGTCGCGGAGGATCTCCTGCCGCGACAGGAGCGCGACGCCGATCTTCTCGACCTCCAGCCCGCCCGCGATGTTCCCGAGCGCGGCGGCCTCGTCGTAGTCGGCGCCGGCGGCCAGGCAGAGGCCGACGATCGACAGGACCATGTCGCCGGCGCCGGTGATGTCGTAGACCTGCCTCGGGCGGGTCGGGATCAGCCCGGATCCCCCGTCGGCCCGGACCAGGGCCATCCCGTCGCGATCCAGCGTGATCAGGATGGCGTCCATGCCCAGGCGGTCGACCAGCGTCCGGCCGGCTTCCAGGGCGTCTTCGGGCGTCCGGATCGTCCGGCCGGTGGCAAGTCCGGCTTCCAGCCGATTGGGCGTCATGCAGTGGACGCTCTGATACCGCGAATAGTCGTGGCCGCGGATCGGGTCGGCGATCACCCGGACGCCCGCCTCGCGGCAGGCCCGGATCAGGTGGCGGAGCAGGTTGGGCGTGCAGACGCCCTTGTCGTAGTCGGAGATCAGGACGAGGTCCGATGCGGCGACGGCCCCGGGCAGGCGCCGGATCAGGTCGGCCTCGGCGGCGGCGGTGATCGGGTCGCGGGTCTCGTAGTCGACCCGGATCATCTGCTGGGGGTGGCGGTCCTGGGCCCGGCCGATGTACCGCTCCTTGAGCGTGGTCGGCCGGTCGTCGAGGGCGACGAGGTCGCGGTCGTCGATGGCCAGGTCGGCGAGCATGGCGCGGACGTGGCCGGCCTCGGGGTCGCGGCCGACCCCGCCGACCAGGCGGACCCGGGCCCCGAGGGCGCCGAGCATGGTGGCGACGCTCGCCGCGCCGCCGAGGCGGTGCTCCCGGGTGTCGGCGCGGAGCAGGGGGACGGGGGCCTCCTGGCTGATCCGCTCGGCGTCACCCCAGATGTAGCGGTCGAGGATCAGGTCGCCGACGACGAGCAGGCGGGGATTCCCGAGCGACTGGACGCGCCGGATCAGGTCGAAGCCCATGCCGCGGTCCTCCTTGACCGCCGATCGCCCGGCGGGGCCGCGGGCCGGGCGCGCCGCCCGGCCGTCCCGCCCCCGGGGGTCGCTCGACCGCACAGGGTATCGCCTCGGCCGACGGCGTCAAGGCCGGGTTGGGGCGACCGGACTCCTTCGGAAACGCGTGCATCGGCGGAGAAAACGCGGTATCATGGGGCGATGGATCGGGTTCGGACCGGGCCGGGCGGAGGCGAGCGATGGCGCGAGCGTGGGCGATGGCCTTCGGCCTGGTCGCGGTGGCGGCGGGATCCCGGGCGGCGGACGAGGCCCCGGCCCCGGCCAACGACCCGGCGGCGGTCGAGTTCTTCGAGGCCAGGGTCCGGCCGGTCCTGGCCAACCGTTGCCAGTCGTGCCACGGCGGGGCGAAGGTCAAGGGCGGCCTCCGGCTCGATTCCCGGGCGTCCGCCCTGGCGGGCGGCGACTCGGGCCCGGCGGTGGTCCCCGGCAAGTCGGGGGATAGCCTCCTGGTCGAGGCGATCAACTACGCCGAAGAACTCAAGATGCCGCCCAGGTCGAAGCTCCCGGCCGAGGAGATCGCCGTCCTCACCCGGTGGGTCGAACAGGGCGCCCCCTGGCCGGCCGGCGCGACCTCGGCGGACCCGGGCGGGGTCAGGCCGTTCGACCTCCGCGAGCGGGCCCGCCACTGGAGCTTGCAGCCCGTCCGGGATCATGCGCCGCCGGCCGTCGAGGATGCGGCCTGGCCGATCACGACCGTCGACCGCTTCCTGCTCGCCCGGCTGGAGGCGAGGGAGATGAGGCCCGCCGGTGACGCCGACCGACGGACCCTGATCCGCCGAGTCTCCTTCGACCTGACCGGACTGCCGCCTGCGCCGGCCGAGGTCGAGGCGTTCGTCGTCGACCCGGCCCCCGACGCTTATGATAAGCTGGTCGACCGGCTCCTGGCCTCGCCCCGGTACGGGGAGCGATGGGCCCGCCACTGGCTCGACCTGGTCCGGTTCGCGGAGACTTCGGGGCATGAGTTCGACTACGACATCCCCCTCGCCTACCGCTATCGGGATTACGCGATCCGGGCATTCAACGCCGACCTCCCGTATGACCGATTCGTGGTCGAACACGTCGCCGGCGACCTCCTGCCCGACCCGAGGCGGGACCCGGCGACGGGGGCCAACGAGTCGGCCGTGGCCACCGGCTTCTTCCGGCTCCACGAGGGGGTCCACTCGCCGGTCGACCTCCGCGAGGACGCCGCCTCGAAGGTCGACAACCAGGTCGACGTCCTCGGCAAGGCGTTCCTGGGGATGACCATCGCCTGCGCCCGGTGCCATGACCACAAGTTCGACGCGATCACCACCAGGGATTATTACGCCCTCTCCGGCTACCTGGCCAGCTCGCGGCACGCCCTCGCCTTCCTCGACCCGCCCGGCCGGATCGGCCCGAGGCTGGCCGAGCTGGAGACGATCCGCGACGAGATCGCCGCCCGATGGCCGGTCCCGACCGGCCCGCCCCGACCCGGCGCCGCCCCGGGCGCCGACGCCATCTTCGAGGACTTCGCCGGGAGCACCTACGCCGGGTGGTCCGTCGCCGGCGACGCCTTCGGCCGGGGCCCGACGACGACGGGCTCCCGACGGATCCGGGGCGACAAGGTCGAGGCGCTCCCCCCAGGCGTCGCCCACAGCGGGGCGATCTCGGACCGGCTCCGGGGCATCCTCCGGTCGAAGACGTTTCCCCTCGACCGCCCCTTCGTCCATCTCCTGGCCTCGGGCAAGGGGGGCCGGATCAACCTGGTCGTCGACAGCTTCGAGAAGATCCGATCGCCGATCTATGGCGATCTGGTGCACAACGTCGACCACGGCGACGGCTGGAAGTGGATCTCGATGGACGTCCGCCAGTGGGCGGGCCATCCCGCCTACATCGAGATCGACGACGGCGCCACGGTCGACTTCACCGGCGGGACGAGCGTCCTCCGCGATGGCCGGGGCTGGATCGCCGTCGACGAAATTCGCCTGGCAGACGGCCCGCCCCCGCCCGTCCCGCCCGGTTTACCCCCCGACCCGATCGCCCCCGCCGACCGGCCCGAGGAATTAAAATCCCTCCTGGCCCGCTATCGGGCGATCGAGGCCGAGATCCCCGAGCCGACCCTGGGCCAGTCGCTCGCGGACGGGACGGGCGTCGACGTCCGGGTCCTGATCCGGGGGAGCACGAAGACCCCGGGCGAGGTCGTCCCGCGCCGGTTCCTGGAGGTCTTCGCCGGGACGTCCCCCGAGGCCTCGCCCGAGGGGAGCGGCCGGCTCGAACTGGCCCGCCGGATCGCCGACCCCGCCAACCCATTAACCGCGCGGGTGATGGTCAACCGCCTCTGGCACCACCACTTCGGCCGGGGGATCGTCCCCAGCGTCGACGACTTCGGTGCGATGGGCCGGCCGCCAACCCACCCCGAGCTGCTCGACCACCTGGCCGCCCGGTTCGTCGCCTCCGGCTGGTCGGTCAAGGCGATCCACAGCCTGATCGTGACGTCCCGCGCCTACCGGATGTCGAGCCGGCCCGACCCCGAGGCCGACCGGCTCGACCCGTCCAACGAGCTCTGGCACCGCCGGGACGTCCGCCGGCTCGAAGCCGAGGCGATCCGCGACGCGATTCTGGCCGTATCCGGCCGGCTCGACCGGACGATGTACGGCCCCGGCGTGGCGCCCCACCTCACCCCGTTCATGGAGGGCCGGGGCCGCCCCGGCCTTTCCGGCCCGCTCGACGGCAACGGCCGCCGGAGCCTCTATCTCAACGTCCGCCGGAACTTCCTCACGCCGATGCTCCTGGCCTTCGATTACCCGACCCCGTCCTCGACCATGGGCCGCCGGAACGTCTCCAACGTCCCGGCCCAGGCCCTCACCCTGATGAACGACCCGTTCATCGTCGAGCAGGCGAAGGTCTGGGCCGACCGGATCCGGAAGGAACCGGGCCGATCGCCCTCGGAGGCGGTCGAGACGATGTACCGTCAGGCATTCGGCCGGCCCCCGGGCGACGACGAGCGATCCGCCGCCCTCGCCTTCCTCGACGACCAAGCCAAGGCGTACGGCCAGCCCGACGACCCCCGGGCCTGGGCCGACCTGGCCCATGTGCTATTCAACGTCAAGGAATTCGTCGCCATCCCCTGAGCTTCCAACCGATCGGGCCTTCGCCATGCACTGTCGACGCTACGTCGCCCCGCCGATCAGCCGCCGCGACATGCTGGCCCGATGCGCCAACGGGTTCGGGGCCGTCGCCCTCGCGGCCTTGTTGGGCGACAAGGCTTATGGCGATGGGCTCGTCCCCGAGGGGCGCGACGTCGACCCGATGGCGCCCCGGCCCTCGCAGTATCCGGCGAAGGCCAGGAGTGTGATCTTCCTGTTCATGGACGGCGGGCCGTCGCAGGTCGACACCTTCGACCCCAAGCCCCGGCTCGACCGCGAGCATGGGCAGGCGATCAAGGCGAAGGTCCAGCCGACCCAGTTCAACAACGTCGGCAAGGTCCTCAAGTGCCCCTGGAAGTTCCGGAACCGGGGCGAGAGCGGGATCCCGGTCAGCGACCTGTTCCCGCTGGTCGGCGAGCACGTCGACGAGATGGCGATCGTCCGGTCGATGGTCGCGAACTTCTCCGAGCACACCGCCGCCAATTACTTCCTGCACACCGGGAGCGGTCTTCAGGGGAAGCCGAGCCACGGAGCGTGGGTCACGTATGGCCTGGGGAGCGAATGCCGCGACCTCCCCGGGTTCGTGGTCCTCAACGGCGGCCTGATCCCGCCGGGCGGGGTCGACTGCTTCGGGTCGGGGTTCCTGCCGGCGAGCTACCAGGGGTCCGTCTTCCGGGCCGAGGGGCAGCCGGTCGCCAACATCCGGCCGACCGAGGCGGGCGGCGACGCCCAGAAGCGCAAGCTCGCCCTGATGCGGACCCTCGACCGCGACGTCCTCGACCGGGTCGGCCGCCACGACGCCCTGGAAGCGTCGATCTCCAATTACGAGCTGGCGTTCAAGATGCAGACGAGCGTGCCCGGGCTGATGGACCTTGCGGGCGAGTCGAAGGCGACCCAGAAGCTTTATGGGCTCGACGACGAGTACGGACCGACCCGGATCTTCGGCCGCGAGTGCCTGGTCGCCCGCCGGCTGGTCGAGCGGGGCGTCCGGTTCGTCGAGTTGCTCTGCCCCGGGGTCGGCCACGATCGGTGGGACCAGCATTCCAACCTCAAGGACGGCCACGAGAAGAACGCCCGGGCCGTCGACCGGCCGATCGCCGGGCTCCTGGCCGACCTCAAGGCGCGCGGGCTCCTGGACGAGACCCTGGTGATCTGGGGGGGCGAGTTCGGCCGGACCCCGATGGCCCAGGGGTCCGACGGCCGCGACCACAACCCGTTCGGCTTCACGATCTGGATGGCCGGCGGCGGGATCAAGGGCGGCACAATTTACGGGGCCACCGACGATTACGGCTACCACGCGGTCGAGGGCAAGGTGGAAGTCCACGACCTCCACGCCACGATCCTCCACCTCCTCGGGATGGACCACAAGAAGCTCACCTACCGCTTCAGCGGCCGGGACATGCGCCTGACCGACGTCCACGGCGAGGTTGTCACCGCGATCCTGCGCTGAGGATCTGTAGCTCCTGTAGGGCAGGGCTCGCCCTGCCGCAATTCCGAAGGCAGGGCGAGCCCTGCCCTACGAGGTCATCGGACCCCGTCGCGACAGCCGGTGCGGTTATCCGCTCGATTGTCGGGGCGTTGATCGATCGTGTAGGATGTTAGATCAGACCGACGCCCCCGAAGTGACCCCGGCGAGCCCCCCATGCCTCCGATCCGCCTGAATCGCCGCCGGTTCCTGGGATGCTCGGCCGCCGCCGGCTGGGCCCTGTCGCAGGGACGGGTCGAGGGGGGATCGTCCGACGGGCCGGTCCGGGTGGCCGTCGTCGGCCTGGGGACGCGCGGGACCGCCTTGCTCCGGACCCTCCTGGAGGACGACGCGGCGCAGGTCGTCGCCGTCTGCGACTCCGAGCCGAAGCACCTCCTCCGGGCCTCGGGGATCGTCGAGAAGGCGAAGGGGGCCGCGGCCCGGCCCGACGCCTCCGATCGGATCGCCTCGGTCCTCGATCGACCGGACGTCGACGCGGTGGTGGTTGCCCTGCCTTGCGACCTCCACGCCGCCACCTACCGCGACGCCCTCCGCGCGGGCAAGCACCTGTACGGCGAGAAGCCGCTGGCGCCGACCCTGGCCGAATGCGATTCGGTGATCGCCGAGGCCGCCCGATCGCCCGGCCTGGTCGTCCACGTCGGCTACCAGCGCCGGTCCAACCCCCGATACCGCGACGGCGTGGCCCTGGCCCGCCGGGGCGACCTGGGCGGCCTGGTCTCGGGCTCGGCCGCCTGGATCAGCAGCAACGGGCCGATGAACGGGCACGGCGACTGGCTGGCCCGGCGGGCCCGGTCGGGCGACTGGATGGTCGAGCAGGCCGTCCACGTCTGGGACGTCTTCGGCTGGCTCCAGGGCGAGCCCCCCGCCCGGGCCTTCGGCCACGGCCGGCGCGACCTGTTCGCCGACGTCCAGCCCCACCGCGACGTCACCGACGATTACGCCGTCCAGCTCGAATGGGCCGACGGCTTCCGGGTCGCGTTCGCCCACAGCTGGGTCGCCCCGGCCGACGACGCCTTCACCGGCGTCGCCCAGCGGATCACCGGGACGGCCGGCGGGCTCGACTTCGCCACCGGGTCGGTCACCTACCGCGACCGGACCCGCCCCCGCCAGGCGATCCACCCCGGCCCCCAGCCCGACACCCGGCTTGCCCTCCGCGCCTTCCTCGACGCCGTCCGGGCCGACCTCCCCGGGCCCCCGCCCCTCACCCTGGCCGAGGCCCGCGACGCCACCGCCGTCGGCCTCCTCGTCCGGAAGGCCGTCGACGAGCGACGGGTCGTCACCTGGGACGAGGTCCAGTCCGGGGCCTGAGGACGTCTCAATAGATATCGATGATATGCTCGCCCCCGTGCGCCGGGTTGCCGATGAGACGCTGGCCGACCGGGTCGACGACGAAGTCGAGCAATTCCAGCGGGATCTGACCAACCAGGACCGGGCAATCGTCGTGAAGTTCGGTCACGTCGACCACGCAGTCACGCCCCTGGATCGTCAAGCGGACGGTCCCGTAAATCCGGACGGTCAAGCTGCCTCCCGCGGTCCGGGCCGTCCGTGTTCGAACCGGGCGAAGGCCGAGCCGTTGGATCAATCGGCCGGGCATCGAGAGGCTTGAGGCCCCGGTGTCCACCAGGGCGTCGTCGACCTCCAGCCGGCGGACTTCCCCATCGGCGATCAACCCCTGTTGGACCTTGAACAGGTCTTCCAGGCTCTCAATCTTCGCGGCGACGAGGACCTTGCCCATCGTGTCGATCCCCATGGCGGCCTCGGTTCCTGACATCTCGGGGAGGTCGGGCGACGCGACGGGCATTGTACCACCCGGGGTCATCGGGCCGCGACGCTCGCCAGGATCCCCAGGATCTTCGCGACCCGGTGCAGGTGATATTCCGTCCGGTCGATCGAGGTCGTCACGCCTTCCAGCCGCAGGAACCGCCAGGCGCTGCCGGTCGAGACCGCTCCATGCAGCGGCCCGATGTGGTCATCGCCCGCCCTGGCGTTGAAGGCCTGCGCGGCGACGAGGGCCGCGGCGCACTGGCCCAGCCCGGCGGTGATGTCCTCCCGCTTGGCTTCGACCACGGCCACCACCGGATGATCGAGGAAGTAGCGTTCCGGCGACCGCGCCAGGAGATAATCGCACGTCCCGTTCAGTCCTCGATCGCGGTCCACGTCGAAGGCGATCCCGGAAAACAGGCTGAGCCGGCCGCCGGATCTTCGGACGGCTTCCATCAGGATGGGCGCGATGATCATCTCCGATCGGGCCTTCTCGGTGTTCATGGCCAGGGCGGCCGGCGCCCATTCGTCCAGCATCTGCCGGAGCCATTCCCCCGGCTCGACCTCGGCGACGTCGGCGAACAGGTCGAGGTCCTCGACGAGCGTCAGTCCGAACCGCTCGCGGGCGGTCCGGAGGTCGAAATCGCTGTAAGCCATGAGGTTTGCCCGGGACCGGGGATGCCGCGACCTCCGCGAGCGTCCCGCCCGATTCTAACCTCGGGGCTCCCGAGATTGTGAGCCCGGCGTCCTTCAGCCCTGGATCGCGGCCGACGCGGTGACGGGCCGGGGCCGGGCCTCTTCCGGGTCGTCCCCGGCCATCGGCAGGAGGTTCCGCTCGATGGTCGCGCAGATCCGTTCGAGGGGGAGGTCGTTGTCGTCGCCGTCGAACGGGTTCTCGATCTCGACGCCGATCTCCTCGATCCCGAAGAAGATGTAGGCCACCAGCAGGGTCCCGACGATCGACCCCCATCCGTAGCTCTCCACGAGGGCAAACGGGAGCGTGAAGCAATACAGGATCAGGGCCCGGCGGATGTGGACCATGTAGGCGAACGGCAGGGGCGTCGACTTGATCCGCTCGCAGCCGCCGAGGTTGTCGACGATCTGCCCGAGGTTCCGGTCGAACGTGACCAGGATCAGGTCGGAGATAATCCCCCGGTCCCTCGCCTCGACCAGGAGCGCCGTGATCCGCCGGGAGATGTCCATCGCCGGGTGATCCGATCGGAGCACATCCTGGACCTCGCCGGGCGGGAGCCGCGACGCGGCCGGGCCCAGGCCCGCGCCCCCCCGAAGCCCGTGCATCGCGGCGTGCGACAGGGCGACGGTCCACAGGATCGTCGGCCGGAGGAGCGCCGGCTCGCCCTTGAGGTGGACGCTCGCCGATCGGGCCAGGTTGCGCGACTCGTTGACGATCCCGCCCCAGAGCTTCCGCCCCTCCCAGAACCGGTCATACGCGGTGTTGGTCCGGAAGACCAGCAACGTCCCCAGCGCGAAGCCGACCAGGCTGTGCGCCGTCGACGGGATCGACGCGTGATCGAACCCCAGCCGGCCCTTGAGCTTGTCGTGCAGGAGGAGGACGAAGACCGACCACCCCACGCAGATGACAATCCGGCCGAAGATCGCACGGAACATCGAGTTCTGGATGTCGAACAGGTGCGAGGTCCAGTGCTTGGAATCGTAGTCGACCATGAGGCCTCCGGGTGTGCAATCGGGACGGTCCGATCTGGGGCCGCAAAACCGGCGCCGGATCCTGCCCAGGGGCAGCCATCGGGGAAAGACGGGTTGTCCGGAGCCCGTCCGGGGGTCATAAAGGGGGGGACCGGGCCGGATCGATCAACCATCGGGGGGAGTTCGCATGGCGGATCCGGACGGGGTCGGGGCGGGATCGGTGTCGGCCATCCGGCTCCGGGGTGTCCGGGTCCACAACCTCCGGGACGTCGACGTCGACATCCCGCGCGACCGGCTCGTCGTCCTGACGGGGGTGAGCGGGTCGGGCAAGAGTTCGCTGGCGTTCGACACGATCCACGCCGAGGGGCGGCGGCGGTACGTCGAGGGGCTTTCCATCTACGCCCGGCAGTTCCTCGACCAGATGGAGCGGCCCGACGTCGACCTGATCGAGGGGCTCCCCCCGACCGTGGCGATCGACCAGAAGACGGGGTCGGTCAACCCCCGGAGCACGGTCGCCACGGTGACCGAGGCGTACGACTACCTCCGGCTCCTCTACGCCCGGACCGGGTCGCCCCATTGCCCGGAGTGCGGCCAGGAGATCCGCCGCCAGGCCCCCGAGCAGATCGTCGACGCCATCCTCGGCCTCGGCGAGGGCCGCAAGGTCCTGGTCCTGGCGCCCATGGTCCGGGCCCGGAAGGGGCAGCACTTCGAGGCCTTCCGCGCCATCCGCGAGGCCCGGCTGATGCGGGCGAGGGTCGACGGCCAGGTGGTCGAGGTCGACGCCGAGCCGCCCCGGCTCGCGAAGACGAAGGCCCACGACATCGAGGCGGTGGTCGACCGCCTGGTCGTCCGCGAGGGGATCCGGCCCCGGATCGCCGAGGGCGTCGACCTGGCCCTGAAGCTGGGCGACGGGGCCGTCGTGCTCGCGATCCAGTCGGGCGACGCCTGGGAAGACCGCCTGTTCAGCGCCCGGTACGCCTGCCCGGCCTGCGGGACGAGCTTGGGCGAGGTCGAGCCCCGGACCTTCTCGTTCAACAGCCCCCACGGGGCCTGCCCGGCCTGCGGCGGGCTGGGCTCGTCCTGGAGCTTCGACCCCGACCTCGTCGTCCCCGACCGGTCCCGGTCGATCGAGGGTGGGGCGGTCGCCGCGTGGGAGGCCCTCCCGCCCCCCCTCCGCCGGTCGTCGGCCGACGACCCGGCGTTGGCTTCGTTCTTGACCAGGCATCACCTGGCGGCCTCCGTCCCGATGGCCGGCTGGCCGGCGAAGGCGGCGGGCCCGTTCTTCCGGGGCGAGCCCGGCGGCTTCGCCGGGATCCTGGAGGGCCTGGAACGGTCATACGCCTCGGCGAAGACCGACGCCCGGCGATCGGCGCTGGAGGCGTACCGCTCCGAGTCGGCCTGCCCGGATTGCCGGGGGGCCCGGATCCGGCCCGAGGCCCGGGCGGTGACCGTCGGCGGGATGGCGATCCACGAGCTGACCGCCCTCTCGATCGACGCCGCCCGGTCGGCCCTGGGCGGGCTCCGGTTCGGACCGATGCACGATCGGGTCGGCCCGCCCCTGGTCAAGGAAGTCGACGCCCGATTGGCCTTCCTCGACGGGGTGGGCCTGGGCTACCTCACCCTCGACCGGGGCGCCGACACCCTCTCCGGGGGCGAGCTCCAGCGCGTCCGGCTGGCGACCCAGATCGGGTCGGGGCTGGTCGGCGTCTGCTACGTCCTCGACGAGCCGACCACCGGGCTGCACCCCCGGGATACCGGCCGGCTCCTGGCCAGCCTGGCCGACCTCCGCGACCGGGGCAACAGCGTGGTCGTCGTCGAGCACGACGAGGCCACGATCCGGGCCGCCGACTGGATCGTCGACCTCGGCCCCGGCGCCGGGCCCGACGGCGGGCTCGTCGTCGCGCAAGGGCCGCCCGCCGCCCTGATCGAGTCGGGCCGGTCGGCGACCGCCCGCCACCTCCGGGGCGAATCGCCCCCGCCCGCCGGCTCGCCCGGCCGACTGGCCCGGAGCCCCGGCCTGATCGTCATCCGGGGGGCAAGCGAGCACAATCTCAAGGATCTGGCCGCGACGATCCCGCTGGGCGCCCTGACCTGCGTGACCGGCGTGAGCGGGTCGGGCAAGAGCACGCTCGTCCACGACATCCTCGCCCGCGCCGCCCGCCGCCGGCTGGAGCAGAAGGGCCCCCGGCCCGGCGCCCACGCGGGGGTCGACGGCCTGGAAGCGATCGACAAGCTGATCGACATCGACCAGTCGCCCATCGGCCGGGGCCCGCGGTCGACCCCGGCGACGTACACCGGCGTCTTCGACGAGATCCGCAAGGTCTACGCCCGGACCCGCGAGGCCAAGGTCCGGGGCTATGCCGCCAGCCGGTTCAGCTTCAACGTCAAGGGGGGCCGGTGCGACACCTGCCAGGGCCAGGGCGTCCGCAAGATCGAGATGAACTTCCTGCCCGACCTTTACGTCCGATGCGAAGCTTGCGAGGGACTTCGGTTCAACACCCAGACGCTCGAAGCCCGCTTCAAGGGGAAGTCGATCGGCGAGGTCCTGGAGATGCGGGTGGACGACGCCCGGGCCCTCTTCGACAACATCCCTAGGGTGGCCCGGGCCCTGGACGCCCTCCGCGAGGCCGGCCTGGGATACGTCGCCCTCGGCCAGCCGAGCACGACCCTCTCCGGCGGCGAGGCCCAGCGTGTCAAGCTTGCCGCCGAGCTGGGCCGGGTCGCCACCGGCCGGACCCTCTACATCCTCGACGAGCCGACCACGGGCCTTCATTTCTCCGACGTCGCCGCGCTTTTGGCGGTCCTCCACCGCCTGGCCGACCTGGGCAATACCCTGGTCGTCATCGAGCACAACCTCGACGTGATCCGGACCGCCGACTGGGTGATCGACCTCGGCCCCGAGGGGGGAGAACGCGGCGGCCACCTCCTCGCCCAGGGCCCGCCCCGCTCGATCGCCGAGACTCCCGCGAGCGAGACGGGGAGGTGGTTGTGAAAGTTCGCCTGCCCGGGCGGAAGCCCTTCCTCGATCGTTCAGGAACGGGCGAGGAGGCGACCGCGGTCCGTCCTCGGTTGTTCCGCCCACGGCTCATCCAGGCTCGAATCGAAGAGGTCGAGCTCGTTCTCGAAGACCTTACAAGCGAGCGCGACGATGTAGCAGCACCGGCCCTCGGATTCGAGCCGGAAGGCGGTCGAATGGCCGAATTTGTCGGCCGGTGCACCCGCCCGGGTCGCCTCGTCGCGCGGAACGGTTGCGATGGTGAGACCCCGGAAGGACGTAGGAATTCCGAGAAATTCCACGCCCCAAAAGATGATATCCTGGTTCGTCGAAGTGCCCGATGAGTTCGGGCTACGAATCAGCATGCGGGCATGGCTGATGTGATAATCCCAGATTTGGAATCGACGTTCGGATTGGAATTCCATGTCAGTTGACTTCTTGAGCCGGATCGAACGGGTTGGCGACCGGCAAGTCGCCCAGAAACCACCGGATTCGTGGCCACCAGTCCGGGTTCTGCTGGATCATCAGGAGTTCCCAATCGGTGGGACCTCCTCGACCCGATGCGGCCCGGAGCAGACCGGCCCCGATCTCCACATCACGGAGATCGAAGAAGACTTCCGCTCGTGGGTCGTTCAAGGCTGTGAGCACGTAATATCGCCAATTTTTGGATCTTCTTTCGTCACTTGCTTCCAGGTACGTGCCCGATGGATGGCTGCGAAGTCATCCAGGTAGTTGTCCAGTCCTAGGGCAAGTTTATGGTGGTCGAATTCTTCCGTCGATCTTCCGTTCACGATGGACACGCGGCGTCCCTCGGGGGCTCGATCGATTTTAATGAGATGGCATCGGCCGGGACAAGGGGCTGCATAGGCCCGATGAACCCCCCCCTTCGGACGAACGAGGCCGCAAGCCGGCGGAAATCAAACCCGGGCGTCGAAGGCGAAATACATCTTGAGCGTCGCGGGCGCCGTGGTTCGGTCGTACATCAGTCCGAGGTAAAGGCCGGGCGCGACCTCGCGGATCTCGTCTCGGTAGGGGGCGTAGAGTCGGGAGGTCTCGCGGTAGTCGAGGATAATCGAGGGGCGGCCGTCGAGCCAGCTCTCGCCGGCGGAGACGTTTCCCTTGATGGCCCGGACGCCGAAGAACTTGTTCACGGCGGTGGATGTTTCGGGGTGGAAGACCTTCCCTTGCCAGGCGACCCGGGCGGCGTTGGACCGGGCCCGGGGGTTCCGGGCGTCGGGGTAGAGGGCCCGGCCCCGGACCTTGCCGGTCGGGACGACCCCGGGGTTGGACTGGCGGTAGAGCTGGTCGAGCTGGGCGGCGGACAGGTCAACCAGGTCGTCGAGGGTCCGGATCTCAGCCGGGGCTTGCATGGGGATCGTCCCGATCGGGGATGGTGGGCCGGCCTCGCCCCCCGGCGCGGCCGGGGCCAGAAGCAGGGCGACGGCGACCGCGCCCGCGAGGCTGGACTTCGGCCGGTCGCGCTTCATGGCCCGTCTCCGATCGTTCCGGGTGGCGGCGGGCCGTCCCGAGGGCCCGCCGATCCCCCGGATTATCGGCCGGGGGTGCCCTCCGGGATCAGGCCGGGCGAGGATGATGGGGGGTCGGCGGGTGCGTCCGGGTCGGGCCCATCCTCGTCCTGCGGGTCGTCGGGCGCCCCGGGGACGACCCGTCGGGCCGAGACGACCCGCCATCCGGTGTCGATGGCATCCATCCGGAACCGGACCAGCTTGAGCCGGACCGTCGTGGGCGGGTCGCCGCTGGATCCGAGCTTGTCCATCACCCGGGCGGTAACCTCGGCCTTCTCGAAGACGAACGGGCCGTCGGCCTTGAGGGTGGGGAAGGGCCGCTTCAGGAGGACGTCCCAGATTTCCCGGTGGCGGGCGTAGTCGAGGGCCAGGGCCTTCTCGGCGTCGGCGAGCGGGGGCCGGGCGTCCCGGACCAGCATCTTGTAGCTGGGGATCAGCTTCCGGGGCGAGAGGATCCCTTCGGAGAGCCTGGAGAAAGTCCCGCCGAAGTCGATGGCGGCCTGCATCTGCTCCTCGGGGTCGCCGCTGGCCATCTTCTTGTAAATCCCCTCCTTCTCGTTCTTTTCCTTGGCGGCGTGGAGGGCGTCCAGGGTCTCGGCGGCCGGGCCGAGGGGGTCTTTGGGGAGGAACCGGCCGCTCCCGGCGTCGTAGGTGTATTTCTTCTCGATCTGGCGGTGGAGCGCGGCGATGGGCGCGAACGTGCCCCGGGCCTGGGAATCTCGGGTCTTGTCGCGCCCGACGTCGCGGAACGACCGGATCGCGGGCGGCTCCTCGACCACGCCGATCCGGGCGGCGGCCGCGGCGTCCCCGTCCTTCAGGGCCTGCAAGTAGGCGTTGGCCGCCTCCTCGACCGGCCCCCCGGGCCGGGACGGCGGCCGGGAGACGATCGCGACGACCCCTCCCACCACGACCACGACCGCGATCAGGGCGACCCAGATCCCCGCCCGCGACCGATTCTTCCCGCCCTTCTCGTTCGGGACGAAGACCGACGACCGGGCGGCCGGGGCCGAGGGGGCCGCCGGTCCCTTCATCCGGGCGAGCGGGGGCGGGTCGGCGGGCCCGGCCGGCGGGGCGTCGGCGACCTGCTCGGCCCCGCACTTGGGGCAGGTGACGGCCTGTCCGGCCTGGTCGGCCGAGGTGACGAAGGCGGCCTGACAGCTCTGGCAGCGGAGGCGGAGGCTCATCGGCTCTCCTCGGGGTCGGGAATGCCCGAAGGGGGGACGGGGGAGGCGGTGGCGCCCGGGCCGGCGGCCCGGCAGCGCGGGCAGAGGTCGGTCTGGCCCCGGTGGGGCCGGCCGCATCGCGGGCAGAGCCCGGCCGATCGGCGGATGTTGGGGATCGAGGCCCGGAGCGTGGCGCCTTCCGGGGTGTCGGCGAAGCTGTCGACGACCCGGGCCGCCAGGTCCGCCAGGTCGGCCCGGATCGTCCCGGCCTGGACCCGCTTGCGGATCGCGTCGACCAGCCCGCGGACGAGCCGGCCGTCGAGGTCCTCCAGCTCGGGGCCCCGGAGGTGCTGGGTCAGCTCGTCGCGGAGGTCGACCACCCGGAGATGATCCCCCGAGGCGACCGCCGCGTCGAGCCGGGCCCGGAGGCCGTCGACGGCCCGGCGGCGGGCGTCGGCCAGCCCGGCCAGGAGCGCTGCGGCCTCGGGCCCAGGGTGATCGCGGACGAACCCCCCGACCAGGCGGTCGGCCCGGCCCCATCGGCCCTCGGCGATCGCCCGGAAGGCCTCGGCCGTCGGGTCGGCCGGCGGGGAAGCGGCCGGAGTCGGCGCCGGTGCCGGCAGCTTCTCCAGCGCCAGGGCGATCCGGCCGAGGGTCGGGATGGCGTGCTCCTCGATCAGGGCGACCGCCCGGCCCGAGGCCTCGGACTGGTCCACGAGCACGTCGATCAGCTCGGCCGACGCGGTGAGCAGCCGCCCGACCACCCAGCCGGCCAGCCCGAACCCGCCGAGATAGGTCAGGCCGACAACCCCGATGATCCGCCGTTCGGCCCAGGTGAACTGGGCGTCGGAGACCAGCGACTGCACCGCGTCCAGGGCCATCGCGCCCCCGATCGAGAGCAGCCCGAACCGGACCCAGGGCGCCGACCGGGCCAGCGCCCGCCTTGAGGCCCGGAGCGAGTCGTATCGCGGGATGTTCCGGCCGGGGCGGATCATGGCGGCTCGGTGGGCGGGGGACGATCGATGATGCCATCGATCATTATGACGGCCCCCGGGAGCCCCCGCCACCACCCCGAAGGCTCACCCGCCTCTCAGGATCACCGGTTCGGTGAACTCGACCCCCCGGACCTGATCGGCCTTGAGCGGCGGGAGTTTCGAATCCCCCGCCGCGTTGCTCCACGACCGGCCGGAGGGAATGTGGTGGAGGAAGTAGAGCTGATCGCCGTTGTCGAGGAACAGGTCGTCCTTGACGAAGAAGTGGCGGCCGACGACCAGGAGGATCGTCCCGTCCCGCGACCAGATCAGCCGTTCGGTCCCGGCGGGGTTCCCCTCGTCGGGGGAATGGAACAGGAGCGTCGTCGTCCCCGCCACCAGCGATTCGAGCCGGATCTGGACCATCCGATCGGTCGCCCAGGCCGGGGACGTCTCGACCACCAGGGCGCGGAGGGTCTCGTCGGGCGAGATTCGGGTGGCGGTGATCCTCTCCCGGACGAGCCGGGGGACCCCCCACCCCAGGCCGGCCCCGGCGAGGCCGGCGAGGGCGGAAGCGATCATTAGCGGGCGAATTCCGGTGCTTCCCCCGCGTCGATCCATCGGGCGATCACCTCCGGTTGGACCTCCAACCGTTGGATGTAAAGCTGTGGCAGGGCCTCGGCCAGGGCGTAGGACTTGATCGGCCATTCGACCTCGAAGGCCTTTCCGGCGTTGTAGACGAACAGGGGTGCGGGCGCGGTCAGGGCGGCGGCGGCCTTGAGCCCGCCGAACTGGAGGGCGCCGGGGAGGTCGAGGCCGGGGGGGATCTCGCCGGAGCCGTCGCCGGGATCGAATCCCGAGAGGTCGACCGCCGTCCTCGCCAGCCCCCCCAGGGCCGGGCGGGCCAGGAGGGCGAGCGGCCCGGCGGCCCCCGGGGCGACCAGGTTCAACTCGCGGACGTCGGGGAGCGAGCCGGCCCAGGCCAGGACGGTCGCCAGGTCCTGCGCCCGGTCGGCGGCGAGGCTGGGGTTGTAGGTTTCGAAGTGGACCGTCGATGGCCGCCGCGCGGCCGGGGCCGAGGGGTCGACCGACTCGCCGACCAGGAGCGGGTCGAAGCCGACGATCGAGTGGCCCCGATCCAGCAGGGCCTTGACCAGCGGGGCCGGCCGGCCTTCGGGGGTGACGAGGTCGGCCTTGCCCCGCCGGGTGAACAGGACGGCCAGCCGGCCATTGGGGCGGGCCGGGGTCAGGCGGACGACCGGGATCCGGTCGCCCCGGCCCTTCCGGCCGACGACGTGGTGGGCGACCGCCAGGCCGTCGCGGTCGAGCTTGCGGACCTCCCGGGCGTCCAGGTCGCGGGGGGCGGGGGCCTCGACCCCGACCCGGACCCGGAGCGCCGTCGCCAGGACCGATCGCGACGCCTCCCAGTCCGCGGCGACGACCCCGGGCGCCAGCTTGTCGACCTGGCGGCCGAGGACCCCGACCAGCTCGGCTTCGAGCTGCGCCGGCGTCTTGGCGTCGGCCGGATACGGATCCTTGGGGCCGAAGGCGAACAGGTCCTCGGGCTTCTCGACCCTGATCTCGCCCTCCCGGGTCGAGGCCGGGTCGGCGACCCCCAGGAACCACTTGCCGAGGAAGGCATAGACGGCGTCGCGGCTGGTCCGGTTGTAGTTGTGGGGGAAGTCGAAGACGTCGGCGCCCACCCGGTCGGTCGTGCCGACCAGGCCGTAGACCATCTGGAGCGTGGGATAGGCGTTGGTCATGGTCCGGGCCGTCCAGTCGCCGGTGGCCCCGACCAGCTTCATCGGCCGGGGCGCGGCCAGGGCGGCGATCTCGACGTTGTCGGTCCCGAGCCGGAGCCCGGCGGCGTTCTCGCAGACGCAACCGCCCTGGAAGCCGTCGGAGACCATCACCACCGGGGCCGAGACCTTGACCCGGTCGTCGATCGCGGTGAGGAACAAGGTCTGCGTCGCGCCGCCGGACTCGCCGGTGACGGCCACCCGGGCGGGGTCGACGTCGGGCCGGCTCGCGACCCAGTCGAGGGCCCGGATGCTGTTCCAGGTCTGGAGGGTGGCCAGGCTCAGGCCCCATCGCCGGAGGCGGTCGTCGAGGAAGGCGTGGCCGAACGGCTTGCCGTCCGCGTACCCGACCATGTCGTAGAGGAACACCACGCAGCCCAGCTGCGCCAGCCGGACGCACCGCGACTGGACGTCGCCGTTGACCCGCCCCTCCGGCGAGTGGCCGTGGGGGCACAACACCATCGGCAGCCGGCCGGGCCGCTTCGTCGGGCGATAGAGGTTGCCGGCCAGGGAGAAGCCGGGGAGGGTCTGCAAGACCACCCTGTCGATCGTATACCCGTCGCGTTCGAGGGTCCCGACCACCCGGGGGTTCAGGTCGGTCTTCGGGAGCATCGGCCAGAGCCCGAGCGTGACGAGTAATTGCTCGCGGACGGCCCGGGACCGGTCGCGCCACTCGCCGGGCGAGGCGGGCGGGCGGAAGTCGGCGCCCTGGTAGTTGGTCCGGACCTCGGCCCGCCTCCGGTCGGCGGTCGGTTCGACCGAGTCGACCCGGCCCCGGATCAGGTCGAGGGCCGCCGTCGGGACGAAGTCGGGGTCGGAGGAGATCGACAGGATCGCGGGGACCGGCGGGGGCGGGGCGGGGTCGCCCGATGTCCCGGGCGTCGGGGCGACGGCGATGGTGGCGTCCGGGCCGGCGGAGAGCTGGACCTTGCCCAGCGACTGCCATCGGGGGCGGGCGTCCCCGGCCTCGGGCTTCGGGGTCAGGGTGATCGACCGGCCCCGGGCCTCCAGGCTCCACCCCATCCGCGCCGGGGTCCAGGCCTTGACCGTGTACTCGCCGTCGCGGTCGACGGTGAAGCCCCGGGCCATCTCGGGGATGTCGCCCGCCGTCAGGACCCAGGACGTCCGTCCCGGCCCGTCGGCCGCCCGGGCCGGCCCGGGGTCGGATGGCCAGGAGAATGCCAGGGCCATCGAGGCGAGGGCGAGCGGGGCGGCAATCCTGGGCATGGTCGGGGCTCCGCGGCGACTCGGTCCGATCGGCCCCGGATGACTCGCTTGCCGGGCGCCATCGGGGATGTTAAGACTGGTTCGCGGCGATTGCGAGGGGGATCCCCCCGCGATCCCCCCGCTTTCTCCTCTCCCCATGCCGTCCTCCTCGCGCGGCCCCTCCCCTCGCGTCGCGGGCCAACCCGATTCCGACACCCTCGCCTCGCCAACCGACGGGAGCTTGCACCCCATGCCGGGCATCGTCCGAACCTCGACGCGGATCCGCCGGGTGGCGCTGGTCCTGGCCTCGGCCCTGGCCGTCTCGGCCGCCGTCCCGCTGATCTCGGCCGACCTCCGGCCCGACTACCACCCGGCGGCCTACGCGATCCGGGGGGCGCAGGTCGTCCCGGTCTCGGGCGGGCCGATCGAGGCCGGGACGGTGGTCGTCCGCGACGGCGTGATCGTCGACGTCGGGCCGGCCGACCGGGTCGAGATCCCCCACGACGCCGAGGTCATCGAGGGCAAGGGGATGGTCGTCTACCCCGGCTTCATCGACCTCTACACCACGTCGGGCCAGGCCGAGGGGGCGACCCGGTCGCTCACCGGCGCCGGGCGGTCGGTGAACTACGCCGACTTCGCCCTGCCCCGGACCCCGGCCGACAACCGGAACGGGATCACCCCCGAATACCAGGTGGCCGGCGCGCTCGACCTGGGGGCCCTGGCCGAGGGCCGTCGGCGGCTGGGCTTCACCGACGTCCTGGTCGCCCCCGGCGGCCCGATCGCCGCCGGCCAGGGCGCCCTGGTCAGCACCGGCGGCCTCCCCCGCCGCGAGGCCGTGGTCAAGTCGCCGGTCGCCCTCCACATCGCCCTGGCCCGGCCCGGCGGCGGGATGTTCGTCGAGGGCCACGCGCACGACGACGGGTCCGGGGCCGCCGACGAGGTCGGGCCGACCCAGGCGCCCGGGACCCCGATCGCCCCATCGCCCGCCACCCCCGCCCCGGCCGAGACCCCGGGCCGTCGCCGGTCGGCCGGCGGCGCCGTCGCCTATCCGACCTCGCTGATGGGGGTCGTCGCCCACCTCCGCCAGGCGATGCTCGACGCCGAGAACCACCGCGATCGGCTGGCCTATTACGACCGCCAGGGCGGGCCCCGCCCCGCCCACGACCCGGCCCTGGATGCCCTCCACGCCGCCCGGACCAGGGCCCTTCCCGTCTGGTGGGAGGCCAACACCCGCGACGAGATCCACCGGGCCCTCGACCTGGCCGAGGAGTTCGGGACCACCGCCGTGATCGTCGGCGGTCGCGAGGCCGGCAAGGCCGTCGCCCGGCTCCGGGCCGGGGATGTCCCGGTCGTCCTCCGGCTCGACTTCCCCGAGGAGGTCAAGGTCCCGACCGAGGCCGATTACGCCCGGAAGCCCGCCGAGGGCCGCGACGAGCCCCTCAAGGTCCTCGCCGAGAACGCCGCCGCCGCCAGGGAACGCGTCGAGGCGGCCCGGACCCTCGCCGCCGCCAACGTCCGGTTCGCCTTCATCGCCGAGGGGACCGGCAATCGCGCGGACGCCTTCCACGCCCAGCTCCGCCGGGCGATCGCCGCCGGCCTCCCCCGAGACGCGGCGGTCGACGCCCTGACCCGCCGGGCCGCCGAGATCGCCGGCCTGGGCAAGCGGCTCGGGACCATCGAGAAGGGCAAGCTCGGCCATCTCGTCGTCATGACCGCCCCCCTCGGCGACGAGGCCGCCAGGGTCCGCTACGTCCTCGTCGACGGGATCAAGTTCGACCTCGACAAGGCCCCCGGCGCCAATCCCACCGCCAAGTCCAAGGGAAACGCCGACCCCTCACGGAAGGCCCGGAAGCCGCAAGGCGAGGCCGGCAAGCCCGAGACCAAGGGGGAAGGCGACGAGCCGAAGCAGGACGAGCCGAAAGTCGAGCCGAAGAAGGACGAGCCGAAGAAGGACGAGCCCCGGCCCGCCGAGGTCGCAAAGGACCAGGCCGCCCCGGCGGCGGACGCCCCGAAGACCGAGGACGACCAGGGGCCGAAGGCGCCGTTCGCCGACATCGCCGCCGAGTTCGACGCCGACCGCCGGCCGGCGATCCGGACCGGCGGGACCGTCCTGATCAAGGACGCCACGATCCTGACCGTCACCCGGGGGACGATCGCCCGGGGGTCGATCCTGATCCGGGACGGCAAGATCGCCGAGGTCGGGGCCGGCGTCGCGGCGCCGGAGGGGGTGATGGTGCTCGACGCCTCGGGGATGGTCGCCATGCCGGGGATCATCGACACCCACTCGCATCAGGCGATCCAGGGGGGCGTCAACGAGATGAGCCTGTCGATCGTCCCCGAGGTCCGCGTCAAGGACGTGGTCACCGGGGATGACCCGGGGATCTACCGGGCCCTGGCCGGCGGGACCACCACGGCCCGGCTCCTCCACGGGTCGGCCAACACCATCGGCGGCCAGGACGCGGTGATCAAGCACCGGCCCGGCCAGCCCGGCCGCGACCTGATCCTCCGCGACGGCCCCCAGGGGGTGAAGTTCGCCCTGGGCGAGAACGTCACCCGCCGGACCGGCCGGTTCCCCAACACCCGGATGGGGGTCGAGGCCACCATCGAGCGGGCCTTCGAGGAGGGCCGGGCCTATCGCGAGTTGTGGAAGGAATATGACCTCGCCCGGGCCCGGAACCTGGGCGGGCCGCCCCCCCGCCGCGACCTCCGCCTGGAGGCCCTGGCGGGGATCCTGGACGGGTCGATCAGGGTCCACAGCCATTGCTATCGGTCCGACGAGATCCTGATGCTCCTGCGCGTGGCCGCGCGGCACGGGGTCCGGATCCAGTCGCTCCAGCACGTCCTGGAGGGGTACAAGGTCGCCGCCGAGATCGCCGCCCACGGCGCCAGCGCCTCGACGTTCTCCGACTGGTGGGCGTACAAGATCGAGGCGTTCGACGCCATCCCCTTCAACGCCGCCCTGATGACCCGGGCCGGAGCCCGGGTCTGCATCAAGAGCGACTCCGAGGAGCTGATCCGCCACCTCAACCTGGAAGCCGCCAAGATGGTCAAGTACGGCGGGTCGACCGAGGAAGAGGCCCTGGCCATGATCACGATCAACCCGGCCCGAGAGCTGGGCCTCGACCGCCGGCTCGGCTCGATCGAGGTCGGCAAGGACGCCGACATCGCCATCTTCAACGCCCACCCGTTCGACGGCTTCGCCCGGTGCGAGCTGGCCCTGGTCGACGGCGAGGTCCAGTTCCATCGGAAGTCGAAGGACGGCAAGCTCGCCCCCCGGCCCGGCGACCACGCCGCGATGCCCGCCTCGAAGGTGGCCGCCGAGGCCCGGGCCGCAACCCTCGACCTGGCCGTCGACGCCGGCGGGACCTACGCGATCCGGGGGGCCACCCTGCACCCGGTCTCCGGCCCCGACATCGTGGGCGGGACGGTCGTGATCGCCGGGGGCAAGATCGCCGCCGTCGGCGACTCCAGGACCGCGATCCCGGCCGCGGCCCGGGTGATCGACGCCGCCGGCCTGGACGTCTGGCCCGGGCTGGTCGACGCCGGGACCCCGCTCGGCCTCTACGAGGTCGGGAGCCTGTCCGAGACCCAGGACTCGGCCGACTCGGCCGAGCATCAGCCCGAGCTGAGGGCCGCCGTCGCGCTCCACCCCGACAGCGAGCTGATCCCGGTGACCCGGGCCAACGGCGTCCTGTCGGCGTTCGTCCAGCCCACCGGCGGCGCGATCGCCGGCCAGGGGTGCGTGATCGGCCTCGACGGCTGGGTCCCCTCCGAGATGGTCATCCTCGACCGCGCGGGGCTGGTGGTCAACATCCCTCGATACGTCGCCCCCGGCGCCCGGGTCCGGCCGGCCGGGCCGCCCGCCGAGGGGCCGGACGCCGCCGGCAACCGCCGCGATCGCCTGGAGGCGATCCGCGAGCAGTTCCGGCGGGCCTCGGCGTACGACCGCGTGGTCGTCGCCGCCCGGGACCGGAAGGCCTCGCCGCCCCCGCCCGACCCGAGGCTGGCGGCCCTGGCCCCCTACGCCCGGGGCGACCGGCCGGTAATCTTCCGGGCCGAGGCCCGGGTCGAGATCCTCGACGCCCTCCAGATCGCCGCCGACCTGAAGCTCAAGGCGATCATCTCCGGCGGCGCCGAGGCGTGGAAGATCGCCGATGCCCTCAAGGCGGCGAAGGTCCCGGTCCTGGTCGGCGGGACGCTCCGGCTCCCCACCCGGGCGACCGACCCGTATGACTCGGCCTACACCAACCCGGCCCGGCTCCGCGAGTCGGGCGTGACGTTCGCCATCAGGTCGGGCGGTTCCGACGTCGGGACGGCGTCGCGGAACCTCCCCTATGACGCCTCGATGGCCGTCGCCCACGGCCTCCCCGAGGCCGATGCCCTCCGGGCCGTGACCCTCGGGCCGGCCGAGATCCTCGGCGTCGCCGACCGGCTCGGCTCGATCGAGGTCGGCAAGCGGGCCGACCTGGTGATCACCGCCGGCCACATCCTCCAGCCGACCGCCGAGGTCAAGGGATTGTTCATCGCCGGCAAGCCCCTGTCGCCCGAGAGCCGCCACACCCGGCTCCACGCCAGGTATCAGAAGCGCCTCGCCGAGGTCCGGGCCGGGACCGCACCCCTGGGGATCGACCTCGACCCCGCCAGCACCCCGACCCCGGCCACCCCCCCCACGCCGCCCTCCAACGTCCCGGCGGACCGGAAGGCGGAGAATCGCGGAGACTGAACCGCCAGGGAAAAGAGAGAGGAAAATGACTCAATCAGAATGAAATTCAGGCGATTGAAAACCTTTTTGACATTCTCTCTCCTCCCCCTCTCTCTTCCTTGGCGATCTTGGCGTCTTGGCGGTTCAATCTCGGCGATCCTCCCGAGCTGGCGGTCCCGTTCCCCGGAGGACCGCCAGGGCCAGGGCCAATGAGTTGAGCCGGGTGGCGGCGGTGTCGGCCCGGGACATGAAGGCGACGGGGACGACGGTCCCGCGCAGGACGCCCCCGAACCGGCAGTCGGCGGTGTACATGATCGCCTTGACGGTGAGGTTGGCCGACAGGAGGTCGGGGAAGACCATCGCGTCGGCCTGGCCGACGACCTCGCCGCCGATCCGCTTCTTGCCGCCGGCGTCGGCGGAGTAGGCCAGGTCGAACGAGAGCGGGCCCTGGATCGCCGCATCGCCGAACTCGCCCTGCTCGCCCCGGCGTTGCAGCTCGACGGCGTCGAGGGTCTCGGGCATCGCGGCGCCGGGGGCCTCGGAGGCGGCCATGATCGCCACCCGGGGCCGGTCGACGCCCAGGGCCCGGGCGACCTCGACGGCCTGGCGGACGATCTCGACCTTGCTGGCCAGCTTCGGCTTGACGGCGATCCCGGTGTCGGCCATCAGGAACCGCCGGGCGTCGCGGGCGATCTCCATCAGGACCACCTGGGAGACGACCCGGCCCGATCGGAGCCCGTGCTCGGGGTCGAGGACCGCCTGCATCAGGGCCGGCGTGGCGACCTGCCCCTTGGCGAGGATCCGGGCCCGGCCCGCGCGGACCTCGGCCACCGCCGAGGCCGCCTGGGCCTCGGCCCCGTCGGCATCGAGGATCCGGAACCCGTCCAGGACGATCCCCATCTCATCCGCCAGCCGGCGGACCTCGCCCGCCGGGCCGACCACCGTCGGCGTCACCCACCCCCGGTCCACCGCGACCCGGAGCATCTCCAGGACCGTCCGGTCGGCGCCCCCCGCCACGGCCACCGCCACCGGAGAGGCGAACGAGTCGGCGTCCTGATGCAACTGCCCGAAGCTGGGGAGGCTCACGGCAACTCCCCATCCCGGTGATCCCGGATCCGGTCGCCCAGGGCCCCGGTCTTCGGCCGGGCCCGACGACCGGGAGCGATTTCGACCTCGATGCGTTCCATGGAAGTGGCCCCGTCGCGGGTCGGGCGGGATGGATCAGGGGAGGACGTCACGGACGGCGACCCGGCCGACCTCGCGTCCGTCGATCACCACCGGGACCTCGGCCTCGGGGCCGAATACCTCGGCCCGGCGATAGGAGGCCGATCGGCCCCGGCCCGCGGGGTCGCCGAAGGATTCGATCTGTCGTCCCGGAAGGTTGACGATCCAGTAGGCCGGGATCCGGGCGGCGGCATAGGCCCGCCACTTCCGCCCGCGATCCAGAGCATAGGACGACTCGGCCACCTCGGCCAGTAGCGCGACATCGGCCGCCCTCGGGTCCCGGGCCCGATAAAGGTCGTTCGGGCCCCGGATCACGGCGATGTCGGGCTCCGGTCGCCAGTAGCGGCCGAGGACCAGGGATTTCTCCTCTCGGACGACCCAGGCCGCCGGCAGGATCGATCGGAGGAGGTCGCTGAGCTGGCTTGCCGAGAAGTTGTGCGGGGCGTGTTTGGTCATCTGATCGACCAAGGTCCCGTCGAGGAGTTCCACCCGCTTCTCGTCGGGGGAGTCCCCCGCGCCGATCATCGCGAGGTATTGCCCGACGGTGAGCCTCGTCTGTGTGGCCATCGGGATGCTCCGGATCAGGGGAGGATGTCACGGACGGCGACCCGGCCGACTTCCTGACCGTCGATCGTGACGGGAACCTCGGCGTCGGGCCCGAACAGGTCGACCGCGCGATAGGCCGCGGTCTTGCCCCGCCCGGACGGGTCGCGATAGACCTCGATCTGATTTTTGGCGAGGTTCACGATCCAGTAGATCGGGATCCGGGCGGCGGCGTAGGCACGCCACTTCTCGCCCCGGTCGTAGGCGTAGGACGATTCGGCCACCTCGACGACGAGGGCCGTCTCGCGGGCGTGCGGCGTTCGTTTGTAATAAGGAGAACGGGGTCCGCGAACGATCGCGATGTCGGGCTCGGGTCGCGATCGGGGGCCGAGCTGGAGCGACTTGTCCTCGCGGAGTAGCCAGCCCTGGGGTTTCAGCGGGCGGAGGGCCTCGCCGAGGGCTTCCAACGTGGTGTCGTGCAGGTCGCCCTTGGTCGTCATCCGGACCAGGATCCCCCCGAGGAGTTCGACGTGGGCATCGTGCGGGAAGATCCCCGCGTCGATCATCGCCAGGAATTGTCCGACGGTGAGGCGATAGGGGATCCACGCGGATCCCGTCGCCTGGGTTTCGGTCGTCGGAGGCGTCTCGGTGGCCATGATCCCCCCTCGGGTGCCTTCGCCGGCTATCGGGTCAGGGACTTGTAGCGGATCCGGTGGGGCTGGTCGGCCTCGATCCCCAGGCGATCCTTGCGCTGGGCCTCGTAGGCCTGGTAATTGCCGTCGCACCAGACGACCTTGCTATCGCCCTCGAAGGCGAGGATGTGGGTGGCGATCCGGTCGAGGAACCACCGGTCGTGGCTGATCACCACGGCGCAGCCGCCGAAGTCGAGGATGGCCTCCTCCAGGGCCCGGAGCATGTCGATGTCCAGGTCGTTGGTCGGCTCGTCCAGCAGGAGGAGGTTGCCGCCGCTCTTGAGGAGCTTGGCCAGGTGGACCCGGTTCCGCTCGCCTCCGGAGAGGTTGGCGACCTTCTTCTCCTGGTCGGGCCCCTTGAAGTTGAACGACGCGACGTAGGCCCGCGCCGGGACCTTGCGCTTGCCCAGGGGGATCTGATCCAGCCCGCCGGTGATCTCCTGGAAGATCGAGTTGTCGGGGTTCAGGGTCTCCCGGCTCTGGTCGACGTAGGAGGTGACCACGGTGTCGCCGACCCGGAGGGCGCCGCCGTCGGGCGACTCCTGGCCGACGATCATCCGGAACAGCGTGGTCTTGCCCGCGCCGTTGGGTCCGACGACCCCGACGATCCCGCCGGGCGGGAGCCGGAACGTCATGTCCTCGACCAGGAGGCGGTCGCCGTATCCCTTCTTCACGCCCTCGGCCTGGACGACCAGGTCGCCCAGGTGGGGCCCGGGCGGGATCTGGAGGACGATCGCCTCGTCGCGGCGGTCGCCGTCCTGGCTGGCCAGTTGCTCGTACCGGGCCAGCCGGGCCCGGTTCTTGGCGACCCGGGCCCGGGGGGCCATCCGGACCCATTCCAGCTCGCGGGCGAGGGTCTTGCGGCGGGCGCTCTCCTGCTTCTCCTCCTTGGCCAGCCGGTCCTGCTTCTGTTCGAGCCAGGACGTGTAATTCCCCTCCCAGGGGATCCCCTGGCCCCGGTCGAGTTCCAGGATCCAGCCGGCCACGTTGTCGAGGAAATACCGGTCGTGGGTCACGGCCACGACGGTCCCCGGATACTCCTGCAAGTGCCGTTCGAGCCAGGCGACCGACTCGGCGTCGAGGTGGTTCGTGGGCTCGTCGAGCAGGAGGATGTCGGGGCGTTCCAGGAGGATCTTGCAGAGGGCAACCCGGCGCATCTCGCCGCCCGACAGCGTGGAAATCCGGGCATCGCCGGGCGGGAGCCGCATGGCGTCCATGGCGATCTCGATGTTCCGGTCGAGTTCCCAGGCGCCGGCGGCCTCGATGGCGTCCTGGACCCTCCCCTGCTCGTCGAGCAGCTTCTCCATCTCGTCGGGCCCGATCGGCTCGCCCAGCCGGGCGTTGATCGCGTCATAGCGGTTCAGGAGGGCCCGGGTCGGCCCGACGGCCAGCTCGACATTCCCCCGGACGTCGAGCGAGGCGTCCAGCTCCGGCTCCTGCGACAGGAAGCCGATCCGGATCCCGGACGCCGGGCGGGCGGTCCCGGCGAAGTCCTTGTCGACGCCCGCCATGATCCGGAGGAGCGTGCTCTTGCCCGCGCCGTTGCCGCCCAGGACGCCGATCTTGGCCCCCGGGTAGAACGAGAGCCAGATATTCTTGAGGATGTCGCGCTTCGCGATCGATTTGGACAGGTTCTCGATCTGGAAGATGTATTGCGGGGGCATGGACGGACCCTGGAGCGGAGGCGGAAGTCGGCGGCAAGGAAGCCGCCCGGTCGACCGCGAATCCCACCAGTAGAATCGAAGACGAGTCGGCGGGAAAGGCCGAAACGCCGACCGATCCCGGCCAATCGCAGTCCGTCGGCCCCGCCCGTCTCAATCTTTCGACGAAGGTCGTTGGGACCGCCGGTCTTTTCTCATGGTCGGCCTGGAGACATTAGGAAATGCTCTCGATCGGAGAATCCATGAGGGCAAAACCAAAAGGCGATTTTCGACCCCAAATCAATTACTTTGGACTACTATCCCAAATTACCAGAAAAGAATGTTCCCTTTTAATCCGCGCGTAGTCCGCTCACCTGTGGTGCCGAGCCACTCGGTGTGCCGTCTCGTAATGAAATCATGACATGACGAGCCGGATGCGGGAAATACGCAAGTTCGGATCAGTGAAAGCCCGGGGGAGAGCAATCTCCCCGGGCGACCCGGCCCTTTTAATCCGCACCGTTCAATCCGCAAGCGTGGGTATGCGGAATGATGTCGTGGGACGGGACATGCTCACGCCCCGCGAGAGCATGCCACCCGGCCACTCCGCCGTCGATCAATTGAAGGTGGTGACACCCCGCGACGGGGCGCCCTCCGAGGCGAAGTGGACCAGCCGCCCGTCGGTATAGAGGTAGGACTCAAGCGTGTAATCCTTCGTCCCCAACGCGACGATCGGCTTGACCTTCACCGTGACGCGGATACCATTCGGGGCGGGCGCGGTCTCGACGATCTGACCCCTCCAACCCGAGATCGTCATTCCCATCTCGGGAATCCAACGAAAATGCTCGACCCGGTGTGCCGGCACATAATCCAGTCGGCCCAGGAGGTTGGCAATCCTCTCCTGGACCACGAATGCCTGTCCTGACGCCGCGGGGTGCGGCTCCACCGATAGGCCCCGGTATTGCTCCGACTTCTGACGCTCAACCGCGAGGTTCAACTCGCGGTTACGCGCGGTGACCGGGGTATCCTTGGAAACGTAGATAGAGTCCGTCGCACCGGCCTGCCGGCGCCCTCGTTGGGCGGCCTCGGACGTCAGCGCCACGGTGATGAGAGCCGCGCTAGACGCGGCAAGCAAGAACTTTCGCATACTTTCTCCTCCAATGGACGTCGGGTCTGTCGTCAGGGCGACAAAGTAGGGCAAACTAGTGGGTCACTTGCCTCGAATAAGGGTGAACCCGTTCTGCCGCTTCTTGCTGCCGATTCGCGACTTGCGGCCGATACGACTGATCCAGAATGGCCACGGGCGAGGCAAGTGACCCACTAGCATCTCCCTTTTGCTTTAGGGGAAGATGTACTGCGGGGGCATGGACGGAACCTGGAGCCGATGCGGAAGTCGGCGGCAAAGAAGCCGCCCGGTCGACCGCGAATCCCACCAGTAGAATCGAAGACGACCCGTCGGGAAAGGCCGAAACCCGACCGGCTTCCGCCGACGGGGCCCCTCCCGATTTTGGTCGGGTTTGTCGAGATGCGTCGAGGGTGGCCGAGATCGAGGACGATTCGGGTGGGGCGGGACCCTCAGGATCCGGCCTCGAAGGAATGGGCCGGGAATCAACTGCCGGTTTGGGCCCGGACCGACGGGAGCCACGCCCTCCCCAGGGGCCTGGGAGGGCGAGGCTCCCGCCGGGCCGAATCCCTCAAGCCCCCTTCGTGGCCCTCCAGTCTTCCGTCCCCTCCCGTTCGCAGTCAGCTCCGCAGCCCGTACACCAGCCTTGTTTGCCGGATTTCACGCGTCGCTTCGATCCGGGCCGGATGAAGAATGAAAAGGGGACATGCTACTTTGTTGGTTGTATGGCGAATATAATTAGAATAGGAACAGAGAAAGTAGCATGTCCCCTTTTACCTTTCTTTTACCTTTTCTTTTACCTTTTACCCCCTCGGGGAGAGCAATCTCCCCGGGCGACCCGGCCCTTTGATTCGATGAATGAGCACTCGAGAATGGAGCAGCAAACCATGCACCGATGAGCGCTCCCTCCTTCGGCGGGCTGGTGGCTCGTCTTCCTTGGCATGACAGATGAGCCCTCCCAGCGTTGTCGCAGTCTCCGGCCAGCGGGCTTGCACTCAGAGGGGCCAAACCCGCACGACCAGCTTGGCGATCTCGATATAGATCGGGATACCGATCGTCACATTATAGGTGAATGTCAGACCGAGCGAGGCCGCCAGGGGGAGGGTGGGACTGGCTTCGGGGATCGCCAGCCGCTGAACGGCCGGCACCGCGATGTACGAGGCTGCGGCGCAGAGCACCGAGAAGAGGACATAAGTACCCAGGTCAAATGGCGTGTGCGACAGCCAGCTGTAGGCGTGTACGCTCAAAATGCCCATCACGGCGAACAGGTTTGGCGCCAGCACGCCGAACAGGATGAAGCCGAAGCCCGCTGTCTTCAGGTCCTTGAGCCTCCGGGCCGCGGTCATCCCCATCTCGAGGAGGAACAGGCAGAGGATACCTTGGAACAGCGTGACGAAGAAGCTGTCGTCCGCGCGGGTGACTTCGATCCCCTGAACGCCGCTCGCGAAGCCGATGAAGATCCCCCCGAAGAGGAGAACGAGTCCCGGGTTGAGGAAGACCTCATGAAGCAACTTGAGACTCATCCCCTTCTGGGGCTGAGGAGTCGAGCCGTTGTCGATTTGTTCGTGCTCCATCCTTTCCAAGGCCAGCTCTTTTTCCAGATCGATCGACGGCTGACCGTGACCGTGCGGTCCGCCCGCGGTCTCCTCGGTCGCCGGTCGTCGGGCCAGAGGATCATAACCCGGCTCGTGGGGCATGTTTCCCAGCGCATCCATCCCTTGGCGTCGGAGCCGCGAGACGATATAGAGCCCCACAAGGCAGCCGGGAACCTCCATCACGGCGAGCATCACGGGCATGAATGCGTCAAACCTGATGTGCGTTGCGGCCAGAACACCCAGGCAAGTGACGAACGTCCCGGCTGAGTCTGAACCGTAGAACGCGGCCACTGTCGCCTGATCGACCTGTCGCAGACGCGTCGCCGCCCGGAGGATCCCGAAGGCGATCAGACCGATCACGAAGTTGAGCCCGAAGCCCATGACCATGAACCCGAGGACCGGGCCGATCATATTCAGCTTGATGCCCGCCAGTTCCTCGCCGCCATGCCAGCCGATGGCGAGAAGTAGGTACATCGTCAGGGCCTGGTAGACGACGTAGGGGATCTCGTATTGCACCCTCAGCAAGACGATCACGAAACCGAGGTAGAAAAAAAGGAGGAGTGGTTTAAACAGGTTATGGCGGAAGTTGTACCAGAACTCGCCCAGCACTGATCGCTCGGACTTCGTGCCCGTCCCACTTTCTTGCTTTGGGTTGATCGTCACGTCCGAGGCGACGATGGCGTTCGTGACCCGGACCGGAGTACCGGCCTTGAGCGTGGCGAGATCATTGAACGTCTTCCCGTCGCCTCCCAGCGGTGTCCATTGATTCACCCGCACGACGATGTCTTGCTCACCCGTTTTCGTGGTCAACACGAATCGCCTGCCCCGCACGTCCACCGACTTGACTGTTCCGAGAACGTCCTCGCCCCACACCACAGCGGGGACCACCGTGACGACGAGCAGGGCCAGCCCGCACACCACCAGCGCGGCGAGAGCTTTTCGCGTCTTCATTGCCCATCGCTCCAATCGTGTGAAAGTGTCAGTGATTTCAGATACGTAATTCGTCGGATGTGGAGAGGGACCTTTCCTGAGAGGGTGGGAGCGAAACCCGGTGTCAGTTCAGTTTTCCCTTTCCATCCACGACCAGGCCGGCCGCGTCCTCACGGCCAGCGACCCGAAGAGACCCGGTGTCAGTTCAGTTTTAGGACGCCGGGTGACGACCCGGCGGGAAAGGCCGAAACGCGACCGGCTTCCGCCGACGGGGCCCCTCCCGATTTTAGCCGGGCTTGTCGGGATGCGTCGATGGTGGCCGAGATCGAGGACGATTCGGGTGGAGCGGGACCCTCAGGATTTGGCCTCGAAGGAACGGGCCGGGAATCAACTGCCGGTTTGGGCCCGGCCCGGCGGGAGTCACGCCCTCCCCTGGGGCCCGGGAGGGCGAGGCTCCCGCCGGGCCGATCCCTCAAGCCCCCTTCGTGGCTCTCCAGTCTTCCGTCCCCTCCCGTTCGCAGTCGGCTCCGCAGCCCGTACACCAGCCTTGTTTGCCGGATTTCACGCGTCGCTTCGATCCGGGCCGGATGGGATGGGCGACGGGGACGACGGAGCGGGCGCCGCAGGACGGGCATCGGCGCGGCCGGGCCGTCTGCCATTGTTTCCATCCGGACCAGAAACCGGCAAGGGCACAGATCGGGCCCATCGGGAAGATGATCGTCGGGCGGCCCGTCAAGGCGTAGCAGATGGGATCCTGGAGCGAGAACAGGATCCCGCCGAGGAAACTCGCCGCGATCATGCATCCCGAGACATACCAGTCGCGAACGCGGCCGGGACGGTCGAGCGTCCACAACAAGGCCGCCAGGATGGGCATCGGATAGACCCCGTAATTGATGGGGATGGTCAGGGAGTCGAATTCGGGGCGGTCGCCCATCAGATGCCACCGGATCGCCGCCCGTGTCCCCGCGATCAGCAGGGCGGCCCAGAGGACGATGATCATCGACTGACGGAGCGTCGGCTTGAGGCCGGTCGGTCGTGGTTGGTCCAACCGTGGACTCCGGGGGATGAGACCAGGACATGCTGACTCCGGCGAGCGATCGAGGGTATTCCATCTTATCAACAATCGGGATTGGGGAGGGGATGTGCTCCAGGGTCGATCGGTTCTTCAAGCGGGAAGATTTCCGGAGCCGTAGGGTGGCGTCGAGCGCAGCGAGGCCCGCCATCACCTTGCGGGCGGCTGGTGGGCCTCG